>OHKS01001016.1_pt1 | contig 9597 bp, 4 predicted proteins | sample 1568881 | NCBI WGS metagenome assembly OHKS01 (sample SAMEA3879569, study PRJEB24766) | human gut metagenome | biome: human-associated habitat; feature: feces | place: USA | collected 1985/1987 | reverse complement strand
TTTGGGCTGGAGCGCCGGGAGCTACGGGCGATGTTCTATGAGGAAGTCATGGAGCAGATGTTTGAAAACGGCAGACTGGCGGTAGATGCACCCGAAAAACGAGAATCTGTTATGGAAAAACTGATGCAGACCGGAGAAAAGGCTGCACCGAGCAGCCATTCTCATAAACTCAAAGAGCCTGAACGATAAGGAGGACACGGATATGAAAAACGAAAAATGGGATGATGTTCACGGAAATACCACCCCGGATGACAGAATGGTTGCTTTTCTGGAAAGCCCCACGGATTCCTATGCGATTCTTCAGCTGCGGGAAGATGTAGACGATAATATCCCGCTCATGTTTGCAAATTACAGCTACCTTCAGAAGAAAGAAATGGAGCCTGAGATTGACCGTTACGAGGTGGTCTATCATGGCTCCATTTCTATGTCCGAGGATGTGAATCGGCAGCTGGAAGATTTGTATGTGAAGTTCAATATTGACCACCCGAATGATTTCCGTGGTCACAGTATGTCGGTCAGCGACATCGTGGCCTTAAAGGTAGCCGGTGAGGTATCCTTTCACTATGTAGATTCTGTTGGGTTTCAGAAGCTGGAAAACTTTATGAAGCCCGAAAACCACCTGAAAAACGCAGAGATGGCAATGGAAGATGATTATGGGATGATTGACGGTATCATCAATAACGGAAAAGCGCCTGGATTAGAGGAACGCCCTTCGGTATTGGAGCAGTTAAAAGAAAAGCCTATGCCGGATGTTTCCCATAAACCTCCCAAGAGCCACCCGGAAAGGGAGATTGAATGATGGATTTCACACAGGATGAGCGGAACATGATGATGCTTTACAGCCCTGGCACAAGGTCAGGGCTGTGTGAAGCACTGACACTGATGAAGGAACAGCTTTCGGAGGACGAGTCAGAGCTTTTTGCTTTGGCAGACTCGGTTCTCCGTAAAGTTTCAGCCATGGACGATGCCGCCTTTGAGAAGCTGAACCTTTATCCGGATTGATAGGATTGGAGGGATACAATGAACGCAAAAGAGCGATTTTATTCCGGATTAGCAAAAGAAACGATTGGGAAAATCACCTCGAACACAGATAACTGGACTTCGTTTTTGAGAACGATGTCCCGCAACTATGAGTTCACCTATCCGGAACAGGTGATGATCTATGCCCAGCGCCCCAATGCGACCTTTTGCAAGCCTTATGAGGACTGGAACGCTGAAAATTACCGCAGATATGTAAAGCGTGGCTCTACCGGCATTGCTCTGTTTGTGATGAACAGGGATAAACCGTATCTGCGCTATGTGTTTGATGTGGCGGATACCGGCGTTCGCCGTTCTTCCCCGGAACTGAAACCGTGGGAGGTGACGCCTGAAAACCGCTCCTATGTCATGGAAGCGATGGAGCGTACCTTCGGTGTTGCCGCTGACGGGGTGCTGGAAGCACAGCTTGAAGATATTGCATCTGTACTGGCGGCTGAGTATTGGGACGATTACAAAAAGCAGCTCCTCGACATCGTTGCCAACAGCTTCCTTGAGGAGTATGATGAACTCAACATCGAAGTAGCTTTCAAAAATGCGGTGGCAAACAGCGTATCCTACACGATGTATTGCCGGTTCGTGGAAAGTCCCGATAACTACTTCGAGCATGAGGATTTCCAGAAGGTGTTTGATTTTAACACCAGACAGACGGTAAATGCCCTTGGTACTGCGGTGAATGCCATCAGTACAAGGATGTTTCAGGAAATCGAAAAAGCGATTGGAGAACATGAGCAGATCAGAGCTACTGAAAGGAGTGCAGATTATGAGCGAGATGACTTACAGACAGGCCGGAGATTATCAGATTCCGAACCTTCAGTTGGAGAACGAGGGAGAGAAACCTCTGGGCAAGTACGGCAGGATGCGTCGAGCATTTTTGGAGCAGAACAATCCGATGCTCCTGAACGACATGATTCTGACGGAGAGCCTGTTCCCGCACCTGTGGGAGATCGAGGAAACGGCGAAAGCCAGAGTGGAGTTTCTGATGGAGCAGTACCTGAAGGACAGCCCCGCACCGGACAAAGAAACGCAGCAGATGGCGTGGGTGCAGCACATGAACAGCCTGAAAGCACAGGCGGAGGAAGTCGTGATGACGGAGCTTATCAACAGCTGAGTTTGAACCTTTTCCTCTCCGAAAATGAACAAATCAGTTTTATCGACCGAGCAGAGAGCTTTACGCCCTCTGCTTTTTCTTTTGCCCAGGAAGAAATCGACCACTTCCTTCTGCTTGGCAGCAATACCGATGAAGCCCGAAAAGTCGTAGCGCTGGAATATATGAAGCAGAAGCCGCTGGAAGAAATCGTTCAGACCTTAAAACAGGTCTATCACGGCGGTTATGGTCTGAAAGAAGATAGTGGGAATATCTGTGCGTGGTATGCCGAGGACGGTATCCATCTTGCCAAAGGTTCCTCTGCCATTGATAGCCCCAGGGCGCAGATCGTTTCTTGGGAAACGGTTGCCGAGCGTATTGGAGAACTGCTTGAAAATGGTCAGTTCGCAACCAATGTGGAACTGGTAGAAGCACCTGGATATGAGCGTCAGAAGCTGGCTGAATCCCTGTGGCATCTTTATCACGACTTGAGCGAGGACGCTCGTGCCAGTAACTATCTGGCAATTCTTCATCAGGAACCGTTTCGTGGTTTCCCTGACGAAACCGCAGACTTGGCTGAAAAGTTGGACGACCCTCGTTTCCACGCAATCTTGGTGCAGCAGTATTCGGAATTTAGAAAAGCCCTTGCGGAAAATCCCGATTTGCTTCGTTTTCACTATCACAAGCTGAATCTCATTCAGAAACAGCTGTATGAGCTGAATATGCCTTTGCGTGAGTATCAGACCGATATGATGCAGATGCCCCTTGTCCGCCAGTTCATTACGGATGATGAAGTCAATGCAGACTTGACCCGTGGAAGTGGCTTTTCCGGTGGTAAAGCCCGCATTTATAACTACTGGCAGGAGAATCATTCTGCCAAGGAAAAGATGGATTTCTTAAAGCATGAATACGGAACCGGCGGTCACTCCCATGCCTGCTCCGGTGCAACGCACAGCGGTCAGGATCATGATGCCAAAGGTGTTGCTTACACCAAGAGTGGCTGCGATAAAGTGCAGATGTCCTGGGCGCAGGTGGTGCAGAGAATCGACGGTCTGATGCGAAAGGGACGCTATCTCAGCCCGGAGGAAGAAGCGGAACGACAGGCTATCGAAGAAGCCAAGGTTGATCCGTTGGAAGATGTTTATGACCGTTTTGCAGTAATTGATACCAAGGATGGCGAGTATGCCATCTGGGATAGCCAGACCGATGACTACTATGTAGACCCGGAAGGCGTTACGGAATATTTCACGGACGAATGGCTTGCCAATGACTATCTGGAAGAAGTTCGGCAGTCCGTAGCAGCGATGGATTCGGTTCAGCCTGAAACACCTGCAACCGAGCCTGACGAAGTTGTGGAAGCCTCTGTTTCCGAAGAACCAACATGGAACTATCAGGTCGGTGACACAGTATATCTGGACGATACTGCTTTCCGTGTGGAGCAAATTACGGACAGAGAAGTTCAGCTGCGTGACCCTTCCCTTGCCTATCCGATCTTCCGTGCCGAGAATCGTGAGAATTTTGAAAAAATGCTCTCTCAGGACGAGAGAAACCATGCGGTAAGGACAGTTGCGGAGGAACATCCGAGCGGAATTATCCCTGAAGCAGAACAGGAGCGTCGCTATTTGGTTGCCGCCTACCATCACTTTGAAAACGGCTTCGATGATAAACTGGACTACTACACTCTGGAAGAAGCGGAAAAAGCTGCCCAGGGCTATGTGGACGGAACCATGGAGGATGATGGATTCAAGTACGATGGTGCTGCCGTTTACGATCAGCAGGAGCATAAGTGCATCCGTATCTATGGGGACTACCCTGACGAAAAGGCACACGCACAGGTCAGAGCCAGTGCTGAACCCGAACAGCAGGAACCGGAACACTTCATCGACCATTTCTATGTTGCCGAGGACATTCAGAAGCGGGGTGCGCTGGACATCAAGGAATACAGTTCCTTTGATGATGCCCTGCGAGCCTACTATGCACTTCCTGACACGCAGAGAAAAGCCCTGGGTGCAATGAATACCAGAGATCTGCCGGGTAGTCTGGACTTCGTACAGTGTGTAGATGGCAAGGACACCATCATTCAGGATTATGCCAAGGCGGACGGATGGCAGAATGCCGAAGTCATGGACATTATCGCTCAGCTTGAGCAGTCCATCACCACCAGAGAAATCCCGCCTGTTCCTGCGGTAAACTTCCACATCACGGATGACAACATCGGTGAAGGTGGGCCGAAGCAGAAGTTCGCAAGGAACATCGAAGCTATTAAAACTCTGTTCAAACTGGAAAGCGAGAACAGAAACGCTACTTCCGAAGAACAGGAGATTTTGTCGAATTATGTCGGTTGGGGCGGTCTGGCAGATGCCTTTGACCCGGACAAGGGAAATTGGGCGAAGGAGTATCAGACACTGAAAAGCCTGCTTTCCGAGGATGAATATGCTGCGGCAAGAGCTTCCACTCTGAACGCACATTACACCAGCCCTACGGTCATTCGCTCCATCTACGATGCGGTCGGACAGATGGGCTTTGAAACGGGAAATATTCTGGAGCCTGCTATGGGTATCGGCAACTTCTTTGGTATGCTGCCCCCTGAGATGCAGAGCAGTCGCCTTTACGGTGTGGAGCTGGATTCCATCACCGGCAGAATTGCTCAGAAGCTCTATCCTAATGCCGAAATCAAGGTTGCTGGCTTTGAAACGACAGACCGCAGAGACTTCTACGATCTGGCTGTGGGCAATGTACCTTTCGGCAACTACAAGGTATCCGATAAGCCGTATGACAAGCTGGGATTCTCCATTCACAACTATTTCTTTGCCAAGGCTTTGGATCAGGTTCGTCCCGGTGGTGTGGTCGCTTTTGTGACAAGCCGTTACACCATGGATTCCAAGAACTCCGACGCAAGGCGATATGTGGCACAGAGGGCGGAACTGCTTGGTGCAATCCGTCTGCCAAACGATGCCTTTAAGAAAAACGCAGGCACGGAAGTCGTGTCCGACATCCTGTTCCTGCAAAAGCGTGACCATCCGATTGACATTGTTCCGGAATGGGTAAATCTTGACCGCACCGAAGAAGGACACACCATGAACAGCTACTTTGTCGCTCATCCTGAAATGGTTCTGGGCGATACGGTGGAAGAAAGTACCGCCTACGGCATGGATATTACGGTGCGTCCCATTGAGGGCATGGAACTGTCCGATCTTCTGAAAGAAGCGGTTTCCCACATCAAGGGAACCTATCAGGCGGTGGAACTTCCCGAAGCTGACAAGGGCAAGGAAATCGAAACCATTCCCGCAACCCCGGATGTAAAGAATTTCTCTTATACTGTGGTGGATGGCAATGTGTACTTCCGTGAAAACTCCCTGATGCGCCGTGTAGACCTGAACGAGAAAGCAAAAGACCGAGTGATGGGCATGGTGGAACTCCGTGGTATCGTCAATCAGCTGATTGAATATCAGCTTGAGGATTACCCGGATGAAATGATTACTCAGAAACAGGCAGAACTGAATGATGCCTACGATGCGTTTGCCGCAAAGAACGGGCTTATCAATAATCGAGCCAACGGTCAGGCGTTTGCTGACGATTCCTCCTACTATCTCCTGTGTTCTCTGGAAAATGTGGATGAGGACGGCAATCTGAAAAGCAAGGCGGATATGTTTACCAAGAGAACCATCAAGCCGGAACGCAGAGTGACGAGCGTGGATACGCCGTCCGAAGCTCTGGCAATCTCCATCGGTGAGCGTGGCAAGGTGGATTTGCCGTTTATGGCACAGCTGCTTGGAACACCCGGAGAATACGATGCGATTCAGGCAGAGCTTCGAGGGGTGATCTTCAAAGACCCGATGGCTCCCGATGCTGTGGAAGTTGGATGGCAGACTGCCGATGATTACCTTTCGGGTGATGTAAGAAGCAAGCTGCGTGTCGCACAGATGGCGGCGGACAGAGATTCTTCTTTCCGCATCAATGTGGAAGCCTTGCAGAAAGCACAGCCGAAGGACTTGGATGCGTCCGAGATTGATGTGCGTTTGGGTGCAACATGGATTGATGCCGATTATATTCAGCAGTTCATGGAGGAAACCTTTGAAACCCCGTATTACCTGCGCCGTTCCATTGAGGTCAAGTTCTCCGAGCTGACCGCAGAGTGGCGCATCAACGGTAAGAGTTCTCCCAACTACAACGATGTGGCGGCGTATGTCACCTACGGTACAGAGCGAGCCAACGCATATCGGATTCTGGAAGAAACGCTGAATCTGAAGGATATTCGTATCTATGATACGATTGAGGATGCGGATGGCAAGCAGAAGCGTGTTCTCAACAAAAAAGAAACTACCCTGGCACAGCAAAAACAGCAGGCAATCAAGGATGCGTTCCGAGATTGGATTTGGAGAGATCCGCACAGACGAGAAACCCTTTCCACCAAGTACAACGAACTTTTCAACTCCACCAGACCTCGTGAGTATGATGGCTCTCATATCCGTTTCGGCGGCATGAACCCGGATATTACCCTCCGTGAACACCAGAGAAATGCTATCGCCCATGTGCTTTATGGTGGGAATACGCTGCTTGCACACGAAGTTGGTGCGGGCAAAACCTTCGAGATGGCAGCATCGGCTATGGAGAGTAAGCGGCTTGGATTGAGCCAGAAATCCCTGTTCGTTGTTCCGAATCATCTGACTTTACAGTGGGCAAATGAGTTTCTGCACCTCTATCCGAGTGCCAAGCTCCTTGTTGCCACCAAGAAGGATTTTGAAACAGCAAACCGCAAGAAGTTCTGCGCTCGTATCGCAACGGGTGACTATGATGCAGTCATCATCGGTCACAGCCAGTTTGAAAAAATCCCGCTTTCTGCCGAACGACAGGAACGGCAGCTTCGAGAGCAGATTGATGAGATCGAGGGTGCGATTGCGGAGCTAAAATGGCAGCGTGGCGAAAACTTCACGATCAAGCAGATGGAGAAAACACGAAAATCACTGGAAGCCAGACTGGACAAGCTCCTTGCTGCCGACAAGAAGGATGATGTTATTACCTTTGAGCAGTTGGGTGTAGACCGGCTGTTTGTGGACGAAAGCCATGCGTTCAAGAATTTGTTCCTCTACACAAAAATGCGAAATGTGGCAGGTCTGTCCACCTCCGAAGCCCAGAAATCTTCGGATATGTTTATGAAGTGCCGCTATATGGATGAGCTGACCGGCGGGCGTGGTGTAATCTTTGCAACCGGCACTCCCGTAAGCAACTCGATGACCGAGCTTTATACGGTCATGCGCTATCTTCAGTACAGTACGCTCCAGCAAAAGAACCTGACCCATTTTGATTCCTGGGCATCGACCTTTGGAGAAACGACGACTGCGATTGAGCTTGCACCGGAAGGAACTGGCTATCGTGCCAGAACCCGATTTGCGAAGTTCTTCAACTTGCCTGAGCTGATGAATATGTTCAAGGAGGTTGCCGACATCAAAACCTCTGACCAGTTGCATCTCCCTGTTCCCGAAGCAAAGTTTGAAACGGTTGTGGTTCAGCCTTCTGAGTATCAGAAGGATATGGTGGCTTCCCTTTCAGAGAGAGCGGCAGATGTTCATGCCGGTATCGTTGACCCGTCCGTCGATAATATGCTCAAGATTACCAGCGACGGACGAAAATTGGGACTGGATCAGCGGCTGATGAACCCTCTGTTACCCGATGACCCTGACAGCAAGCTCAATGCCTGCGTAGGAAATATCCTGCGTATCTGGCAGAACGGTCAGGCTGATAAATTGACCCAGTTGGTGTTCTGCGACCTCAGCACACCGAAAAATGACGGAACCTTTAATGTCTATGATGATGTCAAAGCCAAGCTGATTGCAAACGGTGTGCCTGCGGAAGAAGTTGCCTTTATCCATGATGCGGATACCGAAGCGAAGAAAAAGGACCTCTTTGCCAAGGTTCGCACCGGGCAGGTGCGAGTGCTGCTTGGCAGTACGCAAAAGATGGGCGCTGGAACCAACGTCCAGGACAAACTGGTGGCAGTTCACCACCTGGATGTGGGCTGGCGTCCGTCTGATATGACCCAGAGAAATGGTCGTATCATCCGTCAGGGCAACCGGAACAAAGAGGTTCAGGTGTATCAGTATGTGACCGAGGGAACCTTCGATGCCTACCTGTATCAGACCTTGGAAAACAAGCAGAAGTTTATTTCTCAGATTATGACCTCCAAATCACCGGTTCGCTCCTGTGACGATGTGGACGAGCAGGCACTGTCCTATGCGGAGATCAAGGCACTGTGTGCCGGCAATCCGCTTATCAAGGAAAAGATGGACTTGGACATTGATGTGGCAAGGCTGAAGGTGCTGAAAGCTGACCACCAGAGCCAGCAGTACCGTATGGAAGATAAGCTCCTGAAATACTTCCCGGCTGAGATTGAAAAGCAGACAGGCTATATTCATGGCTTTGAAGCTGATATGAAAACCGTGGAAGCACACCCGCAGATTGCCGATGGCTTTTGCGGCATGGAAATCATGGGCAAAGTCTACACCGAAAAGGCAGATGCCGGTGAAATCCTCCTTGCGGCTTGTAAGGACACGAAAAGCGCCGATCCGGTTCCGCTTGGCAGTTACCGTGGCTTTCAGATGGAGCTTTCGTTTGACAGCTTCCGGAACGAGTTTGATGTGACTCTGAAGGGCGCTGTGAGCCACAGAGTAGCCCTTGGCACGGATGCACGAGGAAATATCACCCGACTGGACAATGCCCTTGCAGGCATCCCTGAGCGCTTAGAACGAGCCAATGAGCAGCTGAATAACCTCTACAATCAGCAGGAAGCAGCCAAGGCGGAGGTTGGAAAACCGTTTCCGCAGGAAGCAGAGCTGACAGCCAAAAGTCAGCGACTGGCAGAACTGGATGCAGCCCTGAATATGGAGGACTCTGCGGAAAAACGTGACGAAAGAAGCGAGTCGGAGCGTCCTTCTGTGTTGGCTGATCTGAAATCCAAAGCGGAGCATATCCCACCTGCAAAATACTCTGAACCCCGTGAGGAGGTGTTATAATGGCAAAGCGAGACCAGGATGTTCATTTCCTTGCATCCAAGGAGGAGGTCGAGCGAATCCATGAGAAGATGGATGAGCTTGGCATCCGCAGCATGGGAGCCTATCTGCGGAAGATGGCTCTGGATGGGTACTGCATCAGACTGGATTTGCAGGATGTGAAAGCCCTGGTTTCGCTCCTGCGAATCTGCTCCAACAACCTGAACCAGTACGCCAAACGAGCAAACGAAACAGGCAGCATCTATCATGCTGACATCGAGGATTTGCAAAAACGGTTGGAGGAAATCTGGATTGATATGAAAGACATTCTTGTCCGTCTGTCCTCAATCCAGTAATCCGACAACTTGTCGGGAAGTCGCAGTTTCGGCTGCGGCTTTACATAGGGACATATAACCTTGTTTAGCTGGTAGGGTCCTTTAACAGCACATGAATCTCATCAAAGTAGATCTATGTAGCCGTCGTGGCATC
>OHKS01001008.1_pt1 | contig 9651 bp, 9 predicted proteins | sample 1568881 | NCBI WGS metagenome assembly OHKS01 (sample SAMEA3879569, study PRJEB24766) | human gut metagenome | biome: human-associated habitat; feature: feces | place: USA | collected 1985/1987 | reverse complement strand
GCCCCACACCAGCCAGGCCGCTACCACCGCCGCCAGGACGATCCAACGCACCGTCTCCAAGGGCCAGGCCACCGCGGACAGGTCTGCATAACGGCTGATCATAACGCTTTCCGCCGTACTGACCGTGGCCACATAGGCAGCGGCCGGCTTCCAGCACACCAGGATCCGCACGATCTCCACGGCAAAGAGCAGTCCGCAGCCGCCATACAGTGCAAAACGGAATCCCCTATCCCGCACCAGCGGCTCTTTCAGCACCGCGCCGCCGACTACCAGCGCCGCCGCCAGCAGCAGCGGCAGCAGCAGCCATACCGCCTCCTGCCGCGCAGTCAGCGCTGCCCAGGAAAACTGCCGCACCACACCGCCGTGCAGCGCATAGGCGGACACCAGTAGGCGCCACACCCCCAGCAGCTGTATGGCCGCGAACAGCCACAGGGCGCACAGCGGTATCAGCAGCAGGATGCGGCGGCGCAGCGTCTCTCGGCTGCGGCACACGCCCCAGCCCAGCCACAGGCACAGGGGCGACACCAGCAGGCACAGCCACGACCAGTTGTTATAAGGGAATGCCACCCACACTGCCAACGCCATTACTGCCAGACTGTACCCGATGCGGAAGCGCAGGCTTCCCCGGCGCTCCAGATAGGCCTCCACCTCCGCCGGTGTATCGGCACAGGCTCGGGGGCGCGTCTCACCGGCCAGGATGTCGTCCGCCGTCACGCCGTACAGCGCCGCCAGCGCCGGCAGCGCGGCAATGTCCGGCAGACCCGCGCCGGACTCCCATTTGCTGACAGTTTTGTTGGACACCCCTAATATATCCGCCACCTGCTGCTGTGTCATGTCCCGCCCCCTGCGGAGTGATGCCAGATAGGTGCCTGTCTTTTCCATATCCATTGTCGCGGCCTCCTTTTTTCTTGTTGTTCCCAGTATAGCATACGGCGGATTTTTGTCCATCCCCCGCCCGCTGACTTTGTCTACGGAGCGTAGACAAGGCTATTTCCACGGAAAAGTGCCCCGTTCTCCGATTTTTTTCTTGACACGGACGGTGGCCTATGGTAATATGTACAAGCTGACGATTTGAGTGGAGGGCGCACGCGGGTGTAGCACAATGGCCAGGGCACCAGCCTTCCAAGCTGGGGATGCGGGTTCGATTCCCGTCACCCGCTCCAACTTGACAGATACGCGCCAGTAGCTCAGTTGGATAGAGCAACTGCCTTCTAAGCAGTAGGCCAGGGGTTCGAGTCCCTTCTGGCGTGCCATTTCCCCTTACGGGCGTCAGCGTTTCCCGTGCGGATGTATATGGTGGGTGTAGCTCAGTTGGTTAGAGCACCGGATTGTGGTTCCGGGTGTCGAGGGTTCGAGTCCCTTTACCCACCCCACAAAAAGAGAGGGATGGGATTTGGTCCCAGCCCTCTCTTCCCAATAGGGGTGTAGCCAAGCGGTAAGGCAAGGGACTTTGACTCCCTCATTCGCTGGTTCGAGTCCAGCCATCCCTGCCAGATTTTTACCGCTTCGGTGGTTTGGAATAGAATATGCTTCGTTAGCTCAGTTGGCAGAGCACCTGCCTTTTAAGCAGGGTGTCCGGGGTTCGAATCCCCGACGAGGCACCAAGTGAATGAGCCCCGTTTTTCGAACATTTTTATCGAAAAACGGGGTTCTTCTTATCTTCAAAGCCTTGTTTTATCTGGGCTTTTTTATTTTGCTGATTGGAGGCATGCACAGAAAAACTCTCAAAATGCGGAATGATTATTATTATGCAAGGTCGTTATTTGAACACGGTTTTCTCACAAATTCTCGTGATAAGCGTCCTCAAAGGCTTGCGGCGTTTTGTATTTCAAAGTTCTGTGAGGGCGCACCCCATTGTAAAACTGAATATACTGCTCCACGCTTTTGCGAAAGCTCTGTTCCGAGGTGTACTCTCTGCGGTACGCCTCTTCTCTTTTGAATGAGGCAAAGAAGGCTTCCGCCACGGCGTTGTCATGCGGTCGCGCCGTAGCGGAAAACGATTGCTTCACACCGCACTTTTGCAGGAGCGTTGTAAATGCGGCAGAAGAATACTGCTTGCCGCGGTCACTGTGGAAAGTCAGATCAGTGGGGTCGCCTCGTTCGCGGAAAGCTGCCCGAAATGTGCTGGTGACCAGATTTGTGCTGGCGTTGCGGGAAACGCGATAGCCGACGATCCTTCGGGAAAAGAGGTCGAGAATGATGCACAAATAAAGCCAGTAATCGTTGACCTTAAAGTATGTAATATCACTGACCCATGTTTGATTAGGACGATCTGCGGTGAATTGCTGCTCCAACAGGTTTTGCTTGCGGTATTTCTGATACTTCTTAAACTGCTTTTTGGAATCGACTCGAATGCTGCGCAGGTCGAGTTCCTGCATGATCGCGGCAATGCGCTTGGTGCTGACTCTGATACCGCCTTCGGCCAATGTAATGCGAATCTTTTCGGCACCATACCGCTGGCCGCTGTCGTCGAAGGCCTGTTGTACCAGACGTATGAGTTGCGCCTGTTCTTGGTCACGCTGGCTGCGGTCTGCACGGCGAAAGATGTGGTTGTAAAATGTACCGCGAGCGACATCCAGTGCTTCACATAGCTCATAAACGCTATATGCATTATCCGATTGGTGGTAGAGACTTTCCAATATGGAAAGCCTTTTTTGCAAGGGAACACTCGTTATATACTGTGAAAGGCGGATGATTTCCATTTCATGTTCCAGCTTCGTTAACCGTCTTGAAATGGCGTCGAACTCCTTTGGTGTGTAGGTACGGTTTATTCCTTGGATGGAACAGTACTCCTTCCGCCAGCGGTAAAGTGTCCCCTGGGCAATGTGCAGTTCGTGGCTGAGAGATTTGATGGTTTCTCCGTTTTGATAGCGCTTGATGACTTTTTGCTTGAAATCTGCTGGGTACGCGGTGGGCATAAGTAAACCTCCTTGTAAGTCGATAGTACTGGGTATAGTACCTCATATATGCTTATCAAAACGATCTTTTTGCATCAAAATGGTAATTTCGACCTGTTCAGTTAAAACCATATTGACGCATCATGTGGAGGCCAAAACAAAAAACGCAAGTAGCGCAAGTGGCGATTAAATATTTTTACATTGTTGCATAAGAACAGACAACTTTTTGAAGAAGATAGAACTTAGATGTATGGGCAATAAGAGAAAAAATAGTTGAAATAGAGCAGTTACATGCTATAATAACGATAAGGAGGGGGAGATTATGTATAGCTCAAGAGTGGAATACTATAAGCAGCTTAAGGATGAATTTCAAGGTGCAGTCATTGCGTATATAACCGGCGATCGCCCTGGTTTTGAAACAAGAATTGCGCAAGATGTGATAGATCTATTCATTGCGCAGCTTGATAAAATTGGCCCTGTTGAAAGAATAGTTTTGTATCTCTATACTCGCGGAGGAGATACTTCGGCAGCATGGAATATCGTAAATCTTTTGCGAATGTATTGCGAAGATTTGCTTGTGGTTGTTCCTCATAAAGCACATAGCGCCGGAACGATTATTAGCCTAGGAGCCAATAAAATTATAATGACTAAACAGGCAACCTTAAGTCCAATAGACCCGAGTCTTAATTCCCCAATGAATCCGATTATTCCTAATGATCCAGCAAAGCAAACGACGCCGGTAAGCGTTGAAGCGGTAAAGGGTTATATTGAACTCGCAAAAGACGAGTTTGGAATTTCTGATGGAAATGCCCTTAGCGATGTATTAATAAAACTTTCGGAGTATGTGCACCCTTTAGTTTTGGGGCAAGTATATCGTTCGCGGGCGCAAATTAAAATGTTGGCAGGAAAACTTTTAAAAAACCAAGTTGCTGATGACGGCAAGGTTAGTCGTATCATTGATTTCCTTTGTAGCGATTCCGGCAGCCACGATTATACTATTAACCGAAGAGAGGCTGCTGAAGAATTAGAATTGAATGTTGCCAAGCCTACCAGTACACAGTATGAGATTATCAAAAATCTTTATGATGACTTCAGCCAAGAGCTTGGTCTTGGCCAGATATTCGATCCTAAGTTAATCCAAGGAGCATATGCTGTTAGGAGAGGGTTTATTGAAAGTGTTGTAGGCGGTAGCGACTTCTTTGTTACCGAGGGACGCTGTTCGACGGTAACGACACCAAATGGCCCGGCTATTCAGGTTGACAAAACATTTGAAGGCTGGCGACATGATGAATCGGTTGATAATCAGCAGACAGCACGAATAATGATGTCGGAGGGCGAAGTAAAATATGAGCAAGATAATGAATTCAAGCTATAATGCATATTCTTCTGGGCTGAGTTCCTTTCGAAACGAATCCACGTCGGACACTAGTTCTTTTCAATTGATTCCTATACATGAATTAGTTGATGCGCCAGATAACGGACGGTATAGCGTCTTTGATATTGCAAATTGGTTTTTGTCAAAGGAACCCATGACACAGAAAAAACTTCAGAAGCTTTGTTATTATGCACAGGCATGGTGTTACGCGTTAAATAACTATCGACTCATGGATACAGTGTTTGAAGCATGGATTCATGGCCCAGTTTCGCCACCATTATATGATAAGTTTAAGAATTTTGGATACAACAGCATTCGGATTGCTGGAAAATATGTTTCAAATATTGCCGATGGTGACGTGGAATTACTGGAAAGTGTTTGGGAAACCTACGGTGATCATACGGGTAATGCGCTAGAAGCTTTGAGCCATAGTGAACCTCCTTGGATTGAAGCTCGAGCTGGATATTCGCCAGATGAACGTTGCAATGTCCGGATTTCGCCCGAAGCAATGAAACGGTATTATTCGTCAATCTATTTAGGCGGCAAGACATAATGAGTGTATTAACTAATCGAACTGGAACAAAGATAACGGGACAATTGCTTACCAATAAACGCGATGTACCGTTTATACTCGGCTTTAGATATCCTTTGGAAAAGAAGTTCACTTTGACGGAATTAGAAAAGCGTAATAATAAAGAACTACAAGGATTTCTTGACAAAGTGTCACAAATGTCTGTTCAGCAAGTTGATGAATCTTTTGCGCGCAAGCCGGATAAAGATGATACTTATCGTGGCTTGCAGGTTTATCATTATGAAGTCACGAAGTCCTTTCGTATTCATGTGGTAAGCGAAGATGGAATATATAAGATTATCCGGCTTGATCCTAACCACAGAGTTCATGAATAAAAGTTGGAGTATTCTCTCAAGGACATGAGCAAGCCCATCGGCGTCAGCGCCTATCAAATCACCAGCAGTCTGCTGGAAGAACTGGAACGCCAACTGCCGTCGGTGGAGGATATTCAAAAGAGAATCAAGGGTGTGAAAGAGTAAATCACTGACAACAAAACCTGTGGACAATCACAAAAGAGGAAGATACCCTTTGGTATCTTCCTCTTTTGCTGTCTTGCCTCCGGGAAGTCGAAGCTTATACCCCCTTCCCGCAGAAAGCGCCGCGGGGCTATTTTCTCTCCGCCGCCAGCTTCAGCAGGGTCTCTTTATCGTTAGGCGTTCCGTCCAGCACGGCGTTCAGCAGATACTGCAGCGCATCACCGACCTCTCGCCCCCGCAGCCCCAGCGCCATCAGGTCGCCGCCCTTCACCGTCAGGTCCTTCAGTGAAAAGCACTGCCGCTTCGTCAGCAGCGTGTTCAGAAGGTCCTCCGCCTGCTGTATATCCGCCAGACGGCAGCGATCCTCCGGGCTTTGGGCGGCGTTGTCGGCCCGCTTCACCTCCAGCAGCTGCCGAAACGTCTCCTCTCCCAGCTGCGACACAGCGCGGGCAATAGCCTTCTCCGTCCGGGCAATATCCCGGTCGTGCCAGCGCACCAGTGTCACGATGCGTTCGGCCGTGCGGTTGTCCATCCGCAGGCGGCGGCAGATATCCGCCGCCAGGTCCGCCGAGATGGCCGGGTGACCATAAAAATGCCCCACGCCCTGTTCATCCCGGGTAAAGCACGCCGGCTTACCGATATCATGGAGCAGCATAGTCCAGCGCAGGACCACCTCCGCCGGGACGGCGGCCACTGCGTGGGCGCTGTGCCCCCACACGTCGTAGATATGATGGCGATTGTGCTGATCGAAGCCCACGCAGGGCGCGATCTCCGGCAGGAACATCGCCAGCACGTCCGGCCAGTTCAACAGCACCGGCAGCACGTGACTGCCGCACAGCAGTTTATCCATCTCTGTCAGGATACGCTCCGCCGCGATACAGCGCAGCAGCGGCGCCTTCACCCGCAGCGCCGTATCGGTCCGCGGCTCGACCGAAAATCCCAGTACGGCGGCAAAGCGCAGCGTCCGCAGGATACGCAGCGCATCCTCCTCAAAGCGTCGTTCCGGCTCTCCTACACACCGCAGGATACCCGCCTCCAGATCCTCCCGCCCGCCATACAGATCGGTGATATGGCCACGTAGGTCCATCGCCATGGCGTTCACCGTCAGGTCACGGCGGCAGAGATCCTCCTCCAACCTGTCGGAGAAAAACACCTGATCCGGCCGGCGATGGTCCGTATAGGTCCCATCCGCCCGGAAGGTGGTCACTTCAATGTGCATCTCCCCCGCCCGGACCGTGACCGTCCCGTGCTTCAGCCCGGTTGGGATGGCATAGCCGTCAAACAGTGTAAGCACCTGCTCCGGCCGCGCGGCGGTGGTCACGTCCCAATCTCCCGGTGTGCGGCCCAGCAGCGTGTCCCGCACGCAGCCGCCCACGGCATAGGCGGCGAAGCCCGCATCCTCCAGCCGTTCCAGCACATATTGCACCGCCTGCGGCAGCATGGCTTCGCCTCCCCTCACGTTTCTTCATCCTCCGCCGCCAAATACCGGCAAAAAAGCCGGTTGCATGGGCGGAGTCGTTGTATTATAATAGTACAGTAATTTTTCTGTTCCTGTCAAGGAGGCAGCAAATATGTTTCATCCTACTGAGGACTTTCACAAGTATATCCACCCCGGCAAGCGCGTACACCTTGCCGGCATCGGCGGCGTCAGTATGTGCGCGCTGGCGGAGGTATTGCAGGGCATGGGCGTGACGGTGCAGGGCTCGGACATGAGCGAGAGCGACACGGTGAAGCACCTGCGCTCTGTGGGGATCCCCGTGGCCATCGGCCACTCGGCGGAGAACCTGAAAAACTGCGACGCGGTCATCCGCACCGCCGCCATTCACGACAGCAATCCCGAGATCGCCGGCGCCGTGGCACGGGGCATCCCGGTTTACGAGCGCGCCCAGGCCTGGGGCGCCATCATGCAGGGCTACCGCAACGCCCTGTGCGTCTCCGGCACCCACGGGAAGACCACCACCACCTCCATGGCCACCCATATCTTCATGGCGGCCCAGAAGGATCCCACCGTCATGATCGGCGGCACGCTGCCGTTGCTGCACTCCGGCTATCGGGTGGGCAGGGGCGACACCATCATTCTGGAGAGCTGTGAGTACTGCAACTCCTTCCTGAACTTCTTTCCCACCGTGGCAGTGATCCTTAACGTCCACGCCGATCATCTGGACTTCTTCAAGGACCTGGCCGATATCGAGCACTCCTTCCACGACTTTGCCGCCCTGGTGCCGGAGCGCGGCTTTATCATCGCCAACGCTGACGACGAGGGCGCCCGCGAGGCCGTCAAGGGCCTGACACATCCGGTGTTCACCTTCAGTGTCAGGGATCGCAGCCGTAGAGGGGCTGGATCGTCCCATGTTCACCTACAGCGTCAAAGACCGCGACACCGACTGCTATGCCGACAACGTCTCTTTCTTTGACGGCTACGGCGACTTCGACGTGGTCATCAACGGCCTGACCTACGCCCATGTGTCCCTGCACGTCCCCGGCGCCCACAATATTTCCAACGCCCTGGCGGCGGCCAGCGCCGCCTATGTTCTCGGTCTTCCCGGCGAGGCGGTAACGGCGGGCCTGGCGTCCTTCACCGGCGCCGGACGGCGCTTTGAGCACAAGGGTACCTTCCGCGGCGCGGAGGTCTATGACGATTACGCCCACCATCCCGACGAGGTGCGGGCGCTGCTGAGTGCCGCGCAGGCGCTGCCCCACAAACGGCTCATCCTGGCCTTCCAGCCCCACACCTACACCCGCACCGCCGCGCTGTTCGACGACTTTGTGGAGGTACTGCGCCTGCCGGACCGCGTAGTGCTGGCGGAGATCTACGCCGCCCGGGAAAAGAACGACATCGGCATCTCCTCCCGGGACCTGGCCGCCCGCATCCCCGGTGCCGTCTACTGCGCCACGCTGGAGCAGACGGCGGACGAGCTGGAAAAGCTGGCCCAGCCCGGCGATATGATCATCACCGTGGGCGCAGGCGACATCTACCGCGCCGGAGAGATGCTGCTGAAGCGAGGTGACGCGCAGTGACCATCTCCCCTATCTTCCACAACGCCCGCCCGGAGGGCGAGCTGCTGCCACAGGAGGCCGCAGCCTTCGACCTGCTGGACAAGCTGGGTATCGAATACGACCGCGTCAGCCATGACGCCGCCTTCAACATGGAGCTGTGCGCCGAGGTCAGCCGCGTACTGGACGTGTCCGTATGCAAGAACCTGTTTCTGTGCAACCGGCAGAAAACTGCGTTCTATCTGCTGTGCATGCCGCCGGACAAGCCCTTCCACACCAAGGATCTCAGCGCCCAGATCAACTCCTCCCGCCTGAGCTTCGCCCCGGAGGAGAGCCTGTGGGAGCTGCTGCGCTGCCACCCGGGCTCCGCCACCATTTTGGGCCTGGCCAACGATACGGAGCACCGTGTCCGGCTGCTCATCGACCGCGAGGTCTATGACGCGCCCTTTTTCTCCTGCCACCCGTGCATCTGCACCAGTACACTGAAGCTGAAGACCGCCGACGTGCTGGAAAAGCTGCTGCCCCACACCGGCCACACGCCTGTTATCGTTGATTTGTGAGAAATACTGCCTGCCCTTCCCAGCAGGCAGTATTTTTTCATATATATCACAAAAAGCCCTTGCGCTTGGAAACGTTTTCGGTTATACTTACCGTATTCCCACCGTCAGGCGGCACTCCACTTCATGCCGCCGGACGGCAAAAGATAAGGAGGAATACCCGCTGTGGCTGGCGGTGCGGCAGTGTGGAGACCTGTCGTAAGGCACCGAGGGCAATGCCCGTGCGAGGCCGTCTTTTGCGGAGGCAGGACGGTTACAGCCAAGACGTATGGCAAAGGTCATTCTGAAGGACCTGAAGAAGGTCTACCCCAACACCGAAAAGAAAAAGAAAGCAAAGAAGGGCGAGGAGCCCCAGGAAAAGAAGAGCAATCTTCAGATCACCGATGAGGGCGTTGTGGCCGTCCAGCAGTTCAGCCTGGAGATCGCCGACAAGGAGTTCATCGTGCTGGTGGGCCCCTCCGGCTGCGGCAAGTCCACCACCCTGCGTATGATCGCCGGTTTGGAGGACATCACCTCCGGCGAGCTGTGGATCGGCGACAAGCTGATGAACGACGTGGAGCCCAAGGACCGGGACATCGCCATGGTGTTCCAGAACTACGCCCTGTACCCCCACATGACCGTGTATGAAAACATGGCCTTCTCCCTGAAGCTGAAAAAGGTGCCCAAGGATGAGATCGACCGCAAGGTGCGTCAGGCGGCGGAAATTCTGGACATTACCCAATATCTGGACCGCAAGCCCAAGGCGCTGTCCGGCGGCCAGCGCCAGCGTGTGGCCATCGGC
>OHKS01001003.1_pt1 | contig 9691 bp, 6 predicted proteins | sample 1568881 | NCBI WGS metagenome assembly OHKS01 (sample SAMEA3879569, study PRJEB24766) | human gut metagenome | biome: human-associated habitat; feature: feces | place: USA | collected 1985/1987 | reverse complement strand
CCCCGAGATCGTCTTTTGTGATTACTATAACAGGCTCTATATTCTTCCAGCAAGCTATCGCGGTCATTTTGTCAATTATCAGCGTGCTCGGATTAGGGTCTCGCACGGACGAAAGAATAAACAGCCTGTCAAGGTTTGCAACCGGCGGGCGCATCAGCTCGCTGCGACGCGGATATATCTTTTCGATAGTGTTGTTTGCCCCGTCCTCGCCAATTAGTATATCAACTTCATCGCCGACGAGCGGCTTCTGTCCGCTTTTGCGGAAGATTCCGCGGGCTTTGCACTCAAATACCGCATCGGCGGTCTCCACAAAGTAGAGACCACCGATTCCTTTTAATATTATTCCTTTTTTGACATCTGCCATAACAAAGACCTTAGCCGACAAACTTGCCGACGGTTATAGTTACTGTTGTGCTCAAAGGATATGCTTTGGAGCTGTTCTTCGGGGTCTGAGAAATAACCTTTCCGTTCTTCGAAGAATCAACAACGCTTATATAATTGACTTCAACGGAGGTAAAGCCGTGACTCTTGAGAATGCTTATCGCCGAAGCTTCATTGCTGCCAACAACATTGGGGATTGTCGAACTTTCGGAAACATCATGTCGCTTGACATTTGATATCTCCGCAGGACTCTTTGTGAAGTCAACATTGCACTCATAATACAGCTCGGAGTCGATATAGACCTTGATGTGGTTGCTGCTGCCGGAGCCGTTTACGGTTATGGTATACTCGCTTCCGTCGAGAATAACGCTTTGATCCATAAAGACATTGTTGTTATTCGCTGCCTTTATGGACTTAGAAGTGCCGCTCGAATATTTGGGAAGCGTTATGGTTATATTCGCCTCGGAAGAAGCCGCAACACCTGTGCTGACAGTAACTCTTATCTTCGTTCCCTCCGGCACTTTTTCGCCCTCGGCATAGCTCTGTTCGATGATAGTGCCCTTTGGCTTATCGCTGTTCTTCTCATCTATTGTCTCATCAAGAACAAGGTTGAGAGACTCAAGTATAGCCTTTGCGTTCTCGACATTCTCATCTATAAGCTTGGGAACTTCGATAAGCTCCTGCTCGCTCGCATAATAAATTGTTATTGTCGAGCCCTTTGACACCTGTCTGCCGTATTCCGGCGAGGTGCTCAGAACGGTACCCGCCTTTTCCGTGCTCTGCTGAGGAACGGAATAGACCTCAAAGCCCGCGTTTTTGAGCTTTGTTATAGCGTCGTTGAGCTGATACTTGAGAACATTCGGAACAGATGCTTTTTCTTCGCTGACCGCGACGGTAACGGTGATAACATTGTTGGACTTATCAACCTTTGTGCCTGCCGCAGGATCCTGCGCATAAACCTGACCGGGCTCATAGAAGCTGTTCTGGACTTCATTAACTTTGATAACAAAGTTCTTATAGTCGTCGTTACCGAGAATCTCCTCAGCATAGTTCTTATTTATGAGCTTCGGCACGGTAAGCTTTCTGTTGAAAACATCCGTAAATGAATACAGGCAAATAAGAACTATCGCGAGAACAGCAACGAATCCGATAACGATTCCGGAAAGAATCGGGATCATCTTGTTTTTCTCCGCGGTCTTGCCGGTTTCTTCCGGTGCCGGCTGCGGGTTGTCTATAACGCGCGTGTCGCTGGAGTTAGCCATGGGCACGGTGACCGGCGCGGTCTTATCAACGAACTTTGTCGGCTCGTTATCGACAAAATAGCTGTAGTCAAATTTTATTGCGGGGTTGCGCTTGAACTCCTCAAGATCAAGAATCATCTCAGCGGCGGACTGATATCTGTCCTTAGGATTCTTCTGCATAGCGCGCATGGTTATCTGCTCGAGTCCCTCGGGAATAGAGCTGTTTATCTCACGCGGCTTTACCGGGTCTGTCTGGAGCTGCATAATGGCGACCGAGACGGAATTATCCGACTGGAAAGGCAGCTGACCCGTGAGCATCTCGTACATAACGACACCGACGGAATAGATATCCGACTTGTCGTCGGTTATATCTCCTCGAGCCTGCTCGGGGCTGATATAATGAACCGAGCCAATTGCGGTATCGGTCATTGTTCTCGTTTCGCTTCTGCTGAATCTTGCAATGCCGAAATCGGTGACCTTGATAGTACCGTTTTCGAGAAGCATTATGTTCTGCGGCTTGATGTCGCGGTGAACAATGCCCTTGTCATGGGCGTGCTGAAGCGCGCGGAGAATCTGCGTTGTAAAATGCACGGTCTCCTTCCACGATATAACGCCCTGCTGCTCAATGTACTCCTTGAGCGTGATACCCTCGACATACTCCATAACTATATACTGGAGCTTGTCGCCGTAGCTGACATCATAAACCTTGACTATGTTCGGATGAGAAAGCACAGCTATCGCCTTGGACTCATTCTTGAATCTGCGGAGGAACTCCTCGCTTGCAAGGAACTCATCCTTTAGAATTTTGACGGCAACCGTCCTGTCGTCGATATTGTCGTAGGCCTTATAGACAACCGCCATTCCGCCAACGCCAATGACTTCCTGAAGTTCATACCTTCCGTCAAGTCTTTTTCCGACATAATTATCCATTAAATCTCACACTCCTGTTGGGATACAGAAACCTAAAACGCCATTGCAACAACAGTGATGTTGTCCCCGCCGCCGTTCTCGTTGGCAAGGTTTATCAGCCTGTCTGCAAACTCGTAATAATGATTGTCTCTGGTGGCATTATATATATCATCGGTCTCAACATAATTAGTCAGACCGTCAGTGCAAATGATAATAACGTCTCCCTCATCAAGAGTATCCTGATAATAATCCGTCTCTATGTCCGCGCTCACACCGAGCGCTCTTGTGATTATATTCTTTCGCGGGTGATCTTTTGCCTGCTCCTGGGTCAACTCTCCGTGTTCAACCATATCCTGAACAACCGAATGATCTCTTGTGAGCTGGGTTATACCCTCCTGCGAAATACGGTAAGCTCTGCTGTCTCCGGCATGAACGAGATAAAGCTCTTTGTCTCTTATCATGGCGGCGACTACCGTCGTACCCATGCCGTTGAGGCTCTCGACCGAGCATGACATTTCATAAATAGAAGAATTGGCATTCTCGACAACAGAGGTCAGAAGATTTTTTATCGATCTGTCGCTCATTCCGTGCTGGTAGCCGGAGGCTATTTTTTCGCTTATCATCTTAACGGCAGTCTGGCTGGCAACGCTTCCGCCGTCGCAGACAACAGCCCAAACTACGCCGCCGGGAAGCTCTCCCGCAGCGAACGAATCCTGATTGTCTTTTCTGACTTTTCCCTGGTCTGTCTTTGCAACAATTTTCATATCTTCCCCCGGAAATTGAGAAAATTCCGAATTGAGCTTACTGCTCTTTTATTTTACGAAGCCGAAGCTGACCGCACGAAGCATCTATATCCGAGCCGAGCTTCCGCCTTACCGTAACATTTATCGATTTCTTTTCGAGTATGCTTATAAATCGTTCAATGCGCTCCGGCGTTGACGGTTTATAAGGACTCTCGGCAACCTCGTTGACAGGTATGAGATTGACATGGCACAGCATACCTTTCAAGAGCGCCGCAAGCTTCTGAGCGCACTCGTCGCTGTCATTGACTCCGCCGAGCATCGCATATTCAAACGATATTCTTCTCGAAGTTACCTTTGCATATTCACGGCACGCCGGCATCAGCTCGTCGAGCGAATACCGACGGTTGATCGGCATTATCTTTGATCTGAGCTCGTTATACGGCGCGTGAAGCGATATCGAAAGCGTGAGCTGAAGCTTTTTTTCAAGCAGTTTGTATATCCCGGGAACTATTCCGCAGGTGGAAAGCGATATATTTCTCATGCTTATATTGAGCCCGTCTTCACAGGTCACAAGCTCAAGAAAACGCATAACATTATCAAAATTATCAAGCGGTTCACCCATGCCCATGAGGACAATATGGGAGATTCGGATATTCTCGTCGCGCTGAGCGGTATATATCTGACCGAGAATCTCCGACGGAAGCAGACTTCTGACATAGCCACCCAAAGTGGACGCGCAGAACGAGCAGCCCATTTTGCAGCCTATCTGAGTTGAGACACAGATAGTATATCCGTACTTATATTTCATCAAAACGCTTTCGGCATATTCATTGCCGCCGAAACCGAAAAGGTATTTAACCGTTCCGTCCTCTGCGGATACCTGTTTGCGTTCGATAGTGCACTTTTTGAGCGGCAATTCTTCTTTCAGCTTCTCGCGCAGAGACAGCGGAAGATTGGTCATCTCATCGTAATCGAGAGCGCATTTCTGATGGATCCACGAATAGATCTGCTTCGCTCTGTATGACGGAAGTCCCATCTCGGAAAGAGCCGCAGAAAGCTCGGTAAAGTTCATTGACTTTACATCAGTTGTATTCAAAAGCTCACTCCGTTCTGGTAAATGCGGCGATAAAGAAGCCGTCCGTTCCATGTATCTGAGGCATCAAAGTCAAGTAATTTTCGTTGCCGTCTACCCTTTTTATGTCAGGGAAAAGCTTAACAGCCTCAAAATTTTTATGTTCGCTGAGAAACTTGTTGCAAATCTCAGAATTTTCTGCCGGGTTCAGCGAGCAGGTAGAATAGACTAACCGACCGCCAACCTTGACATATTCAGAGGATGAACACAGGATATCATACTGCAAAACAGGTAATTTGTCAATATCTTCAAGGGTTTTATAACGTATCTCGGGCTTGCGGCGGAGTATTCCGAGCCCGGAACAAGGAGCATCGCACAAAACTCTGTCCGCTTTCTTCAAAGCCGGATTCACTTTTGCGGCATCGTTTGGAATAACCGCGATGTTATCGAGCCCGAGTCTTTCCGCTCCGTTTTCGATAAGAGCGAGTCTCGATGGATAAACATCCATGGCAAGTATTTTGCCTTTACATCTTGTCAGTTCGGCAAGTGTAAAGCTTTTACCGCCCGGTGCTGCGCACATATCATATACGGTATCTCCCGGCTGCGGGTCGAGCGCCATGCAGCAAAGCTGCGACGAAAGATCCTGCACATGAAAAAGTCCTTTTTTATATGCATCAAGATGCTCCACTGCGCCGCCATTCACCAATTCAAGTGCGTTCGGGAAGCCATCGATTTTCTTACCCTCAACACCCTGCCGGGCTAATATATCTATAAGCTCGTCCGCTGTGCATTTTTGAGTGTTCACACGGACAAATATCTTCGCGCGCTCGGACATTGCCTCAAATATTTCGCAGGCAGTCCTGTCAGAATAAGCATCAACAAAGAGCTTAACAGTCTGCTCCGGAACAGAATATTTGACGCTCATGAAATTGAGCCTGTCCGATTCATCGGGCAGCTGCAATCCGTTTGAAGCCACCTTTCTGAGCACTGCATTCACAAGTCCCGCCGCAAACTGCGCGCGGTTGTTTTTGGCGAGCTTCACGCTCTCGTTGACCGCCGCGCTCTCGGGAACCCTGTCCATAAACAGCAGCTGATAAGCGCCGATGCGCAGTGCAATAAGCACCTCCGGCTTGAGCTTTTTCAACGGCTGACGCAAATAAAGCGAGATGTTATAGTCAAGCGTAATAAGCCTTTCGAGCACGCCGTATACGAGCGCCGTCAACAGCGCCGAGTCGCCGTCGGCACCGTCTTTCGATGAGAGCTGTGCATCGAGAGCAAGATTCGAATACGCCCCGCTGCGCTCGACTTTATAAAGTATTTCAAACGCGCTCTGGCGTGCGCTCTTACTCATTAACGATACACTCCGTTCAATTTCTTCGATTTCTGCCGCTGAAGCGTATAACAAACCTCAGCAGATTTGCAAGCGCCACGAGAAGCGACGCAACATATGTCATCGCCGCCGCAGAAAGCACTTTTCTTGCGCCCGCACGCTCATCATCGTCCAAGACAGCGGTTTCCTCAATAACTTTCAGCGCTCTTCGGCTCGCGTTGAATTCGACCGGCAGAGTGACAAGCTGAAACACTGCGATAAGTGCATATAGCAACAGACCGAATGTGATAAGCGGCTCAAAGCTGAGAATATATCCCAATATTGCAAGCGGCAGACCTATAGTTGAACCAATATTGCAGACAGGGATAATCGCGTTTCTGATTTTTATCGGCATATAGCCCTCTGCATGCTGCGCGGCGTGCCCTGCCTCGTGGCAGGCAACGCCTATGGCGGCTATCGAAGTGTTGTTGTAGACTTTATCCGAAAGCCTTATAACATTCGTCCTCGGGTCATAGTGATCTGTTAAATCACCCGCTACGCGCTCTATGCGCACATCGTTTATTCCGTAATATTTGAGTACCTGCATCGCCGCCTGCGCTCCGGTAAGGCCGCGCGAGCTGAGTCTTTTTGACTGCGAAGCGAAAGTGGTCTTTACTTTTATCTGCGCCCACAGCGCAATAAGCATCGCCGGGACAACAAGAATCAGAAAATAGTAATCATAGTAATACATCCAGCCCATAAAGCCGAACCTCCTAACGGTCATTCAAAGAATGCGCCCTTTTCAATCGGATTGCCGCGCAGGAAATCCTGAACCGACATTGCCCGTTTTCCGGGAGCCTGAAGAACGAGTATCTCAACGGCGTTGCCGTCTCCGCAGGAAACAACAAGGCGTTTGCCGCTTTCAATTATCTCTCCCGGCTTTCCGCTGCACGCACCCGCAAGACGCGACGAATGTATCTTTATGACCTTGCCGTCGAGTTCGCCCGACGCACCCGGCCATGAATACAATCCTCTTATCTTATCATGTATATGCTGTGCGGTATCATTCCAATCTATTTTTGAAAGCTCCTTGGTAAGTATAGGAGCATATGTGCTCTTTTCGTTATCCTGCTTCACAGGATGGAGATTTCCCGCCTGAAGCTCGGCTATAGTCTCACGCATGACTTCCGAGCCAAGTGATGACAGCCTGTCATGGAGTTCTTCGGCGGTCTCGTTTTCGCCTATTTCAACGCTCTTTGAGATAAGCATATCTCCAGTATCAAGTCCCTCGTCCATCTGCATGGAGGTGACTCCGGTGCGCTTTTCTCCGGTGATTATAGACCATTGAATGGGTGCTGCGCCGCGCAGTTTCGGGAGCAGCGAGGCGTGCATATTGATGCAGCCGTACTTCGGCGCATGGATAAACTCGCCGGGAAGTATCTTTCCGTAAGCGACGACTATCGCAAGGTCTGCATTGAGCGATTTGAAAAGCTCTTTTGCTTCGTCCGTTTTCAGCGTTTTCGGCTGATATACGGGGATATCATATTTGAGCGCAAGCTCTTTGACGGGCGGCGGAGTCAGAGCGCCGTGGCGTCCTTTGGGCTTGTCCGGTTGAGTGAACACGGCGCAGACGTCATGCCCGTCATCTATAAGTGCCTGAAGGCACGGGACGGAAAAATCCGGAGTGCCCATAAAAACTATTCTCATAAATTCTCCTTATGCCCCATCGGGTCTGCGAGTCTCTGGGTGAACAGGATTCCGTCGAGGTGATCTATCTCATGGCAGAAGCATCTCGCCTTGAGTCCCTCGCCTTTAAGAACCTGCCACTTGCCGTTTCTGTCCTGAGCCTTGACTTTCACCACCGCCGGGCGGATAGTCGTGCCGTACTCTCCGGGGATTGAAAGGCAACCTTCGGCTTCGCGCTGTTCGCCGTCGCGGAAGATTATCTCAGGATTCACGAGTTCAATGCAGCCGTCGCCGACATCGAGGACAACTACCCTCTTGAGAATACCGACCTGCACCGCCGCAAGACCGCAGCCGTCGTTTGCATACATTGTCTCTTTCATATCGTCAATGAGCTGAGCCAAGCGGTCATCAAACTTTTCGACCGTCCTGCTGTGCTTTTTAAGCATCGGATCGCCGAGCTTAACTATATTTCTCATCGCCATTTTTATTGTCCTCCTTCGATCATACGGTTATTTCGGGGTTCATGTCGGCATAGACGGAGACATCTGAAAATTTGCTGTCGCCGTAAAAATCTTTTAGTATCTCCGATATCATACTGCGAAATTCCTTTGTGTTTCTGCATTTTATTATGAGTCTGTATCTGTATTTTTTATTGACGCGCGGCACTCGCGCAGGCAGAGGTCCGAGAACGATAAGCTTTTCGTTTTTATATTCCCCTGCTGTCAATTCTTTTATTTTGTCGAGCGTGCGCTGGGAAGCAACGCGGGTCTTGACTTCGTCCGCGCCGGAAAATCCGACAACGCATATATCGCAAAACGGCGGATATATCATTAAGCGTCTCATGCGTATTTCCGTATCATAGAACGCATCATAGTCCTGTTTTGCCGCAAGCCTTATTATTTCATTCTCAGGCGTTAGTGTCTGAATAATAGCTTTTCCGGGGTGCTCTCCGCGTCCAGAGCGGCCTACGACCTGAGTGAGCAGCGAAAAAGTGCGTTCGAGACTTCTGAAATCGTCGTTATAAAGCTGTTGATCGACCGAAACGACAGCCGCAAGCGTAACATTTTCAAAGTTCAAGCCCTTTGCGACCATTTGGGTGCCGACGAGTATATCATAATCGCCTTTCGCAAAGGCGTTTAGGCACTCCTCATGAGCAAATCTCGACGAAGCGGTATCGGTATCCATGCGCATAATACGTGCACCGGGGACGGCCTTTTCAAGCTCGTCTTCTATTCTCTGCGTCCCGAACCCGGCATATCTCAGCGCGGGCTTATGGCAGGACGGGCACTCCTGCGTAAAACGCATGGAATATCCGCAGTAATGGCACATCAATCTGCCGTTTGCTGCATGATAGGTCATGGAAATACTGCAATTCGGGCATGTCACGACCTCGCCGCACGCAGTGCACGAGACAAAAGTATTATATCCGCGGCGGTTTATCAGCACTATCGACTGCTTGCCGTCCGCACGATTTTTGTTCAGCTCCTCTATAAGCTCGCGGCTCAGCTCGCGGTTTTCCGTCTGCTGCTCGTTGCGCATATCGACGGTAACGACCTGCGGAAGCACCGCTTTGCCGTATCTGTTTTTCAGCTCATAGAAAGAATACTTGCCGCTCTTTGCCGCGGCGAAAGATTCGACACTCGGCGTAGCAGACGCGAGCAATGTCAAGCCCTTATGCCACGCGGCACGGTATCTCGCCACACTTTTGGCGTTATAGCGCGGAGTCTGCTCAGATTTATATGTATGCTCCTGCTCTTCGTCGATTATTATAAGCCCGATATTTTCAAGCGGTGCAAAAACCGCAGAACGGGTGCCTATAACTATTTTTGCATCGCCGTTCTTGACGCGCTTCCACTCGTCCGCCCTTTCTCCGGCGGACAGCGCGCTGTGAAAAACCGCAACGCCGTCATTGTATCTCGAATGAAACACCGAAAGCGTCTGCGGGGTCAGCGATATTTCCGGCACCATAACTATAACCGTCTTATTATCTGCAAGAACCGCATCTATAAGCTTCAAATAAACTGACGTTTTGCCGCTTCCGGTAACGCCGTAAAGAAGCGCTGTCTTACCAGTACCGCTTTTGTAATCTTCGAGCAGACCGTCATAGGCTTTCTGCTGTTCGTCGGTGAGATGAATCTCGCCGCTGTCATATGCGCTTTGCACGGCATATCTGCTCACGAAGCTACGAAGCTCTTCGCGCTCAAAGCATTCGACAACGCCTTTCTTTTCGAGCGCGGATATGACTGACGGCGTATAGCCCGTGAAATAGCACAGCTCTTTAACACTCACAGAGCCGACATCCTTCAGAACATTGACAACTTCGCTCTGCTTCTTTGTCATCGATACATCG
>OHKS01000988.1_pt1 | contig 9768 bp, 9 predicted proteins | sample 1568881 | NCBI WGS metagenome assembly OHKS01 (sample SAMEA3879569, study PRJEB24766) | human gut metagenome | biome: human-associated habitat; feature: feces | place: USA | collected 1985/1987 | reverse complement strand
CCTGCACAGCCTGTTCCACTGCATCTTCCGCCATCTCTGGCTGCGGGATAAGCGCGACCCCGACCTGTGGGGCCTCGCCTGCGATATTGCGGTGGAAAGCACGCTGGACGCCCTGAACACCCCCGCCGCAAAGCGCCCCGTCGGTTGGGTACGGCAGCAATGCTATGCGCAGCTGCGCGCGCAATGCCGGTTTTTGGCCGCCGGGCCGATCTACCGCGTGCTGGCAAAAACCGATGCCGACACCCTGAACAAGTGGCAGCGGGAATTTTATACCGACAGCCACCGCCTGTGGCCTGCCGACCCCGACAGCCCCGAAGCCCAGATGCAGGGCAGGCAGTGGGAGGATCTGGGCCGCCAGACAGAGCTAAGCATGGAAGAAAACGGCCGCCGCGCCGGGCAGGACACCACCGCCCAGGCACTGCAGGCACAGCTGCAGGCCGGGCGCAGCCGCCGTACCTACAAGGATTTTTTGCGCCGGTTCGCCGTCTGGCATGAGGAGCCGCACCTTGACCCTGATGAGTTTGACCTTGGCTTTTACAGCTACGGCCTGCGCACCTATGGCAAACTGCCGCTGATCGAGCCGCTGGAAAGCCGCGAGGTAAAAAAGATACGCGACTTCGTCATTGTTGTGGACACCAGCGAGTCCACAGCCGGTGAGCTGGTAAAGTCCTTCCTGAAAGAGACCTTTGCCCTGCTGACCAGTCAGGACAGCTTTTTCCGCAAATGCCGCATCCTTGTCATGCAGGCCGACAACGCCGTGCGCGAGGAAACATGGCTCACCGATCTGGACGCGCTGGACCGCTACACTGCCCGGTTCACGCTGGTGGGCGGCGGCGGAACGGACTTCCGCCCCGCGTTTGCCCGCATTGCCGCGCTGCGCCGCGAGGGGTCGCTGCGCGACCTGCAGGGCGTGCTTTATTTTACCGACGGCAAGGGCATCTACCCGGCCAAGCGCCCGCCGTTTGAGGTTGCTTTTCTGTTTTTGGAGGACGGCACCCCGCCGCCCGATGTGCCCCCCTGGGCCATGCGCCTGGTTTTGCAGCCGGAGGAGTTTACCCCCGACACCGACCCGAAAGGACGATGAACTATGGATATTCAACGCGCCAAAGAGGAAATCAAACGCGCCGTGCAGGCGTATCTGGCAGCGGATGACATCGGCCGCCCGCTGATACCGCCCGTGCGGCAGCGCCCCATCCTGCTGATGGGCCCGCCGGGTGTCGGCAAGACCCAGATCATGGAGCAGATCGCGCAGGAGTGCGATATTGCGCTGGTGGCTTACACCATCACCCACCACACGCGGCAGAGCGCTGTCGGCCTGCCCTTTATCCGGGAGCGGAATTTCGGCGGCAAGACCCGCAGCGTGACCGAGTACACGATGAGCGAGATCATCGCCAGCGTATACGCTGCGATGGAGCGCACCGGCAAGCAGCACGGCATCCTGTTTATTGATGAGATCAACTGCGTCAGCGAGACGCTGGCCCCCACAATGCTGCAGTTCCTGCAGTGCAAGACCTTCGGCAATCAGGCCGTGCCGGAGGGGTGGGTCATCGTGGCCGCCGGCAACCCGCCGGAGTACAACAAGAGCGTGCGGGAGTTTGACCTTGTAACGCTCGACCGTGTGCGGCGCATCGACATCGAGCCGAAGCTGAGCGTCTGGCAGGACTATGCCCGCGCCCACCGGCTGCACCCCGCCGTGACCGCCTATCTGGAGCTGCGCCCCCAGCACTTTTACAAAATCGAGACCGATGTGGACGGCGTGCAGTTCGTGACCGCGCGCGGCTGGGAGGATCTTTCTGCCTATCTGCAGGCAGCCGACACGCTGGGGCTGCCCGTGGACGAGGGCGTGATCGCCCAATACCTGCGCCACCCCGAGGTATCGCGGGATTTTGCCGCCTACTGGGTGCTGTACCGCAAGTATCATCAGGACTACGGTGTCGAGGATATTCTGCAGGGCAAGCCGTTTGACGCCGTGGTTGCCCGCGCGATGGACGCCGGCTTCGATGAGCGCATCAGTCTGGTAAGCCTGCTGCTGGCGGGGCTGAACACCCGCTTTGCCGCCGCGCGCGCCGCCGGCGCTGTGACGGACGCCTGCTACCAGCAGCTGCGCAGCTTTAAGCGGGCGCTGGGCCAGCAGGCCGAGGCGGACCCCGCCGACCTGTTTGCCGAGCAGCGCGACCACTACCGCGAGCGGCTGGAGGCCGACAAGAGTGCCGGCAGCCTGCTGCCCGATGAGGCCGCCGCCCGCACCCGCACCGTTGCCCTGCTGACAGCGTGGGGCCGCCAGCTTGACAACGGGCTGGACCCGGACGATGCGTTCGACACGGTGCGCAGCGGCTTCAACAGTCAGGTGCAGCGCCGCGAGGAGGCTGTTTCCGCCGCTGCGAACGCGCTGGAATTTGCCTTTGACTTTATGGAGCAGGCGTTTGAGGACGGGCAGGAGATGGTCGTCTTTGTCAACGAGCTGGCCCTTGGCCCCGACTCGGCCCCGTTTTTGGCAGAGAACGACTGCGAGCGCTTTGAGCAGTACAGCCAAAAGCTGCTTTTGCAGGGCGGCGAGGACGAGCTGCTGGCCGAGCTGCAGCGGGACGATGTACGCGCCGGGGAACATTCGGCGGAGTTTTGACAGTTCCGACGCCCTGTAGGGGCCGGGCATGCCCGGCCCGCGCGTGAAAGGCAAGCGGTCGTCCACCGTACAGTTGCGGGCCGCACATGTGCGGCCCCTACAAAGCGGCAGCTTATTGGCTGTTCGCCTAAAAGCCGCGGACGTGACCGCCGCCGCCAGGTCCTGCGGGCGGATATGGAATCCGCCCCTACGGAACTACGGTAGGGGGCGGCGTCCCCGACGCCCCGCAGGCAGCTGCTCGCTCAAAAAGTATTACTTTTCGTTATATTCTTTACTCCTACTGCAAACTTTGTTATAATAACTCTAATCCGGTTGAACACTGGGGCGGGGCGTTGAGGACGCCGCCCCCTGCATCCCTGCCGGACAGTATTCATAGGGGGTCATATTATGAAAGCTGTTATCACCGTTATCGGCCGGGACACCGTGGGTGTCGTTGCCAAAGTCAGCGCGGTCTGCGCCGAACTGAACATCAACATCGAGGATGTCTCCCAGTCCATCATGCAGGATATGTTCTGCATGATCATGCTGGTGGACCTGAGCAAGGCCACTGCCGAGGCCGCCGCTGTGCGCGACCGCTTTACTGCGCTGGGCAAGGAGATGGGTATGCAGGTCACTGTGACCCGTCAGGAAGTCTTTGACGCCATGCACACGATTTAAGGGGGCTGCGCTATGAGGATCATCAACAGCCGCGACATTATGGAAACGATCGAGATGCTCACCGCCGAGAATCTCGATGTCCGCACCGTCACGATGGGCATCAGCCTGCTGGACTGCATCGACCCGGACCCTGACAAGGCATGTGAGAAGATCTACAACAAGATCACCCGCCTCGCGGGCAATCTCGTCCCTGTTGTGAACGGCATCAGCGAGGAGTATGGCATTCCCATCGTCAACAAGCGCATCAGCGTAACGCCCATTGCCATGCTGCTGGGTGCCGCGCCCGATGCCGACCCTGTGCAGTACGCCAAAACGCTGGACCGCGCAGCCAAGGCTGTGGGGGTCAACTTCATCGGCGGCTTCGGCGCGCTGGTGCATAAGGGCTTTTCTGCGGGCGACAAGCGGCTGATCGCCGCGATCCCCCGCGCACTGGCCGAGACCGATATTGTATGCTCCAGCGTCAATATTGGCTCCACCAAGTCCGGTATCAACATGGACGCCGTCAAACTGATGGGCGAGGTCGTGCGCGAGACCGCCGAGCTGACGAAGGACAACATGTGCATGGGCGATGCCAAGCTGGTCGTCTTCTGCAATGCGCCCGAGGACAACCCGTTTATGGCGGGCGCGTTCCACGGCGCGGGCGAGCCGGACTGCGAGATCCATGTCGGCGTTTCCGGCCCGGGTGCCGTGCGCGCCGCGCTGGCCAAGCTGCCGAAGGACGCCCCGATGGACGAGGTGGCCGAGCTGGTCAAGCGCACCGCCTTCAAGATCACCCGTCTGGGCCAGCTGGTGGCAAACCTTGCCAGCGAGCGGCTGGGTGAGACCTGCGGCTGCTGCGGCACCACGGCCTGCCTGGCCCTGCTGAACGATGCCGTCAAGAAGGGCGGCGTCATGGCGTCCAACCATGTGGGCGGCCTGTCCGGCGCGTTTATCCCTGTGTCGGAGGATGACGGCATGATCAACGCCGCCAACTGCGGCAGCCTGACACTGGAAAAGCTCGAAGCCATGACGGCCGTCTGCTCGGTCGGCATCGACATGGTGGTCATCCCCGGTGATACCTCCGCCGAGGTCATCAGCGGCCTGATCGCAGATGAGGCCGCCATCGGCATGGTGAACAGCAAGACCACAGCCGTGCGCGTTATCCCCGCCATCGGCCACAAGGCCGGCGATGTGCTGGACTTCGGCGGTCTGTTGGGGCACGCGCCCATCATGCCCATCAGCAAGTTCAGCCCTGCGGTCATGATCCACCGCGGCGGCCGCATCCCCGCCCCGATGCAGGCGCTGAAGAACTAATTGCAATACAAACACCGCCCATGCCGGGATTGGCATGAGCGGTGCTTTTTTGTGTACTCGGAGGGGGCAAGCTCCCTACAAAATGTCGTTCACGGGTGCTCTGTAGGGAGCGGTCTTGACCGCTCCGGGGAAGTTTCCGGCTGCCGCAGGGTGCCACGGGACGCATATGCGTCCCCTACAAACCGTCCGTTCACGGCATACTGTAGGGGCCGCCCGGCAACATTGCGGCAGACGCCCGTTCAAAATCCACCGCCCGTTTCAGCCGCAATCTTCAATGCCCAGCCGTTCTACCAGCCCGCCTGTCGTCCCTTCGTCCAGCTCGCGTTCCAGCTGCGCTTTAAAGGCCGCCTTGTCCAACTGCAATGTGTCAAGGTAATCCGCCCGCGCGGCAAATTTCCCCGCACCCAACTGATAATTTTTGTACCGCTCAGCGTTAATTTTCTGCAGTACGGCCATAGCTTCCCCAGCGGTGTTGACAAACTCGTCGGCGGTGCGGGCGTCGTTCAGGGCTTTGCGCGCGGGGGCATCGGCAAAGTCCGCCGCGAACCACGCTTTCAGCTGGCGCGCCGTCAAGCCCTGCGCCTGCGTTTCTTGCCAGACGTAGGCTTTGTAGTCGGCTGTGTCTGGCACCTCGATGCCGTATTCCGCCACCGCACGGTCGACAATGCGGTCGCACTGCCACTGTGTACACGGCGCGCGCCAAACCGCAACGCCCAACACCGCCGCAAGACACACCCCTGCAAGGATCTTCTTCATATGCGCTTCACGCTCCCTTCTGCCTGTACAACGCAACTGCCCGGTTTTGTGTGACAGGATTTTATTGCTTTCTCTCTTTTTACCAAAAAAACAAAGGGCGTTTTGTCAAAAACAGACAAACGCCCTTTGCTCAGTTTATATTCTCTGCCACACGCTGTAATTCTTCACGTAACACATTTCCTACCACCGTACACGCAACACCATCTTGCTCCCAAAAAAGATAATAAGTTGTCGAACCGTCAAAGTTTGAACTTGTCCCCAACGTTGCGGGCTTGTCGTTGACGGTTGTTTCAGTGTAGACCGTGTGTTCGTTGTCCATGATCTCCTCCGACGCAACTGGTCCGATGGCATAGCAACTCACGATGTAATTCTGCCCATTTTCGGCATCGTACCCATGGAAAAACATTTCCGGCGTGTCGATATACTGCACCTCGTCCAGTACAAAGCCCGGCGGCGTGTAGCGGTCAGTGAACCCCTCCGGCAAAGCTGTCAGCGTATCGCCATCCGTCTCATAAGTCAGGTGCATTTCGGTCGGCAGCCATTGTATAACGGCTGTGTAAATTGCGTGGCGCAGTTCGGCGTTTGCGGCAAAAACGCCCGCCGCAAGCAGCGCTGTCACCAGCAAAACCATCACAAGCCGCTTGCGCATATGGCTGTGCCGTGTCTGCCTTTTCAGGGCGGCGTACAAGCGCGCGTCCCAGCGCGACGTATCGGGGTACTTCCGTTTCAGTTCCGCCGGGGATGGTGTCTGCGCTAGTTCATGGTCGATCTCGGCGCGCAACGCCATTTCCAGAGCCGCGTCGAAGAAAATTTTTGTTTCATTTGTTTCCATCGTGCAGTTCCTTCCACAAAATTTTCCGCCCACGCACAAGGCGCTGACGCACGGTGCTTTCCGTTAAACACAGCGCTGACGCGATTTCACTGTTCGTATAGCCAAGCGCCTTCAACTGCAATGGTGCTTTGTAAATTGGCGCAAGTTTTTCCAGCAGTGCTGTCAACTGCGCAGCGCTCTCCGCGTCAATGACAGCGTCCTCCGGCAGCGGAGCATTATCCGCAACGGTGTCAAGTGCTGTATCTTCTTCGCCTACGGTCTCCTGCTGCGCACGCAGCAGGTCAATGGCGCGGCTTTTGGCGCAGATGGCAAGATACGCCGCCATTTTATGTGCATCATCCCGATAGACCCGTGTAAAATTTTTCGCCAGCTGCAAGAAAACCTCCTGCAACACATCCTCAGCTAAATAGCTGTCCTGCACGACCTTGTACGCCGTGTGATATACCAGCCGCTTACAACGCTCATATACTTGGGTAAACAGCTCTTCGTCAGAGCTGTTTTCCAGTGCTTCCAGATAAAGCCCCAGCATCTCGGCCCCACCTTCCTTTATGTCGATTATACACGTCCTGTGCTTGCTTTTGCAAGACGCACCACCCGGCAGTTTCTACGGAGGGCATGTCGCCTTGCGGGGCGACGGGGACGCCCCCCTACAAAGGCATACGGCGAATTTGCGATAACGGGGGATGTGCATAACTTTCCCGTTATCCGCACATACTCTTCCACAGAGGAGGGATCATCCATGTCTTGTTTTAAAAAGGTTTTGCTGCTGCTGGCCATCATCGGCGGCATCAACTGGGGCATTTACGGCATCTGGGGTTTCAACGCCGTGGGCTGGCTGCTGGGCGGCAGTATGAGCTGGCTGTCCCGCACAGTGTTCATCGTTGTCGGCGCAGCGGCACTCTGCCTTATCCCCGGTTTGTTCGCGCCTGACCCCAAAGCTGCTGAATAACACAAAAGCGGGTGCCGCACAGCACCCGCTTTACTTATATGATCCGCTGCATATCCAGCTTGCTGCGCCTTGTGTTCATGCCCACGCTCAGCACAATGCCGATGCAGAGGTACATCATGACAACGCTCGACCCGCCTGCCGAGAAGAACGGCAGCGTCACGCCGATGACCGGCAGCACCTGCAGATTCATACCCAAGTTTATCACACACTGCATAAACAGCGCCGCAAAGATGCCGACACAGATATTGCAGCCCAGCGCATCGGGGCAGCGCAGCCCGGTCTGCAGCGTGCGCAGGCAGAGCGCCAGCAGCAGCACCAGCACCGCCGCCGCGCCGACAAAGCCCAGCACATTGGCAAGATACGCAAAGATAAAATCGTTCCATGCGTTCGGCACAAAGATATGCTCGCCGGAGAACAGCCCCTGCCCCGTCAGCCCGCCGGTGCCAATGGCCATTGCACCCTTGTTCTGCTGGTAGGTGATGTCCGCCAGCGCGGGATCGTCCGGCGTCAGCACCGCCAGAATCCGCTTGAACTGGTAACCCTTTAAAAGCCCGGGGCGCAGCGCCAGCAGCGCCGCACCGCCCACGATGCCCGCCGCCAGCCCGCCGGCCGCCAGCCAGTGGGACAGCCCGCCCGCATACAGCATAATAAACCCGATGCCCAGAAATACCAGCGCCGTGCCGTCATCCCCCTGTATGTGGATGGCCGCAACGGGCAGCAGTATGTGCAGCAGCACAAGCAGCAGGTTCCGCGGCCGGTTCACCTGCCCGCGCACCCTGCTCAAATGCAGCGCCAGCGTCAGGATAAAGCTGATTTTCGCCAGCTCGGCGGGCTGAAAGGTCATGCCGCCCACACGGTACCAGCTGTAGTTGGAGGTGCCGCCCGCGTCATAGCCGATCGTCAGAAGCCCGGTGTTGACATTGTGCAGAAAGAGTGTGGGCAGCACCAGCCCCCACGCCACCACGCCATGCAGCGGCCAGGCACGCGCCAGCGCATGGTAGTCTGCCGTGGAAAAGACAGCGGCAAGCATCATCCCCAGCAGGCTGGCAATAAGCTGGACCGAGGCCTTGTTGTTGGAGCCAAGCTGCGTCTGGCCGATGGACATCAGCACCACAACGCTGAGCACCGAGCAGGCCGCACAGAGCAGCAGCATAAACAAATCTACCCGGCGCAGATACCGGCGTATAAGCGGATACATAGGCGGCCCCCTCCCCTGCAGATACTTTGTAACTGTAAGTATTATACCGCATCGCAGCAGATCTTGCCAAGTTACAGATTAAATTTTACAAATCGGGATTTCTGTACTATAATATATATGAGTGCGGCTATCACTTTATTCGGCCGCAGACAGGGAGCGTACCTATGCAGGAATTTGTGACCCATTCGCGGGAGGAAACCGTTGCCGCCGGCCGCGCGCTTGCCGGGACACTGCCCCCGGGCGCGCTGATCGCGTTCACCGGCGGGCTGGGCGCGGGCAAAACCGCGTTCTGTCAGGGCATTGCCGAGGGGCTTGGCTGCACCGACCCGGTGTCCAGCCCGACCTTTGCCATCGTCAACTATTACCGCGGCCCGCGGCCCTTCGCGCATTTTGACCTCTACCGCATCCATACCGAGAATGATTTGGCCGCCGCCGGGTTCTATGACTACCTTGACATGGGTGCCGTGGTCGCCTGCGAGTGGAGCGAGAACTGCGCCGAGCTGCTGGCGCTGGAAAATCCCATCAAGATCCACATTGAACGGGTGGACGAAACGACGCGGAAGATTACGATACAATAAAGGCTTCCCCCGAGGGGCTGCGCCCGCAGGCGCGTGTCGGAGTACAACCGCCGTAGGCGGCACTTGGCACGGAGACTGAAGCTGTCACCAAAGGTGACTGATGAGGGCGGAGTTTGCCTCTGCAACCCATTTACGGGCAATCGCAGTACACTCGCCCCTCATCCGCCCTCGGGCGGGGCCTCGGGCACCTTCCCCCCGAGGGGGAAGGCTTTATACTCTATTACATTTTTAAACAGGTGATCCTATGAATATCCTAGCTGTAGATACCGCTGGCAAAACAGCGGCCGTGGCCGTGCTGCGGGATGAGACCCTGCTGTATGAGGCACAGTGCAACAACGGCCTGACCCACAGCGAGACGCTGCTGCCGATGATCGACACGGCGCTGAAAGCCAGCGGCCTGACGATGGACGAACTGGATGTGCTGGGCGTCACGAACGGCCCCGGCAGCTTTACCGGGCTGCGCATCGGGCTGGCCGTCATCAAGGGGCTGGCACTGCCGCGTCAGCTGCCCTGCGCAGGGGTGTCCACCATGGCCGCGCTGGCCTGGGGCCTTGCGGGCGAGGGGACGGTCATCGGCGCGCAGGACGCCCGCCGCGGGCAGGTCTATTGGGGCGCGTTTGACCTTGCAAGCCACCGCCGCCTGACCGAGGACGCCGCCGCACCGGTCACAGAGCTGGAAAATTTTGTCCAAAGCTGTAAAAAACCGCTCTTTTTTGTTGGCGATGGCGCAACTTTGTGCTACAATAGTTATAAGCAGGTCTGCGGGGTCGCAGCCTGTCCGCCCGCCCTGCAGGTGCTGCGGGGTGCCGGGGTGGCGCTGGCCGCCCTGCTGTCTGAAAATTTTGTGCTGGTCAGCTGCATGGGCATCGGCACCCGCCTTCG
>OHKS01000985.1_pt1 | contig 9771 bp, 6 predicted proteins | sample 1568881 | NCBI WGS metagenome assembly OHKS01 (sample SAMEA3879569, study PRJEB24766) | human gut metagenome | biome: human-associated habitat; feature: feces | place: USA | collected 1985/1987 | reverse complement strand
GAGCTGACCGGCGCGCTCATCGGCCTTGCCCGCGCTGCGGACGGCAGCCCCGGCGTGAACGAGGGCACATGGAGCCTCATCATCGAGGCGCTTTTCACTACGCTCACGAATGTGAACTTTGACGCGGCGGCCATCCGCGATGTGACTGCACGCGTGAAGGCGGAGAAGAGCCGTCTTGTGCCGGACTGTGCGTCCTGCATGTCGCCCTGCGGGCACAACAATGACTACGATGTCTCGCGGCTCTGGACGGCTGACGAGGACATCCGCAGTCTCAAGTCGCTCATCCTGTTCGGTATCCGCGGCATGGCGGCGTACGCCTACCACGCGATGGTGCTGGGCTATACGGACGGCGAGGTCAACCGCTTTTTTGCCAAGGCATTGTTTGCCATCGGCGAGGACTGGGGCATGGATGACCTGCTCCCCCTTGTGCTGGAGGTCGGCGAGAAAAACTACCGCTGCATGGCGCTGCTCGACAAGGCCAACACGGAGACCTACGGCACGCCAGAGCCGACCACCGTGCCGCTGACGGTGGAAAAGGGACCGTTCATCGTGGTTTCCGGCCACGACCTGCACGACTTGAAGCGCCTGCTCGAGCAGACGGAGGGCAAAGGCATCAACATCTATACGCACAGCGAGATGCTGCCCGCGCACGGCTACCCGGGCCTTAAAAAGTATGCCCATCTCAAGGGCAATTTCGGCACGGCGTGGCAGAACCAGCAGAAGGAATTTGCATCGCTTCCCGCGCCGGTGCTGTTCACTACCAACTGCCTGATGCCGCCGAAAGCGAGTTACGCTGACCGTGTATTCACCACGGCGGCGGTCTCATATCCGGAACTCAAGCATATCGGCGCGGACAAGGACTTCACGCCAGTCATCGAAAAGGCGCTGGAACTGGGCGGCTATGCCGAGGATAAGGCATTCACCGGCATCAACGGCGGCAGCACGGTCACGACGGGCTTTGCCCGCGGCGCGGTACTGGGTGTGGCCGACAAGGTGGTCGAGGCCGTCAACTCCGGCCGGATCCGTCACTTTTTCTTAGTTGGCGGCTGCGACGGCGCGCGCCCCGGCAGGAACTACTACACGGAATTCGTCAAGCAGACGCCGCCCGACACCATGGTGCTGACGCTGGCCTGCGGCAAGTTCCGCTTCAATGACTTAGATCTTGGCACGGTGGCGGGGCTGCCGCGCATCCTGGACATCGGCCAGTGCAACGACGCTTACAGCGCCATCCAGATCGCGCTGGCGCTCGCCGACGCCTTTGGCTGCGGTGTGAACGAGCTGCCGCTTTCGATGGTGCTCTCGTGGTACGAGCAGAAGGCGGTGTGCATCCTGCTGACGCTGCTGTATCTCGGCATCAAGGATATCCGCCTCGGTCCGACGCTGCCGGCGTTCCTCTCGCCGAACGTGCTCGACTACCTTGTCAAGAACTTTGGCATCGCGCCCATTACGACGCCAGAGGAGGACCTGAAGGCCATTCTGGGGTAAAACTGAAACGTACCGGCGGGCATTTTGCCCGCCGGTATTTTTTGCAGAGAAAGAAACGCAAAAATTAAGCGTGACTTTTGACGCGAGATCTGATAAAATAAAACAACTCTGCGCAACAGCGGGGGAAAGAGAGAAATCAACAGGAGAGATCAATGAAAAAACAGTTTGACCTCAGCGCCGCGGCGCTGCACATTTTAGCGATGGCCTTCATGCTGCTCGACCACCTGTGGGCGACGCTTTTTCTTTCGCAGGAGTGGATGACCTGCGTGGGACGTCTCGCGTTCCCCATTTTTGCCTTCCACACGCACAGTTTCAAAAAATACGCGCAGCGGATGCTGATTTTTGCGCTGCTGTCGGAAATTCCCTTTGACCTGATGTACGGCGGCACGTGGTTCTACCCTGTGCACCAGAATGTCATCTGGACGCTGCTCATCGGCCTTCTCGGCATTCGGGCGATGGAGGCCGTGCGGGAAAAGGGGAAGACATGGCTCTATCTTCTGACTTGCGTTGCGGTCACGGTGCTGGGCTTTGCGCTCGGCACGCTCGGCATGGTAGATTATTACGGCATGGGCGTTTTGACGGTGTTTGTGTTCTATTTCCTCCGCGGCAGAGAGTGGTGGAAGCTGCTCGGGCAGATCGCGGCGCTCTATTGGATCAATGTGTCGCTCATCGGAGGACAGATTTTCCCGATCGAGCTTTTCGGACTGGAGTTTGAGGTCTGCGAGCAGGGGCTTGCACTGCTCTCGCTCGTGCCCATCTGGCTCTACCGCGGGAGGCAGGGACACCACAGCAAGGCGTTTCAGTATGCCTGCTACGCGTTTTATCCAGTTCACATGCTCATCCTCGGCCTTATCCAGCTGTCTCTGTAACAGAATACGAAAAAAGCGCTGCCGAAAGGCGGCGCTTTTTTGCGCTCTTTTCGGAACGTTCACAATTTGTTTATTGACTTTGCAAAGGGAACAACTATAATGATGACGTTCTAAAATTAGAAGATTATCATTCGATGACGAGCGAGCGCGGCGCGTGACCGAATGAGGTCGGAAAGGAACCGATATGATGCCGAAGGAACCGATGCGCGGAGCAACGCTTTTCAGCCACGCCAACAAGATGACACAGGCGTATCATATTATGTTAACTCCACTGTGCAAGGAGACCGGCCTGCCGCCGCTGGCGCTGGACATTCTGCTCTTTCTCGCCAACAATCCCGAGCACAACACGGCGAAGGACATCTGCCGCATGCGCGGGCACAAATCGGGTATTGTCTCCGTGCACGTGGAAAGACTGGTGAATGACGGCCTTCTTGAGCGGCAGGAGATGCCGGGCGACCGGCGGCAGACGCGGCTTATCTGCACCGAGCAGGCGCAAGCGCTCATTGAGCGCGGACGGCAGGTACAGTGGCAGTTCGGAAGACGTCTGCTCGAAGGCATCCCGGAGGAGGAACTGGCGACGATGCGCCGCTGCCTTGAAAGAATGGATGGCAATCTGAACGGCATCTGCAAGGAAAAGCGCTGAGGGCCCAAAGAAGAAATCAGGAGAAACAACAATGATCAAACTACTCAAAAACATGCGCCGCAAAGAGGTGCTCATGGTGCTGCTGTGCACCGTGCTTGTGGCGGTGCAGGTCTACTTTGACCTGCGGCTGCCGGATTACATGACCGATCTGACGACGCTCATCAAAACGTCGGGGGCGACGGCGAATATCCTGTCCGTCGGCGTGAAAATGCTTGGCTGCACGCTCGCAAGCGCCGTGCTGGCCGTGGGCTGCGGGTATCTCGCGGCCAAGGCGGCGTCGGGCTTCAGCTTCACGGTGCGCGAAAAGCTCTTCCGCCACGTGATGGACATCGGCAGCGAGGAGATGCAGGACTTTTCTGTCGCCAGCCTCATCACGAGAACGACGAACGACATCACGCAAATTCAGATGATCGTGGCGATGGGCCTGCAGATGATGATCAAATCGCCGATCATGGCCGTGTGGGCCATCATCAAAATTCTCGGCAAGAGCTGGGAGCTCTCCGCCGTGACAGCGGCATTCGTCGTGGTCATCTGCGTGACGGTGATAACGGTGATGAGCATCTGCATCCCGCGTTTTCGCATCGTGCAGAAGCTGACCGACCAGATCAACCGTGTGGCGCGCGAAAACCTGACGGGCATCAACGTGGTGCACGCGTTCAACGCCGAGCAGTACCAGAACGACAAGTTCAACAAGCCGAGCCTTGACATGATGAATGTGCAGGTAAAGAACCAGAAGCTCTTCGCCCTCGTCCAGCCGACGATGACGCTCGGTATGAACGGCCTGGCGCTCACGATCTACTGGCTGGGTGCGGCGCTCGTCAACAACATCGCGCTGACCGATTCCGCAGCGCGCCTCACGATGTTCAGCGACGTGCTGGTGTTCAGCACGTATGCAACCTGCGTGGTGATGTCTTTTATGATGCTCGTGATGATCTTCATGCTGCTGCCGCAGGCGCAGGTCTCGGCCGAGCGTATCAACGAGGTGCTCGAGCGCAAGGCGAATATCCGCGAGGGCAGCGTGAGCGAATGCAAAGAGCACGGCACAGTGGAGTTCAAAAACGTTTCGTTCCGCTATCCGCACGCTTCGGAGGATGAGCTTTCGAACATCAGCTTCCGTGTGAACAGGGGCGAGACGCTTGCCGTCATCGGCGCGACGGGCAGCGGCAAGACGACACTTGTGAGCCTGATCCCGCGCTTTTACGATGCGACGGAGGGCGAGGTGCTTGTCGATGGCGTGAACGTCAGGGACTACACGTTCGACACACTCTACAACAAGCTCGGCTACGTGACGCAGAAGGCGGTGCTCTTCGCCGGCAGCATCCGCGACAATGTCTACTTTGGCGAGAGCGAAGCGCCGGCGGACGATGAGGGCCTTGCGCAGGCCGTCGAGCTTTCGCAGGCGAAGGAGTTTGTCGACAAGCTCCCCGACGGCACGCAGCACCATGTGGCGCAGATGGGCCGCAACATGTCCGGCGGCCAGAAGCAGCGCCTTTCCATCGCCCGCGCGCTGGCGAGAGAACCGGAGATCCTCGTCTTCGACGATTCGTTCTCCGCTCTGGACTACCGCACGGATGCGAAGCTGCGCGAGGGGCTATCCAAGCAGCTGCACGACACGACGAAGATCATCGTCGCGCAGCGCATCAGCACCATCCGCCACGCAGACAAGATCATCGTGCTCGACCGCGGCGAGACCGTGGGCATCGGCACGCATGAAGAGCTGATGAAAAACTGTGACGTTTACCGCGAGATCGCGACCTCCCAGCTCAGCGCTGCGGAGCTGGCGTAAAGGAGGCGAGAGAAGATGAAAAAGAAAAACAGCAATCCCGTCGGCGCGCTCAAGCGCACGGGCGCGTATATGAAATCGAGCCTTGACGTCATCGCTCTTGCGCTCGTGCTGGCGGCACTGAGCGCCGTGATGACGATCATCGGCCCCGACAAGATCGGCAAAATGGCGACCATCATGTCCGACGGCCTGTTCACCGGCATTGACCTCGCCGCCATTGCGAAGATCGGCGTGTTCCTTGCCATTATTTACTGCCTGAGCGCGCTGTTTGGCTTCATCCAACACTATATCATGGCGGTCGTGACGCTGAAAATGTCCTACCGCATGAGAGGTGAGCTCTCGGAAAAGATCAACCGCGTGCCGCAGAAGTATTTCAACACCACCTCGCAGGGCGACATTTTGAGCCGCATCACAAACGATGTGTCAACGCTCCAGCAGGGACTTACCAACAGCCTGCCGACCATCATCAGCGCCGCGACACAGTTTGTCGGCTGCCTTATTATGATGTTCGTGACCGAATGGCGCATGGCGCTCGTCGCACTGTGCATCACGCTCCTTGGCATGGTGCTGATCGTCGCCATCATGTCGAAGTCGCAGCGCTACTTCACCGCGCGGCAGAAGAGCCTCGGCGAGCTCAACGGCTATGTCGAGGAGATGTATTCCGGCCATGAGGTCGTGCGCATCAGCCGCGCAGTCGATAAGGTCCTCGACCACTTCGACGGCCTGAACGCGGCGGTCTATGACGCAAACTGGCGCTCGCAGTTCCTCTCCGGTGTGATGCAGCCGCTCATGAACGTGATCGGCAACCTCTCGTATGTTGCCGTGTGCGTGTTCGGCTCGGTGCTGGCCATCAATGGCACGATCGAATTCGGCGTCATCGTCTCGTTCATCCTGTATGTGCGCCTCTTCACCACGCCGCTGACGCAGATCGCACAGGGCATGACGAATTTGCAGACGGCCTCCGCCTCCGCGCATCGTATTTTCGACTTCCTCGAAAGTGAAGAGCTCGGCGACGAGAGCGACAAGACCGAGAAGCTCGACGCCGTGCGCGGCGCGGTAATGTTCGACCACGTGCGCTTCAGCTACCCCGATTCGCCCGACAAGATCATCATCAAGGATTTCTCCGCTGAGGTCCATCCGGGCCAGAAGGTCGCCCGGCTCGGTCACGGCCATCGTCGGCCCCACCGGCGCGGGCAAGACCACGATGGTGAACCTCCTGATGCGATTTTTCGAGGTCAACAGCGGCCGCATCATGATCGACGGCGTGGCGACGACCGACCTGCGCCGCGAGGATGTGCACGAGCTCTTTGGTATGGTCTTGCAGGACACGTGGCTCTTTGAGGGCACGATCCGCGAGAACCTGGTCTATAACATGGAGGGTATCACGGACGAGCAGCTCGAAACGGTCTGCAAGGCCTGCGGCCTCGACAAATTTGTCCACTCGCTGCCACAGGGCTTTGACACCATGCTTAGCGAGAGCACGACCATCTCGGCGGGACAGAGGCAGCTTTTGACCATCGCCCGCGCGATGCTCCAGAATGCGCCGATGCTGATCCTCGACGAAGCAACGTCCTCGGTCGATACGCGCACGGAACTTCTCATTCAGCGTGCGATGGACGAGCTGACGAAGGGCCGGACGAGCTTTGTCATCGCCCACCGCCTGTCGACCATCAAGAACGCCGACCTCATCCTCGTGATGCGCGACGGCGACGTCATCGAGAGCGGCACGCACGAGCAGCTGATGGAGCAAAACGGCTTCTACGCCGAGCTCTACAACAGCCAGTTCGCGCAGGCGTCGTAAAGAAAAACCAGCGCAGGTGAGCCTGCGCTGGTTTATATTTTCTGCGGAAGAAGTTAAAAGAAAGTTTATTGCTGAACCGAAAAACGGTGGTATAATAAGGGACATTCAAGGGCTGACAAAGCCCGCACCGCGAAAGGAAGCGGAAACATATGAATTGGTTTCAGAAATTGCTGTCGAATCCCTTTTTGCTCATCGGTCTCTCGTCGTGGTTCTGGGCGCAGCTCATCAAGACGATCATCCATGCCATTGTGACGAAGAGCATCGACTTTACGCGCCTGATCGGCGACGGCGGGATGCCGAGCGGCCATTCGGCGACGGTCTGCGCCGTGGCGACCTCGGCGGGGATCCTGTACGGGCTGGGCTCGTTCCCGTTCGCCATCAGCGTGATCGTGGCGATTATCGTGATGCACGACGCGATGGGCGTCCGGCTCGAAACGGGGCGGCAGGCCGTTATCATTAACGACATCGTCGAGGCCTTCAACTCGCTCGCGTCGGAAAAGCTGCCGGAGGCGAAGCTCAAGGAGTTTGTCGGCCACACGCCGCTGCAAGTCATCGCCGGTATTCTGCTCGGCGTGGCGAACACATTTATCATGTACTACTGCGTACTGTGAGGGAAAGGACATGACGCTTTTTATTAACTGCTGCCCGCGCGGAGAGTCGCGCACGGAAAGACTGGCCCGCGCACTGCTCAGGACGCTCGGCGAATACGAGGAGCTGCGCCTTTATGACGAGCCGCTGCACCCGCTGGGGCGCGCGGACATCGCAAAGCGCGACGCGCTGCTCGAGGAAAAGAAGTATGATGATGAAATGTTCCGTTACGCCCGTCAGTTCGCCGCGGCGGACAGAATTGTCATCGCTGCGCCGCTGTGGGACCTGTCGTTTCCCGCGCAGCTCAAGGTGTATCTGGAGAATATCTACGTCACGGGCATCGTGACGGAGTACAGCGAGGCGGGCAAGCCCGTCGGCCTGTGCCGCGCAAACGAGCTCTACTATGTCACGACCAGCGGCGGACCGTTCGACGGCCGCTTTGGCTACGACTACTGGAAGACCATCGCGCAGGACTGCTTCGGCATTCCGACCGTCAAGCTCCTGGAAGCCGAAAACCTCGACATCGTGGGCGCAGACGCGGAAAAGATCGTCGACGATGCCATCAAGGCCTACGGCCCTGCGTAAAATCAAACTTGTATAGCAAAAAAGCTCCGTGCCTTGGCACGGAGCTTTTTTATCGGGAAAAATCAGTTAGCGCTGCTCTGCTCGCTTTCGGGCAGGAGGTTCGTCATGCTCTTGAGGCCGATGGCGAGCGTGGACATGTTGTGCAGCAGCGCCGAGGTCGTCGGCGGCAGGATGCCAAGCACGCCAAGCACGATGAGCGAGAAGTTGAAGCTCACGATGAAGCGGTAGTTGCGGTGGATGCGGGCCATGAGCTCCTGACTGAGAGAGCGCAGCGTGACGAGCGCGAACAGATCTTCGGACGAGATGGTAATATCCGCGATCTCGCGCGCGATGGCGGCGCCGGTCGAAATGGCGATGCCTGCGTCGGCTTCGGACAGGGCGGGGGAGTCGTTCACGCCGTCGCCGATCATGATGACCTTGCGGCCCGCGGCCTTTTCGCTGCGGACGAACGCGGCCTTGTCCTCGGGCAGCACTTCGGCGTAGACATCGTCGACGCCGACCTCGGCGGCGACGGCTTCGGCAGTCTTGCGGCTGTCGCCGGTCATCATCACGACCTTGTCGATACCGAGCTCGTGCAGCGCGCGCACGGCGGCTTTCGCCTCCTTGCGCAGCGGGTCATGAATGCAGATGACCGCGGCGAGCTCGCCCGCGATACAGAGGTACAGGTGCGAATACTCGGGCGGGAGCGATTCAAACTTGTCCTCTTCGCCCTCCGGCACGCGGCAGCCCTCGTCCTCGAAGACGAAGTGCGCGCTGCCGATGAGCACTGTTTTCTCATCCACCATGCTCGAAATGCCGTGCGCCACGACGTACTGCACCTGAGAGTGATACTCCTCGTGCGTCAATCCGCGGTCCCTGGCCTCGGCCACGACGGCGTTGGCGATGGAATGGGGATAGTGCTCTTCGAGGCACGCGGCGAGGCGGAGCATCTCGCTTTCCTCATTGCCGCCGAAGGTCACGACCTGCGCAACTTTCGGTTCGGCGCGCGTCAGCGTGCCGGTCTTGTCAAAGACGATGGTGTTCGCCTGGGCGACGGCTTCGAGGAAACGCCCGCCCTTGACGGAGATGTGATGGCTGCTGCTCTCGCGCATGGCAGAGAGCACCGCGATGGGCATGGAGAGCTTGAGCGCGCAGGAGAAGTCGACCATCAGCACGGCCAGCATTTTTGTGACGTTGCGCGTGAGAAGATAGGTCAGGATCGTGCCGCCGAGCGTGTAGGGCACGAGCTTATCGGCGAGGCGCGAGGCCTTGTCCTCTGCCGTAGACTTGAGCTTTTCCGACTCTTCAATCATGCGAACGATGCGGTCATAGCGGCCGCCGCCGAGCGCCTTTTCCACGCACACGACACACTCGCCTTCTTCGGCGACCGTGCCTGCGTAGACATAGCTGCCCTCGCGCTTGGGGACGGGCATGGACTCGCCCGTCATGGACGCCTGATTGACCATCGCCTCGCCGGAGACGACCTTGCCGTCGAGCGGGATGAGGCTGCCGGTGCGGACAACGACGCAGTCGCCCGCCTGAATATCGCCGATGGGAACGAGCGTTTCCGTCTCGCCCGTCTTGAGCCAGACGTGGTCGACGTTGAGCGACATGGCGCCCGCGAGGTCCGCGACGGACTTTTTATGCGTCCAGTCCTCAAGAATTTCGCCGAGGCGGAGCATGAACATCACGGAGCTCGCCGTTGAGAAGTCGCCGCGCACCATCGACACAGTGACGGCGGTGGCGTCGAGCACGGCGACGGAGAGCTTACCGTGCAGCAGTGCGGAAAGACCCTCGCGGATATACTTGATCGAATGGTAGATGGCGAGCGCCGTGGTGACGGGGAGCGGGAAGAAGAGCTTCGAGATCACGCGGCGGATCACCGTCCACGAGAGCTTGTCTTCAAATTCACGGTTGAGTTTGCGCGTCGTATGGTCGGGGACAAGGTCCATCGTCTCGGCCTTGTCGAACGAGAACGCCGCGAGCGCGTGCACGAGCGCGGCGCGGTCCGCGCGGTAAACGATCACGGCGTCCTGCG
>OHKS01000981.1_pt1 | contig 9813 bp, 7 predicted proteins | sample 1568881 | NCBI WGS metagenome assembly OHKS01 (sample SAMEA3879569, study PRJEB24766) | human gut metagenome | biome: human-associated habitat; feature: feces | place: USA | collected 1985/1987 | reverse complement strand
GGCACGAATATGAAAGACGGCAGCATCGGCAAGATTTCTGAAAACCGCTTCGCCCGTGCCGATTTGGAACACATTCTCCTGTGCGTGGATGATGATATGCGGATGGAAGCTCTGCGCCAGACCAACTATGTAAAATCCATCGTGACAGCACAAGGCAAGATGGATTTGGAACGTAAAGGCAAGCAGAGTTATCAGGGCTGGATGTTCGCCCGATTGCTGGCATTCAGCAACGGTGATCTGCAAGCCTTGTATGACCGCAGCGACGGATTTTATCGCAGACAGCTTGTGCTGACCACCAAGGAAAAGCAGGTGGACAGAGCTGACGATCCTGATCTTGCAGAGAAGATGAAAGCTGAAGCCGAGGGTATCTTCCTGTGGGCATTTGAAGGCTTGCAGCGGCTTGTTGCCAACAACTTTAAGTTTACGGAGAGTGACCGCATCCGTGAAAATCGGGAAGCGGTCAAGCGTGACAACAACAATATCTTTGATTTCATGGAATCAGAGGGATATATCCGGCGCAAAGCGGATGCGTCCATCAGCTCCAAGGATTTCTATGAAATCTACCGGATGTGGTGCGAGGAAAACTCCCTTGCACCGCTGAAAGCCCGCAGCTTCAGCGACGCCATGATTGCCAATGCCAGAAAATTCAATCTGGAGCATTGCAACAACATCACCAACTCTGCTGGACGGCGGGTTTGGGGATTCATGGGAGTGGAAGCCATTGCACGACCTCATATAAATGGGTTTTACGGAGATTCGCCGTGTACGTACGTACCGGAGGACATTCCGGAGGAATGGCGGCAGGTCGAGTAAATCCCATTGCTGGTACGTATGTACGCAGCAAAAGAGCGTGAAACGCTTGTTATAGAAACAGCACACATCCTCTCGTTCGGGCTGTTTCTATGTCCACAGGCTTTTGAAAAAGTGTCTGTGGACACCGGCTGCAAGAGGAAGTTGACACAGAACAGCTTCATGCAGACGGGCTGACCATGGGAAAAGGCGCAGACATTTTCGCCTTGGTCAGCAGAGGTCACCGCAGTGACCGCATTCCCCCTCGGGAGAGCCCTCGGAGAGCCCACGGCACTTTGCAGCCAGTATGGATGAAAGTGTCATAGTGGGTTATTACACTTTGAAAAAGTGCCGTTCTCCAGCCTTCCGCTGTTGCAAATCTCAAAGAAAGGAAAAATCCAATGGCAAGAAATGATGGAATAGACCGTACCGTAGCCAGAAATCAGGACTTGGAAACACCGGCTGATGTGGCGAAGGTACAGGAACACAATGAGCGTGAAAAGGACAGCTACAGCAATCAGGACATCGTGCCGGAACGCACTTCTCTGAACGTCCATTTCAAAGCACCCACGGACGATTATGTAAAAATGTTTGAGCAGATGGAACAAGACGGCGTGATCTCCACCAGAGGTCTGAAACCGGATGCCGTCAAATACGGTGAGTTGGTATTTGATGTGAATTCCGCTTATTTCTACAATCATGGCGGCTATGAATTTGCGAAACAGTTTTATGCCGATGCCTACAAAGCTGCTGCGGAGATCGTAGGTGGTGAGCAGTATATCCTCTCCGCTGTGATGCACGCCGATGAGCGCAACCGAGCAATGTCCGAAGCTTTGGGCGAAGATGTGTACCACTACCACCTTCATGTGGTTTATATCCCGGTGGTGGAAAAGCAGATCCTTTGGTCGAAGCGATGCAAGGATGAAGCCCTCCGGGGAACCGTTAAGGAGGTCATCACACAGGTCAGCCGCAGTAAGAAATGGGAGTCCAAGCCGGTGCTTGGCGAGGACGGAAATCCCATGCTCAACGCAAAAGGGAAAAAGATTTTGAAGTCATCCTACAGTGTGTTGCAGGATGACTTTTTCAATTTCATGCGAAACGCCGGTTATACCGATGTGGAGCGTGGAGAACGTGGAAGCACCGAGGAACATCTGACTGTGACCCAGTTCAAGGTGCAGGCAGAACAGCAGCGGCTGGAAGCTGTGACCGGGCAGGTGGCACAGGCAGAACAGAATTTGGAGGATGCCAAAGCTGCCACAGCAAAACAGAAAAAGAAACTGGAATCTTTGCAAAAGGAAACCAAGGCGGCAAAGACCATTGCGCTGACAGTGCAGGACATTGAAGTAATGGGCAAAAAAGCCACATTCGGAAACAATATCACGCTGACACCGGATGAATGCGACACACTCAAACGCTATGCGGTCAATGGCATTATCGCCAATGCTGACAACAAGCGTCTGAAAGAAAAACTGGCTTCCGCAGAAAAGACGGTTTCCATCTGGAAGCAGCGGTATGAAGCGGTAAACGAAAAATATATGGAACTCAAACAGAAAGCCCAACCCTTTCTGGATGCACTGGAAATCGCATCCGAAAAGGTTCGGGCTTTTATCAATTCTATCCTCATCAGAGGAAAGCAAACACAGGAACACGAACACCCTGCCCGGAAGCGTGGACAGGATATGGAACTTTGATGGAGGAATCGCCTATTGAAGAAATATTATGAGGAAGCGAAATATAATGCGGCATTTGACCGCTGTGTGGATGTTATGAGCCAGATGCTCCAGAAATATGGACATCAGGTTTTGGATAAATTGGAACAGGACGCACCGCAGGGAGTGGAGCATTCCGAGGAAAGTAATCAAGCGCAGCTTCTGACGGATAAGGCTGCATAAAATTTGCAATTTACACGTTGCGTATTCGCTATGGCTATGCTATAATGATTACGCAACGTGTATTTTTTTGCTTTTGTGGAGAAAAGACGGATGGATTGTAAAAACAGAATTATAAAGTTGCGTGAAAGCACAGGACTGAATCGGAAAGATTTTTGCAAGCTCGTCCATATTCCTTACCGGACTATGACTGAATGGGAATTGGACAACCGCCATGCACCGGATTATGTGCTGTGGCTTTTGGAGTATTATATCCGCAACGAGGGACTTATGGTAAAAGGAAGGAATGAGGGAGGTGGAGATTCTGAAAAAGAAACAACTTAAATGCTATCTTTATACAAGAGTGTCCACCTCGATGCAGGTTGACGGATACAGCTTGGATGCCCAGCGTGACAAGCTGCGGAAGTATGCGGCATACGAGGATATGATCGTTGCCGGGGAGTATTCTGACGAGGGCTTTTCCGGAAAGAACATTCAAGGGCGGCAGGAGTTTCAACGGATGCTGAATGACATCCAGGACGGCAAAGATGATGTTTCTTATGTGTTGGTCTTTAAGCTGTCCCGATTTGGCAGAAATGCAGCGGACGTTCTGAATTCTTTGCAACTCATGCAGGATTTCGGTGTCAATCTGATCTGCGTGGAGGATGGCATTGACAGCTCCAAGGATGCAGGAAAGCTGATGATCTCTGTGCTGTCTGCGGTGGCAGAGATTGAGCGAGAAAATATCCGCACACAGACAATGGCAGGACGTGAGCAAAAGGCTCGTGAGGGCAAATGGAACGGCGGTTTCGCTCCATATGGATACAAACTGGAAAATGGAAACCTTGTCATTGCAGAGGATGAAGTGGAAGTAATTCGTGTCATTTATGACCGCTACATTCACACTAATGAGGGTGTTGCAGGAGTTGCAAAATATCTGAACCGCAATGGTTATACTAAGAAACTAAGACAGAATAATACCATTCCGGGATTTTCAAGAGATTTTGTGAAAAATGTATTGTACAATCCTGTTTATATGGGAAAGATTGCTTACGGCAGACGAAGAACAGAAAAGAAACAGGGTACAAGAAACGAGATGCACGTGGTTGAGCAGTCGGAGTTCCCGGTTTATGAAGGACAACACGAAGCTATCATTTCCGAAGAGGATTGGTATCTGGCACAGGAAAAGCGCAAGATCAATTCTTTTAAGCGGGAAAAGGTTAACAATCCAGACCACGCACACATCCTGTCCGGTATCTTGAAATGCCCATGCTGCGGAAAGAGTATGTACGGCAATATCGCCAAGGCGCACAGCAAGGACAAGAAAACACGGTATTATTACTACTGCAAAAATACGGTAACACCTACCGGGCATGAGTGCAGTTTCCGTCTGAATATCGAGCAGACGGAAATCAACAAATTTGTGGCGAAGGTTATCTCCGCTATGGTCAACAATCCACGGTTTGTAGAAGCGATTCAGGCGAAAATCGGAACAGCAGTTGATACAGAAGATATGGAACGGCAGATTGCTGTCCTACAAGGGCGGCTAAAGCAAGCCTTTGGAACGAAAAGCCGCTTGGAGCGTCAGATGGATACCTTGGACATCAATGATGCCCACTATGACAGAAAGATTTTGGACTTGCAGCGCCGCTATGATGAGCAGTATGACACCATAGAGGAAATCGAAGTTCAGATTGGCGAATTGCAAAGTCAGATCCGCAGCATCCAGCAGGAGAAGATTTCCGGAGACAATATCTATCGCTTGTTGCTGGCATTTGATGAAGTCTACCATTCCGCAACGGAAGCGGAGCAGAAGGAGTTTATGAAGGCCTTTATCGAGCGAATTGAGATGTTCCCGGAGAAAAGGAAAGACGGAAGCTGGATAAAGAAGATCGTATTCAATTTTCCTGTGCCTGTTGATGGTGAGGAAGTGAAAGAACTTCCCTTGGAAACTGAAACAACTGTCGAGACGGTTTGCCTGCTGGTGAAGTAAGGCGGTAAGTTTGAAACCTATTTGGCCTTTTTGCTATGCGCGGCCCTGCACGATACATGGCAGAAAGCGCTGTGCTGTCCGATTCTGGTTGTGGACGGCACGGCGCTTCTGGACGAAACGGCAGCCCGCGTGGAGGAATTGCTATGATCTGCAAACTGACCCCTGAAGAAGAAGTCCGGATGCACATTCTTTTGAAAGGGATTGCCGATGACCCTAATGCGCTGGAGATGCAGAAATTCATCCAGCACGGCAGCGTCACGACCTATGAGCACTGTATGCGGGTGACCCGCATCGCATTCTGGCTCAACATCCATCTGCGGGCCAAGGCCGATGAGGCCAGCCTTGTAAAAGGTGCGTTCCTGCATGACTTTTACCTGTATGACTGGCACAACTGCCGCAACATCACCCATTGGCACGGCTTCAAGCACCCGCGCATCGCGCGCTATAATGCGGAGACTGTGTTTGCCCTGAGCGATAAGGAAAAGGACATCATCCAAAGCCACATGTGGCCGTTGACGCCCACCGATATTCCCCGTAGCCGGGAGGCAGCGCTGGTCTGCATGGCGGACAAGATGTCGTCCGGCTACGAGACAGTGCTGGAACGCAAGGCACAACGAAAGGAAAAACAAGAGAGGTAACGAGAATGATCGATCAATATACACGCACCCGCGCCCAGCTGGGCACGCCCGCGCTGGACGCATTGCGCAGCGCCCATGTGGCGGTGTTCGGCATCGGCGGCGTGGGGGGACAGGCCGTTGAGGTGCTGGCGCGCAGCGGGGTAGGGGAGCTGAGCCTCTTTGACAGCGACACGGTGGCGCTCTCCAACCTGAATCGTCAGCTGGTGGCGCTGCACTCGACGCTCGGCCTGTACAAGGTGGACGCTATGGCCGCCCGCATCGCGGACATCGACCCCACCCTCACCGTACACCCAAACCGGATGTTTTACAACGCCGAGACCGCCGACAGCGTGGATCTGACGCAGTTTGACTATGTGCTGGACTGCATCGACACGGTCAGCGCCAAGCTGCTGCTGATCCGCCGCTGCAAGGAGGCCGGGGTGCCGATCCTGTGCAGCATGGGGGCCGCTAACAAGCTGGACCCCACGGCCTTTAAGGTTGCCGATATTGAAAAAACAGCGGTGGACCCGCTGGCCAAGGTCATCCGCATCGAGTGCTCGAGACCCCGGTTGCCGCACGCCGCACCGTGCCCGCCAGCAATGCCTTTGTGCCCGCCGCCTGCGGGCTGGTCTGCGGATCGGAGGTCGTGAAGGATCTGCTGCGCAAGGCGGGGGTCTATCGCGGTCAAAAATAATTTTTGTGCGCCCTGTTTCAGAAAAACGGGGCGTTTTGCATGAAAAACACTACTTTGCGCCCCGGTTCTTCTTGACAATTACACCAAAGCAAAGTAAAATTATATATAGGAAATAAAGAGCCAAACGGCAGGTCTGCCCTGTGCGTGGCTCCTTAAAGGGTGTCGCCCACCGGGAACGCCGCTTTTTTACGATATTCAACGTCGCTTAGACGGTTCTGTGTATATTCTGCGTGTAGGGGCATTGTGCGCCTTTTTGGCCGACCTGCCGCGTTTCTTCCTGTAACAATATCATAACGGAAAAGCGTCCCGCTGCGCCGCATCCTCCTATTTTAATAAGGAGTGAAACCAACTATGTCACCAATTTTGATCGTGGTGCTGGTTCTTGTTGCTGCCGCTGTTGCCGGGGCGCTTGGTTTTTACCTCGGCGGTGAAAACCGCAAGCGCACTGCTGAGGCAAAGATCGGCAGCGCTGAGGACGAAGCCAAGCGCATCGTGAACGATGCTATCAAGGCTGCGGAGCAGAAGCGTAAGGAAACCATCATCGAAGCAAAGGACGAAGCCTTTAAACTCAAGAGCGATGCTGACAAGGAGATCAAGGACCGCCGTGCCGAGATCACCCGTCAGGAGCGCCGCATCGACCAGAAGGAGGAGGCCCTCGACAAGCGCACCACCCAGATGGAGCGCAAGGAGGAGGACCTGAAGCGCCGCACCGAGACTGTCGAGGCCCGTCTGGACGAGCTGGAGCAACTCAAGCTGCGCCAGACCGAAAAGCTGGAAACCATCGCGGCCATGTCCAAGGAGGATGCCCGCGCCGTCCTGCTGAAGCAGGTGGATGACGAGCTGACCCATGAAAAGGCGATGAAGATCAGCGCCTATCAGGCAAACATGAAGGACGAGTGCGACAACCTCGCCCGCGAGCTGATCGGTCAGGCCATTGCCCGCTGTGCGGCCGATGCCACGAGCGAGGCCACCGTCAGCGTTGTGCCGCTGCCCAGTGATGAGATGAAGGGCCGCATCATCGGCCGCGAGGGCCGCAACATCCGCGCGCTGGAGACCGCCACCGGCTGCGATTTGATCATTGACGATACGCCGGAGGCCATCACGCTGTCCAGCTTTGACCAGACCCGCCGCGAGGTTGCCCGCATGGCCCTTGAACGCCTGATCGCTGACGGCCGTATCCATCCCGCCCGCATCGAGGAGACCGTTGACAAGTGCCGCCGCGAGCTGGAGATCCAGATGAAGCGCGAGGGCGACAAGGCCGTTATGGAGCTGGGCGTTCACAGCCTGCACCCCGACCTCGTCAAGCTTATCGGCCGCCTGAAATACCGCACCAGCTTCGGCCAGAATGTCCTGAGCCACTCTCTTGAGGTGGCATGGCTGGCCGGTCTGATGGCCGGCGAGCTGGGCGTCAATGTCCAGCTGGCGCGCCGCGCAGGTCTGCTGCATGACATCGGCAAGGCTCTTGACCATGAGATCGAGAACCCGCAGGTCATCCATGCCATCGAGGCGCACCACGGTGATGTCGAGCCCAAGACTACGCTGGCGTTCATCATCATGGCCGCCGATGCGATCTCGGCCGCGCGTCCCGGCGCCCGCCGCGAGAACATGGAAAGCTATATCAAGCGTCTGGAGACGCTGGAGGCCCTCTGCAACGGCTTTGAGGGCGTGGAAAGCTCCTACGCTGTGCAGGCCGGCCGCGAGGTCCGCATCCTTGTCCAGCCGGATAAGGTCGGCGATGACGAGGTCATTCTGCTGGCCCGCAATGTCGCAAAGAAGATCGAGAACGAGCTGGATTATCCCGGCCAGATCAAGGTCAGCGTCATCCGCGAAAGCCGCGCCACCGAGTACGCGAAGTAAGGCTTATAACGAGCAAAACAACAGGCAGACCGTCAGAAATTGGCGGTCTGCCTGTTTTGCTATACGATGCGGTAGGGGCTGGGCATGCCCGGCCCGCAGACTTTTCCGCAAGAGGGTGCTTATTTTACAGTGCCGGGCCGCACATGTGCGGCCCCTACTGCATGGCATCGCAAGGCCCGGCGCAGGTTCTCGGAGTTAATCTTCCTGCGGCTGGCGCAATGCACCCGGAAAAGATGAATCCCTCCCCTACAAAATAATAAGCCCCCGGCGTAATACCGTACAGCGGCAGGCGTCGGGGGCTAAACTTATTCTATTACAGATGCAGCACTCGATCCTTGATCTCGGCGGTGCGGCCCTGATTCCAGAACTGGGTGCCGATGTAGCCGCAGGTGCGGCGGGCGACATTCAGCTTGTTCTGGTCGCGGTTGTGGCACTTCGGGCACTCCCACACCAGCTTGCCGTCCTCCTGTACGATCTGGATCTCGCCATCGTAGCCGCAGACCTGGCAGTAGTCACTCTTGGTGTTCAGCTCGGCGTACATGATGTTCTCATAGATGAACTGCATGACCTTGATGACGGCCTCGAGGTTGTCCTGCATGTTGGGCACCTCCACATAGCTGATGGCACCGCCCGGGGACAGCTTCTGGAACTCGCTCTCAAAGGCGTCGATCTTTTCCGTCACATGGACATGGTAGGAGTTCGTGATATAGCTGCGGTCGGTGATGCCGGGCACAATGCCGAAGCGCTTCTGCAGGCACTTGGAGAATTTGTAGGTCGTGGATTCCAACGGCGTGCCGTACAGGCTGAAATCAATATTGTGCTGGCTCTTCCATTTGGCGCAGGCATCGTTCATATGCTGCATGACATGCAGCGCAAAGGGCTTGGCGGCAGGGTCGGTGTGGCTCTTGCCGGTCATATACTTGCAGCACTCATACAGGCCCGCATAGCCCAGACTGATCGTGGAATAGCCGCCGTAGAGCAGCTTGTCGATCGGCTCGCCCTTTTTCAGGCGGGCCAATGCGCCGTACTGCCACAGGATGGGCGCGGCATCGCTCAGCGTGCCCTTCAGGCGGTTGTGGCGGCACATCAGGGCCTTATGGCACAGCTCAAGGCGCTCGTCAAACAGCTGCCAGAACTTGTCAAAATCGCCGCCGCTGGACAGTGCCACATCCACCAGATTGATCGTGACAACGCCCTGATTGAAGCGGCCGTAATACTTGGGCTTGCCGTTCTCGTCCAGATAGGGGGTCAGGAAGCTGCGGCACCCCATGCAGGTAAAGCAATGGCCTTCGCCGTTGGCATCGACCTTGTACTCCAGCATCTTCTTTTCGCTGATATAGTCGGGCACCATCCGCTTGGCGGTGCACTTGGCGGCCAGCTTGGTCAGGTAGTAGTAGGGCTGGCCCTCATAGATATTGTCATTTTCCAGCACATAGATAAGCTTGGGGAAGGCGGGAGTGATCCAGACGCCGGCCTCGTTCTTGACGCCCTGATAGCGCTGGCGGAGCATCTCCTCAATGACGATGGCGAGATCCGACTTCAGGCGCTGATTGTCACCGGCCTCGTTCAGGTACATAAAGACCGTGATGAACGGTGCCTGACCGTTGGTGGTCATCAGCGTGACGACCTGATACTGGATCGTCTGCACGCCGCGCTTGATCTCCTCGCGCAGCCGCTTTTCAACAATCTCAGAGAGCTTCTCCTCGCCAGGGTCGATGCCCAGATCCTGCATCTCTGCCTCGACATCGCGGCGGATCTTCTTGCGGCTGATGTCAACAAAGGGGGCCAGATGGGTCAGGCTGATGCTCTGACCGCCGTACTGGTTGGAGGCCACCTGTGCAATGATCTGGGTGGCAATGTTGCAGGCGGTGGAAAAGCTGTGGGGCTTTTCAATATAGGTGCCGGAGATGACCGTGCCGTTCTGCAACATATCCTCAAGGTTGACCAGGTCGCAGTTGTGCATGTGCTGGGCAAAGTAGTCGGAATCGTGGAAGT
>OHKS01000965.1_pt1 | contig 9914 bp, 10 predicted proteins | sample 1568881 | NCBI WGS metagenome assembly OHKS01 (sample SAMEA3879569, study PRJEB24766) | human gut metagenome | biome: human-associated habitat; feature: feces | place: USA | collected 1985/1987 | reverse complement strand
TTGTTGAGGCGTGTATATATGATTGCTTTTAATAATTATTGCAATTTCTTTTTATAAAAGATTGTGCTTCGTTTTTTGTATTATATTGTTATTTCAACCTTACTTACTAGTTGTGGGCGTTTCTTGTTCTCTTTTTGCACAAGATAGGCTATCTTTATTTATTAGCAGGGCAAATAAGTATGTCTCTGGAGAGTTATCAGATTATCGAAAACGTTTATGTGTGGAATATAGTACTCCTAGTAATCTATTGGATGATTACTATAAGCTATGTGGAAGAGATTGAGGAAATGTCGGTTTAGTTCTTGGAATAGCCAGAACATCCGGTAAGCATATGCGTGATGTATGCAATTATTATAAACGTTATCGGAAACATGGGTGGAATCGTGTTTTGATAAAGATTGGAATAAGACCAGGATCAATATATTACAGTCCTTTTGATGATAGAATTAATTATCATAGTAATTGTTGGCATGAGCATTATTGTTCATATTATGATTATCACGACAGACATCATCATCACCATTATAAAAAGCATAAGAAGTATAAACATCATAGACATCATAAATGGTATGATGATGATTGGGACGATGATGATGGCGATGATTAATATCTTTCTATAAAAAATGCAGAATTGTTGTTTGTTGGTAGCATCTGTGTTAGAAAGGAAGATAAGCAATTGAATTATGAATTTTGAATTTCGTTATCATTGTGTTAGTAATTTTATTCAGGTCGTATTTAATTTATGGTTTGCTTACAGTCTTTGGTAAACAATATATTTGCACCAATGGAAGCTCTTTGCTGATTTTTCAGTAAAGGGCTTTTTATTATTATGTAAGAGGCATTGTTATTTTGTTCATCCAGTGAGTTAAAAAGTATAATTGATTGTTTTGAAGAAAAAAAAAGGAATCTATTATTTTTATTTTGAACATTTGTTCATTATATTTGCAGATGGAAATAATAGATATATAATGTCACCACGTCCAAAAAACATCCGTAAAATTAATAATATGCCTTCTGTAGCTGGATTTAAGCCTATAGCTTCGGACTGTTATCGTAAGGATGCCATATTCTTGCATTTTGAGGAGTATGAAGCGATACGGCTATGTGATTATGAAATGAAAAACCAGCAAGAAGCATCTGTTTCAATGGGGGTGTCACGTCCGACTCTTAGTCGAATATATACCAGTGCGCGGCAGAAGATTGCTCAAGCACTGGTTTGTGGTGTTGTTATAATGATAGAAGGTGGAGCAGCGTACACTAATAGTGAATGGTTTCATTGCGGAGTATGCGGTTTTGTATTCAATAATATTAATCCTGCATTTAAAATTCGTAAAATGGAATGTCCCATCTGCCACTCCAACAACATAAGTATTAGTAATATTAACATTAATAAGAATGAGATTATGATGAAAATTGCGATTCCGACTAAAGAAAATGTGGTTGATAACCATTTCGGTCACTGTGAGTATTACACAATCTTGACAGTAGGGCAAGACAACCAAATTTTGAGTAGTGAGACTATTCCTTCTCCACAAGGATGCGGATGTAAATCCAATATCGCAGGAGAATTGGAAAATATGGGAGTCAGTGTTATGTTAGCAGGAAATATGGGACAAGGTGCTTTGAATGTGCTTGCAACCCATCATATCAAGGTTATAAGAGGTTGCTCAGGTAATATTCTAGATGTTGCTACTGACTATTTAAACGGGGAACTTACCGATTCGGGAGTGGGTTGCTCATCTCATGAGCGTCATCATGAATGCCATGGGCACAATCATAAAGAATGATGTTTGGAAAGAACAGGATATCATTTAATATTATCATGGACATTGTTATGTTGATAACAATGGTATTGGTAAGTATAAGTGGTTTTATATTGAAAGTAGTCATTCCTTCCCGTCACGCTGTAAGGTTTCAAGACGCTACTCCATGGTGTGCACACTTGTTGGGCTTGGGAAGGCATGATTGGGGTAATATTCATTTGTGGGCAGGGATTGTATTGGTTTCTTTGGTTACTATTCATGTTTTGCTACACATAAACATGGTATCGGCTTTCTTTAAAAAGAAATGTCAAAAATATATATTACGAATAACGTTGTATGTTTTATTATTGATATTATTACTAATAACGATAATTCCCTGGCTTTATTTATGTTAAATTGATAAAACGAGCCAACTTATTGCTATAAGTAGAATAGGTTGGCTTGTTCATTTATGAAAATTAATATAGTAGAACATTGGAAATCATATTCTGAATTTCCCTTTAAAATTTACGTTAATTCAAAGAAGATAATAGTTTATGTGTCATTATGCTTTCCTTTTTTAGAATATTTCATTTGTTTTTTATTGGTAGTATCTATACTTGTTAGATAATCTTAACAGAAACAGTTGATTCCACTGTTTATTGTTGAAAGCAATGCTTTTATCAGTCTGCAATCTCAAATCGCACACGCATGGAGTAATTCTTTTTAATTATACGGAAGTTGTTAAATGAAACAGCATAGGAAGACAATACATTGCTTTGCGTAAAAGGAATGCTGTTATCGGTTTCATTCTCAACGATATGTATTACCGGTCCTAATTTCTTATCCAAAGCTTCCACCAGATAAGCTGCTTTGCGTTGGGTGGAAAAGCCACTCAACTTTGACCCTTTTGGCCACGCAGAATTATCCCTTTTGGCTAAAATATGATTGACCCTTTTGGCTAAAATAGTGTTGCCCACTTGCTTCACCTATAATTATAGTTTTTTTGTGTAGATTTGAGTACCCTTGTCCTGGTGTAACGGGGGAGAAAATAAAATCTATACAAATGAATAAACGAATCAAAAATATTTTAAGATGTTATGCGGCTGGCATAGGAATCAAGGAAACGGCATTTACGTTTCATATTTCCCGTAATACAGTCCGCAAATATGTCCGCTTATTCCTTTCAAGCGGCAAGAGTATTGAACAGCTTCTTTCCCTGCCCAATGGACAGTTGGATGAACTGTTCGGCTGCACGGATACCCGGCATCGGGAGCCTTCATCCAAAAGGATTGAATTGGAGGCCTTGCTTCCCGGATATGTATCTCGTCTGTCACGCAAAGGTATGAGTGTCCGAAAACTGTTCAAGGAGTACCATACCGAATATCCGGACGGCTATCAGTTGTCTTCCTTCAAACGGATTGTCAGCGAATACAGGTTTCACATTAAGGTTGTCGGTCATGTAGAGCACTATGCCGCAGAGCAGATGTATATTGACTTTGCCGGTGACAGACTTGAAGTTGTTGATGAAATGACGGGCGAGACGAAGAAAGCCGAGGTATTTGTTGCCATCCTTCCGTTCAGCCATTATACCTACTGCGAAGCCGTATGGTCGCAACGCAAGGAAGACCTGATAAAGGCATGCGAGAATGCCATTCAATATTTTGAAGGTGTTCCTGCGGCTATCGTCCCCGACAATCTGAAGGCTGCCGTCACACGAAGCGACCGCAACGAACCTGTCATCAATGATGATTTCGCCGCTTTTGCCGAATATTACGGCTGTGTGGTCTATCCTGCTCGTGTGCGTCACCCCAAGGACAAGGCTTTGGTAGAAAATGCCGTAAAGCTCCTCTACCGTTCCATTTATCTTGATATAGAGGGAATGACATTTTCCAGTTTGGAGGAACTCAATACCGCCATCCATATTTCCTTGCTTGATTTCAATGAAAAGGTGATGGCCGGACGGGAGATGTCACGCAAGGAAATATTCCTTCATGGAGAGAAGGATTATCTTCGTCCGCTTCCCGTGAAACGCTACGTAATGAAAGAAAGGAAACTGATGACCGTGGGAAAGAACTCTTACGTTTCCTTGTTCAAGCACCATTACAGTGTTCCAAAAGAGTATGTAGGCAGGCGCATGACGATTCTCTATGATGCCGACACGGTGGAAATCTATTGTGGAATGAACCTTGTCGCCACCCACGACCGCTGTGACATTCCTTACACTTATTCTTGGAAAAAGGAGCACAACCTGCCTGGTCATTATGGTCCCTATGACAAGGACTTGGAGGAACTCTTTCAACGTGCCTCGGAAATAGACAACATCGTATTGAACTATCTTCGGGAAGTGGAGCGTGTCATGCAATATCCACCCAAAGCGTTCAGGTCATGCCGTGGCATCATGACACTGGAGAAGAAATACGGCCGTGACCGTCTAGTTGCGGCTTGCGCATGTGCGGATCAGAAATTGCAATACGGATACCAAGCCTTGCGCGAGGTGCTTGAACTGGGAGAAGATGTGGATTTCCTTCCTGATGAGGACGGAAAAGTACAGTCCAACGTGACTTTCCAGATTCCATTGACCCACAAAAATATACGTGGACGTGAATATTACAAAAAAGACAAACAATAAAACTATTATTTATGGAAGTAAACAATAAAACAGTTCCCGTTACGGGACAACAAGACCAGAATACCATATCACTGGATTTAATGAACCGTATGAAATTGCATGGTATGGCAGAGGCTTTCAGGGAAAGTCTTGCCGGCACCACTCCGCAATCCATGACTGCGGACACGTTCCTTTCCATGCTCCTTGCACGCGAATGGGACTATCGCTCCCAGGCTGCCATTGCACGGCTCACCAAAAATGCGGCATTCCGCTACAAGGCTTATATTGAGCAGATTGACTATGCCACGAACCGGGGACTGGACCGCAATCAGATGGAACGTCTCGCCACCCTTGATTTTGTGCATAAGGCACAGAACCTTTTTATTACTGGTTCTTCCGGAACGGGAAAAAGCTATTTGGCCTGTGCCCTTGGACACGAAGCATGCAAAAAGGGATTCCGTACCTTCTATGCCAATGCTCCGAAACTGCTCGGTGCGCTGAAAGTCGCCAAAGTAAAAGGTACACTTGAAGCGGAACTCAAGAAGATTGAGCGTTGCCAGCTACTCATTCTTGACGACTTGTTTATTGTACCACTTGACGCCAAAGAGCGTCCCATACTGCTTGAAATTATTGAGGATAGGCATGAACGGAAATCTGTCATCATCACATCGCAGTATCCATCCTCCAACTGGTATGACATGGTAGGTGATCCAACAATAGCCGATGCAATCCTTGACCGCATCATACATACGGCCCATACTATAGAATTATATGGTGAAAGTATGCGAAAATTAAAATCTAAGAAAAACGAGAATTTTTAAAAGGGTAAAATAATATTGCCCCCCAACACCAGGACTTTAAAGGGTCAATCATATAGTACAAAAAGGTGGGCAAATCTTGCGTGGCCAAAAGGGTCAAAGTTGAGTGGCTTTTCCAGTATGTACTGTTGTGGATACGATACTGTCTGTCCGGTTTATCGGGGGCAGATAGTCAATGATGGTGGAAAGATGCCCGGCAAAGACCTCTTCCGGTTGGAATCTTGCTTCTTCTCCATATTCTTTTTCGACCCCGCATAGTTTCAGCATGCCTTTTCGGATATATACCTTGTAGATTCTCACATCAGCCGGAGCCGGTATGATGCCGTTCAGGTTGACGGCGATGACAGGATGTTCCGGATTTCGTAGATCCCATTCATAAATTCCTCCGTGCAGTTCCACCGCGGCTTGCAGTTCTTTGTATTCTTCGGTTTTGATGGCCCTTATCCGGGCGAAAAAATCTGTATGTTGCATGGAATTATGTTTTATGATTTCTGGAATTTGTTAAAACAGGAAATATCTTCTTGTCGTGCAGGGATTATGACATCAGCCTGTTTGATTTTACCGGGTATGAGGTCATCCATATAGGCCCAGCGTTTGACTTTGAATGCTTTGACCGTATCGTACCATTTTTCAGGATGAAACTTTACGGTCCGGCATCTGCCGGTTGCATCTTCTGCCAGTATGTCCTTTTCCATGGCAGGAGGTTCTTTTACATCATGCCACAACAGGGATATGGCATCATTCAGACCGTCCTTGTACGCATCAATGGCGATTCCGATTGCAGTGTCATCATATTCTCTCATTTTTTCATCAATAAGATATATTGCATACTTTTGTATGCTTTCTTCGTATTCTTTTTTCATGACAGGCGTGGATTGTTGTTCTGAATATTGTCCGTTGATTCTCTTTATCAGTTCGGTATCGGTGAGGGAGTGCAGCTCTTGTCCGGAACAGAAAAGACAGATGCTTTCCAGCAGTTCGTTTGCTGTGGCATCCAGATTCCTGACGCCTTCTTCCAGCGCTTTTTCCAGTCTTTCGGTTGCTATAAGGTATTTACCGTGGTCATTCCTGATGATGCGTAATGGAAACCGCTCTTCACGGTAAACGAATTCTTTTATCGTATGCTCCTGCCCGGTGGAGTTTAGGGATATGCTTCCGAATTGTTCCGGTGAAAGCTCTTTGAGACGTTCCGGGTTGAACCTGAACATCCTGAAGCCTTGATATTCGTGTTCTGTAGGTTCGGCAATCCTGTTACGGACAAGGAAGTCATACACATGCCTGTTGCAGTCCCGGCTGTCCACATACGCATGGAATGATGGCAGGGCATTGCAGTTGACGGTGATGTCCGTATAGGTTTCCCAACATTCAGGAGATTCACCGGAAATCTTTTCCAGTCCTACATATAGGTTGTCATTATCCGCATAGGTGGCAAGGACCAGTCTGACCACGATGTTTTCCACCGGTTCGGTGGCGGTTTTCCAGTACAGTTTGTTGTCTGTCTTCATGATGTCTTATATTTTTAAGTGGGGAATATGGAGGAACTTGTCTCCGTATTCCCCGGTTGGACTTATGATTTGATGTTTGCGGTTTCCCGTGTGGACTCCCTCTTTACCGTCCTCAGTCTTTTCAGAAGATATAGAAAGTATTCACGGTCATAGATGCGGAAGAGAAACTCTCCGGCCGTTTCCTTTATCCGTCCGACAAAGGTGACTGATTCCCTGTTCCGGGGGTATTGGAAGAAATGTTCATCGGAAATCAGGGTAAGTTTGTTACGGGAGACCTCTGTGAACAATTCCTCGGGTGTCTCATACTTTCCTTTTCCTTTAAAAAACAGGTAATGGTTTTTACGGAGGCTTTTTAATGTACAGGCCATATCCGTCCTTGCCTGCCTGCTGTCGGATCCGATGATGAGGTTGCAGATGAAGACCGGCTGTTTTCCTTCCAGTGAGAAGTAATAGGGTGTTAATCCTGCATTGTCCGGTCTGTCTTTCAGGATTGCAGCTTTCCGGTTGACGGTTTCCATGTGCCGGGCAATCTGTCTGTCCAGTTCTGTCCGGGAAGTATATTCGGAACGCAGTCCTTTGAAATATCTGCCTTTCCTTGTAAAACAGAATGTATATACTTCTCCATAATATGGTTCTCCGACGAAAAAGGAGTCTTTCTCCAAACGTATGGGAGGCAGGACATCCATCAGGTCATGGTATTCTTCTTTTGTGATTTCACTGAACGGTGCGGACAGTGCCTGAAGGTAAAGGTGCAGCATCTTGTCAATCCTTTGACGGGTGACGGATGTCAGGTACGGGTTGTTTTCCCGTACACGCATCTCTTCGAGCGTTTCTCCACCAAAATCACTTCGGAATCCGTCTGTCATGAAGGTCAGGCATGTCCCGTCGAAGTAACGTGAATCGACAATATATCTGGATTGGTCATTCATGGCTGTAAGGTTTGAAGGTTCAACACTCTTTTGGCGGCAGACAGGGCATGAGGTGTCAGCTGGCGCTGCCATGCCTTGTTTTTGGGTGACCACCGGAAACCGGAGGTTTTCAGCTCTTTCCGTTTGTCGTCTTCCGGAATCCTGTCAAAAAGTATTTGCAGCCGGTTTTTCCCATAATTCCAGACCAGCGTTCCTCCCTCAAAGGCAAGCTCCCTGTTTTCCTGCCCTTTGACAATATTCAGTTTTTCCCTTATCTCCCGTGCCGTTTCCGGCAGGGTGAAGAATTTGTTCCGTGGAGTGATGATGGGCTTCTTCACCTTTGTGTTGTATTCGGAAATGAACTCCACGGCTTTCTGCACGATTTCCACTTCTCCGTGACCGGCATAGGTACTGACCTTGTTGAGGATGCTGCTGACGAAAAGGGCGCGGTTGTATCCTCTGCATTTGCCCGTGTCAAGTTCATGGATGGTATCCGCACTGCTTTCAATGTCCCGCTTCAGGGAAAGCCAGGCCTTTTCCTGTTTCTCTTCCTCGGGAAGCTTTTCCTCTTTTGTACGTTCCATCGTTTTCAAAATCCTGTCCCGCCATCTCCGCAGTTCCTCGTATCTGTTCTGGTAAGTCCGGTTGGCTTTCTCATGTTTGTATACGTTGAATCCGCTTCTTCCGGTAACCATCGGGCTGGCGCACCGGGCAAGGGCGGAAAGCTGTGCGGCAAATTTCTGTTTATAGGCGGCGATGTATTCCTCATGCCTTTCTGCCGGTATTCTCTTCAGGTCATCGTGAATCTCTTTCTCGTAAATCATGATGTCCGATTCTCCCCGTATGTCCGGATCGAAGGAACTCCATCTGTAGGCGTTACAGGCGGCTTCCCACAGGTCTTCCAGATAGCCGGGATATTTGAACTCCGTCACTTCCCAGTCCTTGAAGTCTGCCGGCCGCAGTTCTTTTTCATCTTCCGGCTTTCCTGAAAAATGTACGAAACTTTCCATGCCGAGGTGCTTTTTCCTGAAATGGAAAGGAACGGGCGGCTCCGTACTTTCCTTTTTGTGAATCATGGCAACCCGGTGCGCATTCTTTACTGTCAGTGGTTGGGATTCCACCAATTGCATGTCTCTTTCTGTCTGAGTCATAATCTTAATCTTTTGATTAAACATGACCGGCTCTATGAGCCGGTATTTCTATTTCTTACATGCTTTCAAATTGCCTTCTGCCTTGATTGCGCAAGGCTTGGCGGAAAAAAATACCGGAGCGAAGCGAGGATGATTTTTTTCCAGCCAACCGCCCAAAGGGCGGTCGCCTTGCCCAATCAAAGGCGGAAGGCTACCTTTGCAAGTAAGAAGTAGAAATATCTTTTTCCGACAAAAAAAGCTATCCCGTTATAAACGGAATAGCTTTAATCAATTGGTTGTACCTGAATTACTGCGCCAGTGCATTTTTCACATTGTCCATGGCCTCTTTCAAACTGGGGTTCAGTACCCGTGCATAGTGTTGCGTCATTCTTGTTGAGGCATGTCCCAGCATGACTGACACGTCTTGTAGCGGAACCTTATTTGCCAGCGTAATGGTGGTTGCGAATGTGTGCCTTGCCGTGTGTGTGGTCAGGTTCTTTCTGATATTGCACAGGTCAGCGATTTCCTTCAAATAACTGTTCATGCGTTGATTGCATATGACAGGCAGGCAGAGGCTTTTTTTCCGGCATATGGGATGTTCCTCGTATTTTTTGAGGATGGCAAGCGGAACCGGCAGCAGGGGGATGTTGCAGACAGAAGATGCCCGGTGTCTGCGCTCCAGTTTTACACGTCCTTTTCTGATCCACCAGTCACCGTTGTTGTCCTGTACGAGGTTGTCTTTTGTCAGTGTGGACACATCGGCGAAGGCCAGCCCGGTGAAGGCGGCGAAGACAAAGATGTCGCGTACCAGTGCCAGCCGGGGGATGGTGAATTCTTTCTCCATGATGCTTTTCAGTTCCGGATAGGTCAGGAATACGGGATCGGTTTCGTCCTGTGCCATCTTGTATCCGTAGAACGGATCCTTGCGCATCCATTCTTTGGCCAAGGCCATGTTTGTAATACGCTTGAAGCATTTCATATAACGGACAATGGTGTTCCGGCAAAGGCCGGCTTCCGTTTTCAGGAAAAGGTCAAACGTGGCAATAAAATCGGAATTCAATTCATGGAACGTAATGTCTTCTTTCCCGTAAAAGTCAGGAATGGCCTTTTGCAGTTTTTTCATCACGTTGATGTAACGGTTGATGGTTACAGGCGCATAATCTATGTTTACTGCCTTTTTCATTTTTTCTATTTCTTCGT
>OHKS01000963.1_pt1 | contig 9944 bp, 6 predicted proteins | sample 1568881 | NCBI WGS metagenome assembly OHKS01 (sample SAMEA3879569, study PRJEB24766) | human gut metagenome | biome: human-associated habitat; feature: feces | place: USA | collected 1985/1987 | reverse complement strand
ATTTGGAATCGTCCTTCAGCTTCGCCGTTACGGTGTCGGCTTTTTTGATTTCCTTAGTGCCGTCCTTGTCACTGTAATACTTATTACATCCGCTACAGTACCAATACTCGATATTGCCATCGGCATCCTCGGTCGCCGCCTTGGCCGGGAAATGCTTTAAGTCGGTGTGGTTCTTCGGGTCAAGCTTACCGTAGGATTTGCCGCAGACTTCGCATACTGCCTTATCCCTGCAGGTTTCCTTACCACCGATGTGGTTTGTGATCACCTTTCCACAGTAATCGCAGACATGATCCTTATCCGCGTCCTCGTGGTTGGAGAATACCTTTCCGCAATAGTCGCAGACGTGGTCTTTGTTTGCATCCTCATGGTTGGAGATTGTCTTTCCGCAGAGTTCGCAGACGTGATCCTTATCCGCGTCCTCATGGTTGGAGATTGTCTTTCCGCAATAGTCGCAGATATGGTTGTTGTCCGCATCATCATGGTTCGAGATTGTCTTTCCGCAGAGGTCACAGATGTGATCTTTGTCCGCGTCCTCGTGGTTGGAGATTACCTTTTTGCAATAGTCGCAGACGTGGTCTTTGTTTGCATCTTCGTGGTTGGAAATCACTTTGCCACAGAGGTCACAGACGTGATCCTGATTCGCATCCTCATGGTTGGAGATTATATTTCCGCAAATGTCGCATATGTGGTTTTTATCCTCATCGACGCAATTACCCGTTTCGATGCCTTCCGTACAGCCGTCTGCCGTGCATTGGCGGGTGTGTGTGCCGTCGCCGTTTGATGTCCATTCGCCGAAGGTATGCCCGTCGTTGACCGTTACGGTCATTTCGGCGGTGTTGCCCGCCTTGTCGGTGACAACGATTTTCTGCTCGCCGTCTGCGGGAGCGAGGGTAAAGCTGTTGTTTTCGTCAAGCGTGACCGCCGTGCCGTTTACGGTAACGGTATCCACATATTTCTCGGTGATCGTGACCATCTGCGCCTCGCAGTAGGTCTTGCCGTCCTCAATGCCGGTGATAACCGGGCTTGTGCCGTCAAGCACAATGCCGTCCGAGCAGATGTAGTCCGTATTGCCCGCCTTATCGGTCAGTCTGACATAGATAATGTATTCGTTATCGTGGTCAATGCCGAAGGGTGCGGTGTACGCTGTGAAGGTTATGCCGTCAAGCTCCGCTTTTGTCAATTCCTTATCTGACAGCAGATATTCAACCGTTACCGTTTCGCCGCTGTTGTCGGCGGCGTTTATCGTCACCGTTTGCATGTCCTTAAAGAACAGCCCGAAGGTGATATTGTTGAGGAACGCTTTCCAACTGTTCTCGTTGATTTTAATTTCGCCCGTGGGCTTTTCGCTGTCTTTCCACTGCGCTTTGAGCGTTATATTCTCGGCAGGCATGGTTTCGGGAATTGCCTTATCCCAGCCGATGAAGGTGTAGCCCTCTCTTTCCGGGGCTTCAGGTGCGGTAATTACCGTGCTGTAGTCCTGCGTAATCGGAGCAATCTCGCTGCCGCCGTTGGTGTCAAAGGTAATTGTGTATTGATTGATTTCCCACTGCGCGGTGACAGTCATATTTTCAGCGGGCATAGTCGTGGGAATTTCCTTATCCCAGCCGATAAAGGTATATCCTTCTCTTGTCGGGGCTTCAGGTGCGGTAATTACCGTGCCGTAGTCCTGCGTAATCGGAGCAATCTCGCTGCCGCCGGCGGTGTCGAAGGTAATCGTGTAGGTGTTCGCTGCCCATTTTGCATACAATGTTATGTTATCGGTGACTTTATCGCTTGCATAATCCCACGCCGTGCCGTCGGCCTTGTTCCAGCCACCGAAGGTATAGCCCGGTGTGGCGGCGGGAGCATCGGGACGCGTCGCGAGAGTGCCGGAGGGAAGAACCTGCTTTGCGTATTCACTGTCGCCGTCCTTGTAGGTCACGATGACGCCTGTCGTATTGCCGTAAATATACAGACCGCCGTAGAAGAGACCCCAGTCAACATGGTTTGCATTTACACCGGAAGCTCCGCCGATCACCGTCTTGCCTTTGAAGGCGGTAATACCGTTATCTTCTGCAAGACAGGTGATCTTACATGCCTGATTTAGGTCAACCCCACCGTATACCTCGCCGCCGTTGGCGTAAATTGTGGTCTTATACACAGCATTGATAGCGTATCTGCCGTTGTTTTTGATCAGGCCGCCGGTCAACGTGATCACGCCGGTTGTGTCTCTGTTCGCCATCGGACCAAAAGCGTATATGCCGCCGTGAAAGGCCTCTCCGGTCGTTAATCTGTCCGGTGTTGAGCAGCCGACAATGCTGCCGGCGTTCATGGTGAACGAACCGTCAGAGAGAAACAGACCACCGCCGTTATTGGCTATGCAGCCGACGATATTGCCGCCGTTCATGGTGAGTGCGCCGCTGCCGATGATCACGCCGCCTTCCACCCCGTTGGAGAAGAATATCCGGCTGCCCGTGCCGCCTGTGATGATGCCACCATAGATGGTCTCTGTACCGCTGTCGTCCAGCACCCAAGGTTCTACGCCGTTAACCTTGAATTTGTGCTCCGCCGTGGGATTGCTGTCGATAAGGGTCAGGTCGCCGGTGATGCCGCTCTTATTATCGAGGATAATAACGCTGCCGCTGCCGGTCATTTTCAGAACATAGCCGTTGAGATCGAGGGTGACCTTGCGGAGGACGGTCAGGGTCGTGCCGATTGCAATGTCATTTTTCAGCGTGATGATGTCTACGCTGCTGTCCGCCAGCGCATCGACAAGCTCTTGTTCCGTTTCGACTTTCCTGTTTGTCTCACCCTCGGCAAACGCTGTGGTCGGCACAAGGCAGAACAGCATACATAGGGCGAGCAGGATACTGAGTATTCGTTTTTTCATATTCTATTACCTCCGTTTTCGTGTATATCTGCTCAGTCAAGAGCGGTGATTGTAACAGAGCCTCTGAATGAAAGCAGATAGGTTTTGTAATCACCTTGCTCCAGCGAAAATTTGAGTTCAACATCGTTTCTCGCGCCGGTAAGGTCATATATTCTGTTGAAGCAGAGAGAATTTGATCCCCTGCCGTCTTGTTCTATCAGTGTAATATATCTGCAATAGTCATCATCGTAACCGTCAGTCATCCGAACGGAATAGTTTCCGCTATTATCATTTGTCATCGCATTAACCATGCCGCTTACACACACATTGTAGGTATATCCTTTTTTCAGCCTGAGAGTTGTTTCGGTGCGCGATATAAGCCCGCCGCGGTTATGCATTTCCCGATAGTACAGGGGAACTGCACCGTCTGAAAGATGGGTTGACGGTACATACCCCGTGCCGTAAAAATACCCGGAGCTTCCGCCGTTCTGACCGGGGTCGCCCTTGTCGCCTTTGTCACCCTTATCTCCCTTGTCTCCCTTTTCGCCGGGGTCACCTTTGTCGCCCTTATCACCCTTTTCGCCGTCAACACCGTCAGCACCGTCAATGCCTGCGGCTTTTACGGCTGTGTCGATTTCTCCGATCCACCAGTTGCCGTTCTCACCGATAAACGGGGTGTTGCCGTCCGCACCGTCGGCGCCGTCTTGCCCGTTTATGCCGTTTGTTCCGTCCTTGCCGTCGGCTCCGTCTTTTCCGTTTATACCATCCTTGCCGTCAAGACCTTTCAAAACCGAAAGATCGTACAGGTTCAGCCATATTTCATCGCCGGTGTAGCGCCATTGCAATGTGTTTTCGTTCACGCGGAACTCCGGCGTTTTTCCGTTTGCTCCGTCCTTACCGTTCTGTCCGGTGGGGCCTGTGATGTCGGCTATCGCCACAAGGTTCTGCCACTCATCGCCCTCGTAACGCCACTGTATGTGGGTTTCGGCTCGTTGCACCTCTATGTTTTTGGCGTTAATTCCGTCTTTACCGTTGGCTCCGTCCTTACCGGCTTCTCCGGCAGCACCCCGCAGCTCGGTAAGCGCCACCAGGTCGCGCCAATCGGTTTCGTCGCTGTATTTCCACTGGATCGCCGTGCCGTTGTTCCGCACCTCCGGCAGTGCGGTGTTGGTTTTTGCCGCCTTGCTCCATCCTATGGCAAGCACGCTGCAAAGCACCAATAGAGCGACGCAAAGCGCCAAAAGTGTACCTGTGAGTAGTTTTTTCCCTGTTTTCATCTTCTTTCCTCCGTTCGGAATTGTTATTACGGCGGAGTTTTGCACCGCTGCCCGCGCCGTAAATGAGCGGCGGCTGACCGGCTTATGCTTGGTTTGCTTTGTACTTATCCACGAACAGGGCAACCCCCTGCTTTAAGACCTCCATTTGGGATTTCAGGTAGTATTCGTCCTCGACCTTTTCCATTAGTTCACGCTTCCGCTCATTGTGTTGTTACTCTGTTGTTTTCATGTCGCTTCGCTCTTTTGCGTATACCGACCGTTCATTTATGATTATTATAGCATGGAATTGTGATAATTTCAAGAGCAGTCTGCAAAAAGCGTGATGAAAAGGGACAGTCTACATCTGTTGACTGTCCCATCCGTTATGTATTTTCTTTTGATACGGGCGAAGAGTGCCGACAAACCTTTGATGTCCTTCTGGCGTTTTGGAAGCCCCTCAGGCTCAAAGGAACTCTGGCAATCCTGAGGTACATCCACTTTGAATTCTCCATATTTACTACGAACAGTTTTAGGCTTTGTTCCATTACGATAATTAGACTCACCAGATCTTTCATAACGATCATATCCAAGGTGATTGTCCATTTCTGTTTCATGCATATCTTGAATAGTTCCAGAAAGTAGATCTTTAAGTGCTTCCTGAATAATTTCCATCATCTGCTGAGTACATATTCTGTAAAGATGGATAAGCATCGAGCATAGACTGTCTTGCTTCCTTCAAAAATGTGTGCTGTTCCAAAAGGTCTTACCCTTGGCTGGTCACCTTCTACTGTTGCCAAATAATATGTCTCCAAACGACAAAACAATCTTAATTACCACATTCATATTATCAGGTACTGTTAACCCTAGTCACATTTCTAAGAATCTTATCCATTCCGGATTTTCAGTTCTTAACACTTCCGGTTTATGTTTCTTCGGGAAAGAATTTTCTCAATAAAAGGACGAAGCGATTCGCCTACATTAAATGGTTTCATTTTATATTCCTCCTATCTCAATAATTAGATATTACTTTTTTATAAAAAAAAAGAGCATTTCCATTCATTGTAATGGATGCTCTTCATAGCTATCAATGTATAGCTGTCTACCTGCATTTACATTAACATATAAAAGCAATAAATGCAAGATTTTTTTTGCAATTTTCCAAGATTTTTCAATCTTAAAAGGTGCCATAGTTTCCTATAGCACCTTAGTATTACTTTTTCTTATTGTCATTAACCAACGCACCATATCCTTTAAGCTTGGCGGTATATTCCTCAAGGCTTGCCATATTATATAAGTCAAGTGCCTGTTGCTCGGTTAATCCATTTTCTTCAAGTGCTGCCGTAATCTTGGAATATAATGAATCCATCTGAGATGAGATTTCATATTCCTCTATAAGATCCTCCGACTTATTTTTACGTCCGACTGTCTTAATTAATGCATCGACCGCACTTCCCTTTTTATTCAGATCAACATAGTGCTGATATGACGTAAGTCCATGTTGTACCGAAGCTAATAATTTATTCTTGTTATATAAATCCTTAGCATCACCTTTAAGTGAAAGTCCGGATAACAATCCATTAGCCTCCTCGTAATTTCCGGCATCAAACGCATTCTCAGCATCCGCTATCGTGCTCTTCTTGTTGAAAATATTGGTTCCGACTATCAGCACTGCAGATATGACCGCAGCAATCAGGACTGCTTTGAATATTGCACCAAAATCAGGCTGGATGCGTTCGGACTTATCAACCGGCTTCTTTACTTTAGGTGCCTTAGGTTTCTTCTCCTTAGGCGGTTTCGGTTTCTTTTCTTTCTTAGGTTTCTTCGGTTTCTCTTCTTCGGCCGATTCCTCGCTCTTCTCTTCTATATCTGACAGGTCGTCGTCCACCCTGGCATCCTGATACAGCTCGTCCATCAATTGCTTATTGATGTCTGCATCGCTCAATGTCATATCATCAGACTGTTCCGGCTCGTCACCATTGTCGTATTCTTCAACAAAGAAAGACTTAAGTCCCTTTTTCTTTTTCTTATCTTTCTTATCTTTCTTATCTTTCTTATTCTTTTTTTTCTTCCTGGACTTCTCAGGTGCGGCGTTGTCCGGATTATTATTCTCCGCCATTGCAATTCCAGAATCCGTGATATCATTATGTATGGAATCATTATTCATCGCAGGTTCAGACGGATAATCATTCATGCTCTGCATATTAAGATTATCATCCAATACCGGTACATCATCAAGAACAGGTTCTGATGTTTCACCATCATTGTAATCAAAATCAGCCGGATCTTCAGACTCAGTTTCAGAATCGTTATCAACGTCCGGATTGTAATCCGTTTCTTCATCCGATATTGTACTCTCGTTATTCAATGCTTCTATAGCATCTGATATGGATGCATCCTGCGCTGACTGATCAACTATATCCTTCAGGTCATTGACAAACTTCATCTTCTCATCTGTTGACTTCTCATCATTAATGTCTACCGTATCATCATTATCATCGTCTGTCTGCATACCCTTGAACATTTCATCCAATGTCGCTGCTTCTTCCTTATTATGGTCTGTGTCATCTTTAACAGCTGTATTGTTACCAAGTTCACTGTCATTTTTGATTGCACTATTTAATAGACTGTCAAGATATTCTTCTTCTTCATTTTTCTCAGCCATCATATCCTCCGACAAAATGGTTTATTTTAATAATAATTTATCTATTGCTTCTACAAGCTGTCCTATTTCAGGCTTGGACAACTGTGAATCCGCTCCGAGTGCCTCGCCCTTTCTTCTCATATCATCATTAATAAGTGATGAGAAAATAACAACGGGAATATTTTTAAGATATTGATTGGTCTTAATGAGCTTGGTCAATCTGTGTCCATCCATCATAGGCATCTCAATATCTGTTATAACACAGCTTACATGCTCCGTTACTTTATCTTTATACTGGCCGGCCAGTTTCTCAAGCTTATCCCAACATTCCTGTCCATTTGGTGAGATGTCAAGATTAGCATATCCTGCCTTCGACAATGAATCCGATATAAGCTTCATAAGAAGTGCCGAATCCTCTGCTATGAATATAGGAAGACTGTTTCTGTCACGTCCGGCATATTTCTCAACTTCAGACACTTTAAGTCCCGTTTCCGGTGCGATATCATTAACGATATGTTCAAAATCAAGTATTATTATAAGTCGTCCATCTATCTTAACAACGCCTGTGGTAATGCTGTCCTGACCTGAACTTATTGATGAATCAGGTGTAATAATCTGTGCCCATGACACCCTGTTAATTCCCAATACCTTATGTACATGAAATGCTATATCAAGCTTATTGAAGTTCGTCACAATAAGCATATCCGATGATGTATCCGGGTTCTCCTGTCCGTGTGTCGCCTTGGCAAGGTCTATAACCGTTATCATCGTATCTCTCGGCATAAAAATACCTTCGATATACGGATGTGAATTAGGTACAGGCGTAACCGGCATATATGGGAGTATCTCTCTTATCTTAGCAACATTAATGCCGTAATGGTTATCCCCTATAGTAAATTCAAGCAACTCCATCTCATTCGTTCCATTTTCCAATAATATATTTGTATCCATAAATAGCCTCCATACATTTATCCGTCTAAGTTATTATTAGCAGATTCAACTGTTTACATTGTATCACATTTTGAGGGAAAAAAAAAGAGGTAATGACACTAATCATTACCTTTCTTGTTCCTTCAAAACCACACACTAAAAACGATATTCATATCAAGATTTACTCTGTTAATAACTTTTCCTCTTCTACCTGACTTTGGTCAAGCGCTCGACCTATTAGTATCAGTCAACTCCACGTGTTACCACGCTTCCATCTCTGACCTATCTACCTCGTAGTCTTCAAGGGGTCTTACAGCTTACGCTCGGATATCTCATCTTGAGGGGGGCTTCACGCTTAGATGCCTTCAGCGTTTATCCCGTCCCGACTTGGCTACCCGGCCATGGATTTGGCAATCCAACCGGTGCACCAGAGGTCAGTCCATCCCGGTCCTCTCGTACTAAGGACAGCTCCTCTCAAATATCCTACGCCCACGCCGGATAGGGACCGAACTGTCTCACGACGTTCTGAACCCAGCTCGCGTACCGCTTTAATGGGCGAACAGCCCAACCCTTGGGACCTGCTACAGCCCCAGGATGCGATGAGCCGACATCGAGGTGCCAAACCACTCCGTCGATGTGAACTCTTGGGAGTGATAAGCCTGTTATCCCCAGGGTAGCTTTTATCCGTTGAGCGATGGCAATCCCACTTTATACCACCGGATCACTAAGTCCTACTTTCGTACCTGCTCCACCCGTCGGTGTCGCAGTCAAGCTCCCTTCTGCCTTTGCACTCTTCGAATGGTTTCCAACCATTCTGAGGGAACCTTTGAGCGCCTCCGATACTCTTTCGGAGGCGACCGCCCCAGTCAAACTCCCCGTCAGACATTGTCCCCCAGCCGGGTTACGGCTGCAGGTTAGAAACCCAGTACTGTAAGGGTGGTATCCCAAGGTTGGCTCCATGGCAACTGGCGTCACCATTTCCTAGCCTCCCACCTATCCTGTACAGACAGTACCGAATCCCAGTATCAAACTGGAGTAAAGCTCCATGGGGTCTTTCCGTCCTGGCGCAGGTAACCAGCATCTTCACTGGTACTTCAATTTCACCGGATGCATTGTCGAGACAGTGCTCAAATCATTACGCCTTTCGTGCGGGTCGGAACTTACCCGACAAGGAATTTCGCTACCTTAGGACCGTTATAGTTACGGCCGCCGTTTACTGGGGCTTAAATTCAAAGCTTCGCTTGCGCTAACCTCTCCTCTTAACCTTCCAGCACCGGGCAGGCGTCAGCCCATATACCTCACCTTTCGGTTTTGCATAGACCTGTGTTTTTGCTAAACAGTTGCTTGGGCCATTTCTCTGCGGCCACATCTCTGTGGCACTCCTTCTCCCGAAGTTACGGAGTCATTTTGCCGAGTTCCTTAACAACACTTCTCCCGCCGGCCTTAGGATTCTCTCCTCATCCACCTGTGTCGGTTTACGGTACGGGTACTTATGAAACAATAGCGGCTTTTCTTGGCAGCTGGCTCACACGCTTCTCTACTAATGTTCGATCCACATAACGTTTTACATTTTTCATGCGGTTTTGCCTGCATGACTGCTATACGCTTGTACCGGCTTTTCCATTTCCGGCTCGTGCTCTCCTTCTGCGTCCCCACAGTTCTGTCCATAAGCAGTACAGGAATTTCAACCTGTTATCCATCGACTACGGCTCTCGCCCTCGCCTTAGGCCCCGACTTACCCAGGGAAGATCAGCTTTACCCTGGAAACCTTAGATATTCGGCCTTTAAGATTCTCACTTAAATCTCGCTACTCATTCCGGCATTCTCTCTTCTTAACTCTCCACTGCTCCTTACAGTACAGCTTCGTCGACTTAAGAATGCTCCTCTACCATCCTTTCGGATCCACAGCTTCGGTGTCGTGTTTTAGCCCCGGACATTTTCGGCGCAGGACCTCTCGACTAGTGAGCTATTACGCACTCTTTGAATGTATGGCTGCTTCTGAGCCAACATCCTAGTTGTCTTCGAAATCCCACATCCTTTACCACTTAACACGCACTTTGGGACCTTAGCTGGTGGTCTGGGCTCTTTCCCTTTTGACTACCCAACTTATCTCGTGCAGTCTGACTCCCGTACATCATCTACGCGGCATTCGGAGTTTGATAATCTTCGGTAAGCTTTGACGCCCCCTAGGATATTCAGTGCTCTACCTCCGCAAGACTAATACGAGGCTAGCCCTAAAGCTATTTCGAGGAGAACCAGCTATCTCCGG
>OHKS01000942.1_pt1 | contig 10103 bp, 7 predicted proteins | sample 1568881 | NCBI WGS metagenome assembly OHKS01 (sample SAMEA3879569, study PRJEB24766) | human gut metagenome | biome: human-associated habitat; feature: feces | place: USA | collected 1985/1987 | reverse complement strand
AAAACAATAAAACTATTGTCTAGGTTGTGGAAAAAATTTTACAGTTATAAACTCGCGTCAGTCAACTTTTAGGAGAAGAATCATGAAAGAACAATTTACTCTAAATGGACTTGACTTTTCACCCGAAGAAAACCTTTCCCGTTATCTGCAATCTATCAAAAAATTTCCCATTTTATCATCCGAAGAAGAATACGATTTAGCACTAAGATATCAACAAAGCAAAGACAAAGAAATAGCCTACAAATTAATCACATCACATTTGCGGCTGGTGGTTAAGGTTGTTTCAAAATACCGGGGCTATGGTTTGCCTGTCGGCGAAATGATTTCCGAAGGCAATATCGGCCTGATGTATGCTATCGACAAATTTGCCCCTGAAAAAGGCTTTCGCTTTTCCACTTATGCCCTATGGTGGATTAAAGCTTCCGTACAAAAATACATTCTTAATTCCTGGTCGCTGGTCAAATTAGGTACAACAGCGGCTCAGAAAAAACTTTTTTTCAATCTCAGAAAAATAAAAAACCGCCTGAATTTAATTGACGACAGAGAACTGTCGCAGCATGTTTTGAAAGATATCGCCAAATCTCTCGACGTCAGCGTTCAGGACGTAACCGATATGAATATGCGCCTGAAATCGCATGACGGCTCTTTAAATGCCATTATTGACGGAGATTCCGACGGAACAACCGAATGGCTGGATTTTATTTCAGACAATAAGCCAAATCAGGAAGAAAGCCTTGCCCACTCCGAAACCGTCAAATACCGCCGGCAAATGTTTAATCAGGCACTTTATGTCCTGAACAAACGCGAAAAAGACATTTTGTTCAAACGGCGTTTATACGAAAAAACCATTACGCTTGATGATTTAAGCAAAACCTACAATATTTCAAAAGAAAGGGTCAGGCAGATTGAACTTAACTCCATAAAAAAGATTACAAAGGCTATAGAACTAATGCAATAAGTCTTGAAAGTCATCCATTGCTTATTATCTATTTTGCAAACCTAATCAGGAAATAAGGATAGAGGGCTATGGAGAATAAAAACGAACGTTTTGTTTATATATTATTGTTATTAATATTATGTCTGGCTTCTTTCGGATTAGGATTTTATATGTTTAAAATGTCTGATGCCAAAGAAGCCAGGCCGGTTCCCGTTAACGACAGCATTACTTTAAACGCCAAGCCGATTATGCCGGGCGACGTTACGGTAACAAACAGCTATGTCGGCTATGCCGAAGCTATCAATCAAGTGCAGATTATCCCTTATATCAGCGGTTATCTGCAAGAAATCCCCGTGAAAGCAGGACAATTTGTCAGAGAAGGAGAACTTCTTATTACCATTGAACCCAATGAGTACAAAGCGAAACTTGACGCCGCAGAAGCTTCTGTCTTACAAGCGGAAGCAGCTTTTGCTTACAATCAAAATTACTACGACAGGGTTCAAAAGTCCGGCAAGAAAGCTTTTTCCGAAATTGAAACAGACAATGCCAGAAATAATTTTCTGCAGTCGCAGGCAGCATTAAAAAATGCAGAAGCCAACCGCGCTTTGGCTCAGGTTAATTATGGATATACAAAAATTAAAGCTCCCATTTCCGGACTTGTCGGAAATTTTACGCTAAGCCCCGGAGACTATGTTTCTCCGGGAAACGGGACTTTGTTAAACATCGTTCAAACAAATCCTATACGGGTTGTTTTTTCCCTGACTGACGCAGAATACCTTAATATGGCACAAAGTGAAAAAAATTTGTTCAATGACAGCATTATCCGGCTGAAGACGGCAAACGGCAAAATTTTTCCCTATCCCGGAGAATTTAAATACACTGACAATGAAATCAATAAGACTACCAACTCACTGGCTGTTTACACTTATTTTAAAAATGATAAAAATGAACTTCTGCCAAATTCTTTTGTAACGGTGGAAGTCGAAAAAATTTTTAAAGACAGTGTTATTCTCGACAAGAACTTTATAAAAATGGAAACAACGGGAAATTTTGTCGTCATAGCAAGAAACAACGCCATTACAAAAGTCAAAGCTGATATTATTGCCGATAAAAATAACCAATATGTCCTCAGGAATACTTTTAATGCCGGCGACTTGCTGATATTGGACGATGTTTCAAACCTAAAAAGCGGTGCGAACATCCATTTTGACATTATTAATTAATTTCCGACACGGGAGTTTATGGCCATGTTTTCTAAATTTTTTATAGACAGACCTCGTTTTGCCATGGTTATCTCAATCATTATGATTATTCTCGGCGTCCTGGCAATTAAAATTCTGCCGATTTCACAATTCCCAAGCATTACTCCGCCACAGGTTACCGTCAAAACAACCTACCTCGGCGCTAATGCCCAAGTTTTGACCGATACGGTCGCCATACCGATTGAAAACCAGATGAACGGCGTTGAAGATATGCTGTATATGTCATCTACTTCTGACGATAACGGTTCCTATACGCTTACGGTTACGTTTGACATAGGAACAGATCCGGATATTGCGCAGGTTAAAGTACAAAACCGCCTGCAACAGGTTAACAGCGAACTTCCTGCCGAGGTTACCAAAGAAGGGCTTGACGTTTCGACGGAAAATGCAGACATACTGGCTCTGATTGCCTTGCGTTCGCCCAATAATTCATATGATGATTTGTTTTTAAGCAATTATGCTTATACTAATATAAAAAACCCGCTGTCCAGACTTTACGGCATTGGACAGGTACAAATCTTCGGCCCGCAATACAGCATGCGCATCTGGCTTGACGTTGACAAAATAACGGCGTTAGGCCTGAGCAGTGCCGACGTTATTGCTGCCGTACAAAATCAAAATGTTCAGGCTGCAGTCGGAAGCATAGGCTCGGCGCCCAGCAGCAAAGACACCAATCTTGTTTTGACTCTGACTGCGCAGGGGCTGCTCAACAGCGTTGAAAACTTCTCCAATATTGTTATTGCTACCTCTGAAAGCGGCGGAGTTACATATTTGAAAGACGTTGCACGGATTGAACTGGGACGGGATTCCTACAACATTAACTCAAAATATGACAACGCTCCGGCGGTTATTATAGCCTTGAACCAAACGCCGAATACCAACGCCCTGCAAACGATGGATGCCGTACAAAAGGAAATTGATGAACTTGCTCAAACTTTTCCAAAAGATATGGAGATAAAAGTTGCTTATGATTCAACGGATTATGTACGGGCGTCCATATCCGCCATTGTAGAAACGCTGTTTATCACTTTCGGGCTGGTTATTCTGGTTACGTTTCTTTTTTTGCAGAAAATAAAAACAACATTAATCCCACTGATAACAATTCCGGTTTCTTTAATCGCTACGTTCGTTATTATTTATATTCTTGGATTTGATATTAACATCTTAACGCTATTTGCCATGATTTTGGTTATCGGACTGGTTGTCGATGATGCCATTATCGTGGTTGAACGCGTACAATATCTTATGCTTAACGAAAACCTTCCGGCTTATGAAGCTTCAGTAAAAGCCATGCAGCAAATAGGAAGCGCCATTGTCGCGACAACTTTCGTTCTGCTTGCCATTTTTGTTCCAGTCGGATTGATGGCGGGCATCACGGGAAAGATTTATCAGCAATTTGCCGTTGCCATCGGTACATCGGTCGTTTTTTCCGCATTCAACGCTTTGACACTCAGTCCGGCATTATGTTCCATTTTTCTTAAAAATGAAAAGGAAAGCCGGGGGCGTGGCTTTTTTAACCTGTTTAATGACGGGTTAGATAAATTCAAAAACGTTTATATTAAAGTCGTCGGCTTTTTTTCCCGTTATCTGCTGTTTACGGTTCTTATTATTGCGGTCGTTATCGCCGTTATCGGATTATACTTTAAATTTACGGCAACATCTTTTCTGCCGGAAGAAGATCAGGGCATTATTTTTGCAAACGTGCAGCTGGATACGACTGCCAGCATTAACCAGACGAATGAGATTCTGGCTGATATGAGCCGTAAAATTTTGCAGATGGACGGGATTAAATATGTTATTACCGTCGCCGGATACAGCCTGCTGGGAGGCAGCGGGGAAAATGTCGCTCTTGGCGTTATAGGACTGGAAGACTGGTCCAAACGCACGACCAAGGCTCTTTCTATTGAAGGTATCACCGGCTCTTTAAGCCAAAAATTCGGCTCCTATAAAAATGCCGAGCTTAACTTTTTTGCCCCGCCGTCCGTTCCCGGAATCGGACAAAGCAACGGTTTGTCCTTAGAATTGGTGGCAACCAATACCGATGCTACACCTCAAGATTTGGATAAAGCGTTAAAACAATATCTTCACGCGGCGAACAGCAGTCCGGAGATGGCTTATGCTTTCAGTACATTTACCGCAGATACGCCGCATGTTTATCTTAATATAGACCGGACGAAACTGCAATCTTACGACATTCCGGTTTCAGCCCTTTATAATACACTGCAAAGCAATTTGGGAGCAACATATATTAACAACATCACGTTGAGCGGACAAGTCAACAAAGTTATCCTGCAGGCCGATTTCAATTATCGCCGCAGCATAGAAAACATCAAAAACCTTTATGTTAAATCCAATAACGGCAGTCTGATAAAAATAGACAGTTTTGCCGATGTTTCTACGGAAATTTCGCCAAAAATCATCTACCGCTATGATTTATATACTGCCGCGGCAATCACGGCGCAGGCTGCAGAAGGCATCAGCAGCGGACAGGCAATGGATACCATGGAGAAACTGGCTGAACAGGTTTTGCCGCAAGGCTTTTCCATCGACTGGACGGCTCTTTCTCTGCAGGAGGCTGAAACGCGCGGACTGGTGGGAGCATTGATTACTCTGGCCGTCATATTCTGTTATTTGTTTTTGGTTGCTTTATACGAAAGCTGGATGCTGGCATTTTCGGTTATGTTTTCCACTGTCTTCGCTGTTCTCGGCGCTTTTCTCGGATTACACCTGTTCGGTCTTCCTCTCAGTATTTATGCTCAACTCGGCATTATCCTTCTTATCGGCCTGGCAGCGAAAAATGCTATTTTAATCGTCGAATTTACCAAAGATTACCGAGAACAGGGTTTTAGTATTCTGGAAGCTTCGGAGAAAGGAGCCGGCGAAAGATTCCGCGCGGTTCTGATGACGGCGATGACGTTTATCCTCGGCGTTTTTCCGATGGTTATTGCCACAGGCCCCGGAGCAAGCTCGCAAATATCAATCGGTGTTACCGTATTTTTCGGCATGATTGCGGCAACTCTGGTCGGCATTATATTTATTCCGGCATTATTTGCTCTGTTCGAAAGCATAAAAGAATATTTTTACCCCGCACTGGCTAAAAACAATCTTGATACATCTTCTTCTCCCACTGAACCCCGTTCAGAGCTTTCAGAAGAGAACGCAAAGTCTGATTTACAACCTTTGGAGAAGAATACAAAAACTGATTTATCGCCTTCTGAGGAGAATGCAAATGCATAAATATCATATTTTTTTACTTTCATTTCTGCTCGGCTCATGCCATGTCGGCGAAGAATACCACCATACGGAAATTATTACACCGTATGATGTTCAAGAAAATCTGAATCTGAAAAAAAACGGAAATTCTGTCAGTTCTGCCTGGTATGAGATTTTTAAAGACAGTGATTTAAATACACTGATTAATCACGCTTTAAATAATAATTTTACGATACGGCAGGGAATAGAGCGCCTGCAACAATCCCGCTATTCCCTGATGATTAATGCCAAAACCAGTTACCCCATGATTGATGCAAACGGTGAATATAATTTCAGCAAGGCCAGCGACAATCAGGATTATTCGTATGACATAAATGCCTTTAAAGTCGGATTGGATGCCTCCTGGGAGCTGGATATCTGGGGAAAAGGGAAATATATTACCGAACAATATTATGAGCTTATGCATAATTACCAGTATACTCTGCTAGATTTAAAAGTTTCCATTACCGCAGAGGTTACCGGCAATTACATCGGGCTGCGGGAAGCTCAGGAAAAACTGTTTATTGCACAAAAGAATCTGGCATTACAACAAGATATTCTGCAAACTGTCCGAGATAAATATACCGCAGGAATTGCCGACGAACTAGCTCTAAATCAGGCCGAATATGCCGTAGAAACGACAAAATCCAGTATTCCGCCATTAAAACAGCAAATTGAAAGCTATAAAAACGCTATTGCCGTCTTATTGGGCGTTCTTCCCAGCAATCTGCCGATAAATCTTGACAAATATAAGAAAAACATCACGGCAACGACTTTTAATTATAGCACAAAAAAGTTATATGACCTGCCGCTCAGCATTATCCGCTCCCGTCCTGACATTATGGCCTCCGAGGCGACTATTCGGGCGCAAAATGCAGTTGTCAGCGAAGCCATAACAAATTTGTACCCAACTGTCAGCCTCAGCGCAACTTTTGGCTTTATTTCTTCAAGCGGCAATTCCCTTTTTAATAAAGACAGCCAGGTTTACGGTTACACTCCGGGATTAAGCCTGCCTGTCTGGCATTGGGGGCAGCTGACAAACAATATAGAACTGCAAAAGCATATTAAAGAAGAATACATTTTAAATTATAATGAAGCCATGCTTACAGCCGTTTCGGAAATCAAAAATGCCATTACAGCAACAGAACAGGCCTATAAAACAAATGCTTACCGTAAAAATTCGTATTATAAAATGCGCAATGTTATGAACCTTACCCGTGAAAAATACGAAAACGGGCTGGTCGATTTTACAGACGTTGCCACCGCCGAACAGAACCTTTTGAATGCGCAAACCGCATTAGCTGCCAGCAATGCCGAAATTTTGCAATATATTACGGCATTTTATAAAGCTACCGGCGGAGGATATAATTTAGAAATATGCAAATAATTCATCTCTGTGGCGCAGTTTCACCGCAGTATTTAGGATTTGTACCCGTTAATTATTTACAGAAGATTTTACTAAAATACCCTTACGCCGTACATGTCACGGAGAAACCGCAAACAGCATTTAATCAGGGATAATTTTTAGCCCGTGTTATGGATATGTACTGTCTAACGGGGCATCCTGATTTACGCTTTGAGGCTTGTAAACAAATAAGTTGCTGGCCTCCGGAATATCGGTCGTCCGTTCCACATACCCCTTACGCAACATACATTTTTGATATTTACGAGGGCTGGCGTCCGTATCGTCCCGAACGGAATTGACCATCACCGGCATTGCCCCCGGATACGGAACAAAACTTGCCCATATTCCATGTTCTTTATGCCATTTTACAACAATATTGTATCTCTGTTCTTCCGTATAAAACCAGCTTTTAAAATTTGGCAAGAGCTTGAAGGCTTCCGCTTCCCGCATACATTCGGAATGATCCCGGGCAAATTTAAGTCCGCCGGTATTATAGCGATCCCAGTGGAATACAACCTGCCCCCTTGTCGTACTGCCACAAGCGGCCAGCAGAAAAACCAACAATGTCAGACTGAGTTTTTTCATTTCAAAAATCCAGGTTTGAATAGTTCGCTGACGGAGATATGCCGCGGATATTGTCTTTCAAAATATCTTTAAAACTCGGACGCGATTTTATTTTTGCGTACCATAATTTGGCATTTTTATAATCATTCCACGGAATATCGCCTAAATAATCTATGATTGACAAGTGCGCAGCTACGGTTAAATCGGCCAATGTCAGGTTTTTCCCGGCAAGGTAATTGTTCCGGTCGGCCAAATAATCTATATATTCCATATGAAATTTCAAATTATTCAATCCGGCTTTTAAAATTTTGGAATTTGGCGCCTGTTTTAGCTGAAACCGTTTTATAATTTTTTCTGCAACAATATATTTATAGACTTCGTTAAAAAATTTTGTGTCAAACCAATCCATAATCCGGCGCACTTCTGCCCGGGCAACCGGCTCTTCAGGAAGCAATTTATATTGGGGATTGCTTTCTTCCAAATATTCGGTTACGGCGTAATTTCCGGCAACAACCTTACCGTCAAAAACCAACACGGGCAAATCTCCCGAAGGATTTATATCCAATATGTCCTGCGAAAGTTTCCATGGCTCTTCTTCTTTTAAGACAAAAAGCATTTTCTTTTCTGCCATAATCAGGCGAACTTTGCGAGATTGCGGCGAGATGCTGTGGTGAACTAAAAGAACCATGGTTGTTTTTCTCCTAAACGATACGAGGCATATTATAATCTAAATTTATCTTTTTCAAGCATTTATTACTTTTTCTCATTTACAGGCAAAGGCATGGCCGAATCCGGTATCAGAGTGTCCGTATTTTTTCCGGCATCAGAAGTGTCTTCTGCTGGTTCCTGTTTATCCGGAGCCGTATTTACATATGTCGGCGGGACAATACCCTTAGTGTTTTCCCTGTAAATATCTAAAAGTTCCTGCAGCGCTTCATCGCGAACCTTTTTATACCTTGAACTACGCAAATATTTTTTCAAATATTCCATACGAGGATGCTCTGCAAGCCCCGGCATTGCCCGGATAAACATAGGCATTTTCCAGACAGGCGTTTTGCTGTAAACAACATAATCACGAATTCCAAGCTTATACAGCTCTATCTGGCTGGGATAATAAGTTCCCACAACATAATCGGCTTCTCCGCTTAAAAGCTGCCTGTAAGCTTCAGGATAATCTTTTGCTTCTTTAATTCCCAAAGACTTAAAATCTTTAAGAACGAAACTTGAAAAGCGGTCATCTGCCGAATATACGCCTTTAAAATTTTTAAGATCTTCTTTGGTTTTAACAGCAATGTTATTGCGGGCAGATGTAATAATGTGAATATTATTTTCAAAAAAAGCCGGATAGATATATTCATTTTTTGAGTATGGAATGTTTTCATAATATGTTCCAAAAACGGCGTTTGTTTTAGTCATAAACTTTACTTTGCCTTTTTCAAAATCGTCGACGCTTTGTTCATACCCCTCGCCTGGATAATAAAAAACAACTACAATATGTTCCTTTTGGGCCAAATCTTCAAAAATTTTTACAAAGACAGACCCTTGTTCTGCCGATGACCAGGGAAAATTATCCGGATCAGAAATAGCAACAATATCAAAACGATCCAGCCAGTCATATCTCGTACTGCTCTTATAGTATCGCGGCTGATTATATCCGTTTACATCTTTGCCAAACATGGTAATAATGTTGTCGGCCGCCTGCACCTGACCACAAAAAACACATAACAGAGATAATACCAGTAATCTGATTATTTTCATAATTCCCCCTGAGTAAAAAAAGAATCTTTGAATGTTTACAAGTATAATGTTATTATGTTAAAAAATGATTTATCTCCCGTTGTTTCGGAGATGTGTCTTTATTGCCAAACCAGGTTATTACAGGTGTTATTTTGAACAAAAGCCGGGATTTAATTTACAGCAATCTGTTTCTGAAGCATGAAACACCCAGAAACTTATCCGTGCTGATATCGGGAGCCGAACGAATCGGAACTTCATGGTGCGCTTTAAGCATTGCCCACGCCTTGAATGCAGAAAAAAAGCGTATCCTGCTGGTTGACGGCAACGGTAATTTTTCCAATATAAGCTCTTATCTTATTTTGCAAAATACGTCTTTTTTAGAAGATTATATTAAAGGAAAGAAAACGTTAAACCAATTGACGGTGCCATACAAAAATAAAAATTTTCATATTCTGACTGCCGAACAAGGAAACAATTATCTGGCGGAACTACCTCTGGGGCGGGTTCAGATTATGGCCGAAGATTTGCAAATTCTGGCAGAAAATTATGACCATACGATTATCGACCTCGGCACTGAACTGACAGACAAAAACCTGAGTTTATGCCAAATTGCCGACAATATTCTGATTATGTGTTCAGAAAACAGCGCCGACCTGATTAAAACGTTTGATTTGATTAAATTTATGAATGAAACGAAAATTGATGCTAATTATAATTTAATAATTAACAAAGTAAATTCTTTTGAAGACGGATATAAAATTTATGAAGAGCTAAACAAAGCCGCCGATCGAAACGGGTTGAAATGTCCTGACTTGCTCGGTATTGTCAGAATTGACACGAGAATCCGGGATACGATAAGAAACAAAGAGCTTCTGCTTTCCCGTTACCCGACTTCCGAGGCTGCTTTGGATATTTGCAATATTGCAAAAAAGCTTGGTCAGGGGAT
>OHKS01000934.1_pt1 | contig 10138 bp, 9 predicted proteins | sample 1568881 | NCBI WGS metagenome assembly OHKS01 (sample SAMEA3879569, study PRJEB24766) | human gut metagenome | biome: human-associated habitat; feature: feces | place: USA | collected 1985/1987 | reverse complement strand
GCCGGTATTCACCCTGCAGGGTGGCTTCGATATCAACAAGCTGCACGGACCCTATAAGTGGATCATGCAGCTGAAGTGCAAAGAGATCCGCAAAACGCTGGCGGGGAAGGCCAGTCTCAGTCCCGCCCAGCAGCTGACCTACGACATGGCGACCAAGGGTGCCAGCGCCGTCAGCGCGGAGAACCTGACACCGATCATCGACTGGTATAAAACGAAGGAGGGCTGACCATGAGGAAGTTTTTACACATGGCGGGCGGTATCGCCAAAAAGACGCTGGCTACTGCTGCAAAGCTGGCGAAGAAGCTGGCGCACATCGTATTGCAGGCTGCCGGCGCGGCGGTGTCCGCCGTGGGCAAGGCTGTGAAGGGCCTGCTGGGCAGGGCGGCCTGCGGCGTGGGCAAAAAGGTACAGAAGTTCATTCCGCCGGTGTGCAAGGTCGTGATGATCGTGTCCGGCGCGGTGGCGCTGCTGTCCTGCGTGGGCTGGCTCATCAGCCGCAAAAAATTCGCGTAAACGAAACGCGTATACCACAGGGAGATGCGTCAGGGCGCATCTCCCTTAAACAAAGCCCCGCGTTTCCACGCACCGCGCAGGGAAGGGCGGGGGAGAGCAAAGGAGATCTGAGCAAGTATGAAGAAAAAGGCATTCAAGGCGGAGAGCAAGCGCCTGCTGGACCTGATGATCAATTCCATCTACACCCATAAGGAGATATTCCTGCGGGAGATCATCTCTAACGCCTCCGACGCTATCGACAAGCTGTGCTACCTGAGCCTGACGGACGACAAGGTGGGCTTGACTCGGGACCAGTTTGAGATCAAACTGTCCATTGATAAGGAGCACCGTCTGCTGACCGTCAGCGACAACGGCATCGGCATGAGTCAGGAGGAGCTGGAGAACAACCTGGGCGTCATCGCCTCCTCCGGCAGCCTGAAGTTCCGCCAGGAGGTGGCGGGTGACGAGAGCGCCGATACCGACATCATCGGCCAGTTCGGCGTGGGCTTCTACTCCGCTTTCATGGTGGCCGACGAGATCACCGTCATTACGAAGAAATACGGCGAGGACCAGGCCTGGAAGTGGCAGTCCACCGGCGTGGATGGCTATACCATTGAGCCCTGCGAGAAGGATACGGTGGGTACCGACATCATCATGCACATCAAGCCCGATACCGAGGAGGAAAAGGACGAATACAGCCAGTATCTGCGTGAGTATCCCCTGTACAAGCTGGTGAAAAAGTATTCCGACTATATCCGTTTCCCCATCCGGATGCTCATGCCCCATCCGGAGCTGAAGGAGGGCAGCACCCAGGAGAACCCCGAGTACGAGGAGAAGTTCGAGTGGGAGACGCTGAACAGCATGGTGCCCCTGTGGCAGCGGAAGAAGGCCGATGTCAAGAAGGAGGAGTACGACGAGTTCTATCAGCAGCGCTTTGCGGACAGCCAGCCGCCGTTGAGTGTCATCACCGTCTCAGCCGAGGGCGCCGTGACCTATAAGGCTCTGCTGTTTATACCAGAGAAGGCGCCCCTGCGCTACTACTCCGAAGAGTTTGAAGGCGGGCTGCAGCTGTACTCCGCCGGCGTGATGATCATGGACAAGTGCAAGGAGCTGCTGCCCGAGTGCTTCAACTTTGTCCGCGGTGTGGTGGAGTCCCCGGATCTGAACCTGAATATCTCCCGTGAGCTTTTGCAGCACGACCGCCAGCTGAAGCTCATCGGCGCCAACCTGGAAAAAAAGGTCAAGGCCGAGCTGGAGCGTCTGCTGCGGGACGAACGCGAGAAATATGAGTCCTTCTGGCAGTCCTTCGGCCGCCAGATCAAGCTCAGTGCCATGGACAACTACGGCGAGAAGAAGGATATGCTTCAGGATCTGATGCTGTTCTATTCCTCCACCGAGAAAAAGCTGGTGACGCTGGACGAGTACGTCTCCCGTATGCAGGAGGGCCAGAAGTACATCTACTTTGCCTCCGGCGACACGGTGGAGGCCATCGATCATATGCCGCAGACAGAGCTCTTAAAGGAGCACAGCATGGAGATCCTGTACTTCACCGACAAGGCGGATGAGTTCCTATCCGACGTGCTGCGTACATATCAGGACAAGCCCTTCCGCTCCGCCACCGACGGCGATCTGGACCTGCCCGGTGAGGCCGAGAAGCAGGAACAGGACGAGCAGCAGTACAAGGAGGCCTTTGCCTTTATCAAGGAGGCCTTGGGCGGTCAGGTGAGTGAGGTCAAGGCCTCCGCTCGCCTGAAGACCCACCCGGTCTGCCTTTCCAGTGGTGAGGGCGTTACCTTCGAGATGGAAAAGTACTTCACGGCTGCCCAGCCGGAGCTGGGGCTCAAGGCCAAGCGTATTCTGGAGATCAACGTGGATCACCCCGCCTTCTTGACCTTCGAAAAGACCCGGCTCACCGACCCGGAGAAAGCCAAAAAGTTCGCCCAGGTCTTCTACAACCAGGCACAGCTGATCGCCGGTCTGCCCATCGACGATCCCACCGCCTACACCGACCTGCTCTGCTCCCTGTGGCAGTAGATCATCAGAAAAAGAATGACCGCCGTGAGGCGGTCATTCTTTTTCCAAAACGACAAAAAATACAGCGCGAACAGTTGCAAAAATAGTTGAAAAATGCTAAACTATAAATAGTGTGTGAACCAGCAAGACCCACGACCCAAATCCGGGGAGAAGTCCCCATTGAGAAGGAGTTTTGCCCATGAAAGACTTGAAGCACCTGATCTGGTTTGAGGACCTTTTGCAGCAGGCCAACAACGAGTTGGTCCAGCGCGCCGCGGCGGAGGGCCAGCTGGCTCTGGGATATAACTGCTACTATATACCCGAAGTGCTGCTGAACCTGCCGGGCTGCTTTTCCAGCCGCCTTCGGGCCCCCAACAGCGGCACCGCAGAGATCGCGTCCTACTACATGACAAACCGCAACTGTCCCTATGTCCGCTGCATCCTGGAGCGGGCCATCGAGGGCGGCTTCAACTATCTGAACGCTCTGTTCGGTGCGGAGGGCTGCGCCGCCATGGAGCGCATGGAGGAGCATTTTACCCTGCTGAAGCCGGTGAAGAACGACCGCTTCATCACCACCATCATCGACCCACCCATGAAAGGCGACAGGACCAGCCTGGATTACTACAAGGCACAGCTGAAAGCAAAGGTACTGGACGCCCTGCGCGACAGCTTCGGCGTGGACACCTCCGACGATGCGATTCGCGCCGCCATCGAAAAGCACAACCGTCTCTGCCGGGTCATCACGGAGATCGGCGACCTCCGTAAGGCGGAAAACCCGGCCATCACCGGCTATGAATACCACGTCATCGTCCTGGTGAGTCAGGTCTGTCCCCATGACCTGATTTTGCCGTATTTGGAGGAGACGCTGGCGGAGCTGAAAACACGCCGGCCGGAGGCGGAATTCCCCTTCCGTGCCCGTGTCGTGCTGGCCGGAAGCGAGATCGATGACCCGGAATTTACCAAGCTGCTGGAGAGCTGCGGTGCCATGGTGGTGGCAGATCGCTATTGCTTCGGCACCTTCCCCGGCCGGGAGGAGATCAAGATCCACGGCGGCGAGAAAGCCTTCGACGCGGTATGTCGGCACTATCTGCACCACAACCAGTGCGTCCGGTTTATGGACGGCGCCAAGATCGACCAGCGGCACAGTGAGCTGCGCCGTCTGGCGGAGGACTACGGCGCCGACGGGATCATCTACGAGAGCATGAAGTTCTGCGAGTTCTGGAGCTATGAAAAGGTGCTGGCCAGCCACGTGCTCCAGCAGGAGATGGGCATCCCCTGCTGCACCATCGAGAAGGAGTACACCCTGGGCAGCGTCGGTCAGCTGCGTACCCGCTTCCAGGCCTTTGTCGAGAGTCTGGAGATCAAAAAGCTGGGCCATAAGGAGGTGTGACCATGGTACTGAAGCAGTGGACAAATGCCGTCATCGGCGTGATCGATAAAAAGCTGGAACGCTTTGACCCCAAGTGGCAGGCAGCTAACGGCAAGGGCGGTCTTCGCAGCCGCTATGAGAATAAGACCGGTATCGCCCGCCACCGGGAGTGGCGCGGTGTGAAGGATACCTTTGTGGACTACACCGCCTGGCTGAACAACCTGCTGGCCATGGGCAAAATGGTGGCCTCCGCCCCGGTGCCGATCCTCAAGGGCTTCTGGGAGTACCGTTGGATGGGCTCCTATCTGGGCACCTTCGCCTTTATTGACCGGCTGTTTGAGGGCTACCGGGAGGACGAGCTGAAGATCGCCCACATGAATATGCACTGTATCGTCAGCAGCCTCACGAAAAAGATCGCCCTGGTCCTGGCCAACGACAAGCGTCTGGGCGGCGGAAGGGACAGCGACAACATCGTTCCCATGGACGAGGTCATGCCGCCCCTGTTTATGACTGGCTTCCCCGGCTTGATTCCCATCCCCATCCAAACACTGCCGGAGTTCATCATCTGTGACATTGACCAACACCTGGAGCCCTACTACATCGACGTGGCCGAGTCCTTCGGCTTGGCCGCCGACGTCTGCTCCCGCTGCTCGGCGGAGACCGGCGTTGCCATCGACGACGATTTCCCCATTGTGGGCCGCGCTGTTCTGACCACCAATATGCCCTGCAACGCCAGCGAGGCCACCTCCATGTTCCAGCGCCGCCGCTTTGGTCTGCCGGATTTCCCCGTTACCATGGCCATGATCCACAACGAGCCCGGCGCGCACCCCTATTCCACCCAGGTCCTCCGGGATGCCATCGCCTTTATTCAGGAGAACTACGGCGTCAAGTACGACTGGGAGGCCCTGTTCGCCCGCGCTGAGCACATGAACGAGCAGAACCGCATCGAGCTGGAGAAATGGGAGCTGTTCAAGACGCCTTACTCCGCCCTCTGCGGCATTGCCGAGAGTCTGTATCGGTTATATTCCTGGGCTTCCGTCAACAGCCAGGAGGACCAGTTCACTAAAAACGACCGCAAGGTGCTGAAGCTCATGCTGGAGGCCTACGAACGGAAGCATGAGCCTTTCGGCGGTACTACCCGCCACCGGGCATTCCTGTGGGGGCCCTCCGCGGTGTATTACACCGATTTCCCCACCTGGGTCCAGAACTGCTGGGGCATCAATATCGTGCTGAATATGGACTCCACCATGGGTCACAACATGATCTCCACCACCGACCCGGAACAGGCCATTCAGGACCTGGCCCTCTTCTCCGAAAAGGGCGTCATGCGCCACCATGCCGTGGGCGGCTGGGACAACGTCAACGCTGTGTGGGAGTGGGCCAGCAAGTTCAACTGCGACATGGTCATCTTCAATGACAATGTGGCCTGTAAGGGCATGAACGGTGTCCACGCTCTCATGGAGGAGCAGGCCCGTGACCTGGGCTTCCACTTCATATTCCTGGAGCACGACCTGGAGGACTGCCGTACCATCTCCCGGCGGGATATGCGGAACACCGTCAACAAATACATGACCGTCGTACTGAATGAGGCACCGCTGGACTCCACGCTGGTGGACTTCGATGACAGTCTGGCCTGGTAAGGAGGGAACCATATGAAATTCGCAGCTAAATTGCTGAAAAGCCTGCTCATCACCGCAGCGCTGCTGTTTGCGGGCACGTTCACCATCTATTATCTCAATCTGGAGAACAAGCTGATCTACAAGGTCATTTATCCTCTCCTGCAAAAGCACTACAACAGCCAGCAGCGTGACCGCCGCATTTGAAAAGAAGAAAAGGATACCCGCCCTCCGGCGGGTATCCTTTTGTGCAAAAGGCCGTCCTCCGATGGACGGCCTTTCGGCACACGAACAAAAAAGAACGGCCCTGTGGGCCGTTCTTTTGCCTGTGGATAGGGGAGAGGGCTCACTCCGTGGTGTGATGCTCCTTGCCGAAGTGCAGCTCACGCATACCCTCCACCTCGTCGCAGATGGCCTTCAGATTGCAGGAACCGCAGTCGGTAGGCATTCCCTCCAGGATCTTCGTCAGGCTCATGGTGATGTCCTTGACCGTCTTGGCGTTCCTGGTCAGCGCCGCGTAGTCTGCCTCCGGCGCGGTGATAAACAGCAGCTTCACCGCCAGAATGTTGCGGTTCTGCTTATACTGCCGGATAAAGTCCGCGCCGATGCGGCGGAACGTCATGCCCTTCTGCACCGCCTCCCGGCTGATACGCACCTGTTCCCGGCTGGATTCCGAGCTGGTGCGGATCATATAGCCCTTGGGGAACACATGGTACTTCACAAAGTCCATGTCCTGGATGGCCCGGAAGGCCTGCTCCGTGTCGTCCTCGTCATCGGACTCGATATCGCCCACCCGCAGCAGAGCGATGCGGGCATAGTGGCTGTCGCCGTTCAACTCGTTCAGGTCCGGGCCGCAGACCACGATCTCGTCCCCGGGTACCAGATTGGAAGAGGAGGTCACACAGGTGAAATTCACCGCGCTTTTGCCGCTGCCGCCCAGCTCAAAGGCGGCGTCCCGCAGCATGACCAGCTCGAAGGCCCCGGTGTCTTCCCAGGCCTCCGCCGGGTCATAGGCGTACCGCTTGGGCGTGGAGGCGCCGGCAAGCGCCTCCACCTCCCGTATGATCGGATTATACAGCTCCATCAGAACTTGATATCCGCTTTCTTGCGGTCAAAGATCTTGTTGACCTGCACATAGGCCCAGCCCAGCAGCTTCTGGTCCAGGTTCCAGAAGTACACGACGAACAGTGCGCCCACGGCCACCGCCAGAATACGGATGAGCTTAAAGAGAAATTTGAAAACCTTACACATATCGTAGCCTCCTTAAATGGCAAGAGGTGTTCAGACGCGGGCCATGCCCTTCTGCCGCGCGTACTCGGCGGCGCCCAGCGCGCCCATCAGCTGGGGATCGGTCTTCAGGTCGATGACCTTCAGCTTCAGCACGTGCTCGATGGCCTGCTTCAAACCGGCATTCTTGGCGCAGCCGCCGGTCAGAGTGATGGCGTCGGTGGCGCCGGCCTTCTTGCTCATGACGAAGCAGCGCTTGGCCACGGCCATCTGGATGCCGGCGGCGATCTCGTCCATGGGCTTGCCTTCGCCCACCAGGGTGATGACCTCGCTCTCGGCGAACACGGTGCACTGCGCGGTGATGGGGATAACGTTCTTGGCCGTCAGGGACAGGTTGGAGAACTCGGGCAGCGTCATCTCGAAGCTGCGGGCCATGGCCTCATAGAACCGGCCGGTGCCGGCGGCGCACTTGTCGTTCATGGCAAAGTTCTTCACGGTGCCGTCGGTGTCGATGGAGATGCCCTTTACGTCCTGGCCGCCGATATCGATGATGGCCTTGACACTGGGGTCGGTGACGTGCACGCCCATGGCGTGACAGGAGATCTCGGAGATATTCTCGTCGGCGAAGGGGACCTTGTTGCGCCCGTAGCCGGTGCCGATCAGATAGCCCAGCTCCTCGGAGGAGTTCAAGCCCACCTTGTTCAGAACCTCCTCCATAGCCAGCTTTGCGGAGACCTCGGAATTGATCTTGCTGCGGATGGTGGTGTCGGCGCAGATCTTGCCGTTCTCATCCAGAATGACCGCCTTGGTATAAGTGGAACCCACATCACAGCCGCCGTAGTATTTCATAGTCGTAAACTCCTTTATATATGTAGTAGTTGAGAATATTACATGCAGTTTTCGTCGTCGAAATCGCAGAGGGAGGGATCGATCGGCTCGGCGCGCATGACCGTGCGCATGTACTCGTTGACCTTGTCGCGCATGGTCTTGCGGGAGACGGTGCGGGGATCCATCAGGTCATGCTCGATCCAGATCATGTGATAGCCGCGCTCGCGGCCCTGCTCGTCCAGGATGCCCTGTACGGTGGCCATGTTCTTGCAGGCCACGTTCTGGTACATGATGATGATGTTGGTGTTCCACGCCTCGCACTGACGCCACAGCTCGTCTACCACGTTCTGGTAGCCGCCGTTGGTGTGACGGCGCATGACCATACGCTCGTACAGCCGCGCCAGATCGCGCAGTGCCTCCTCCTTGTCCTCTGTCTCCAGGGGCTTGGTGAAGTTCAGGGACTCCATCTCCACCAGGATGTTGATGCCCCAGCAGTTGGCCAGCCAGTTGGAGAAGTTGGCGTAGTAGTGGGCGGGGCAGGACCAGACGATGCCGCGGTAGCGCATCTTGCCCACCCACGCCTCGTCGCGGCGCTGGTAGGACTGCATCAGCAGGTCGTTGACCTTGCGGCAGGTCTTCATGACGCGCGGGTCGATACCGCCGTCCATTTCGTAGTTCCACTTGCGGAACAGCTCGTAGCTGGGGCCGATGATCTGGGGATAGGCGGTCTTGTTGACCTCCCATTTCTCCAGCTCATACCGCGTCTCCTCGTTAAAGCGCTTCATGGCGGAGAAGTAGGCGTCCCAGCTCCACTTGGCGCCGGTCTGCTCCTCAATGAACTTGATGCACGCCCGGATATCCTCGGCGCCCATCTGCACCGTCTCCTCGTCCTCATACCGAACCGGGAAGCACAGGTGGAACACGGGCAGGTCGGGGAAGCGGCGGGACATATAGCTGGAGGCCATAGTGGAGCCGTCGCAGGGCATGGAGGAGGAGATAAAGCACTTGCCCATGTGGGGCAGGGCATCGATGACCAGCGCGCCGCACTCGGAGGACGGCACCGGGCAGCAGTCCGCCGGCAGGCCGAAGGACTCCACGGCGTCGATGTAGGGCACGCAGGTGAGCTGGTCGATCTCGGACACCAGGAACACCGGCATCAGCTGATAGGGGATACCCAGCAGGTCGGGGAAGCCGGCCATGATCTGGCCCATGGTCATCTCATCGAACAGAACGACCTTCTTGTTCAGCTCGGAGCTGTTGCCGTTCTTCTTATCGCACTTGGCCAGGAACACCAGATTTTCCGCCACATAGCGGAAAATGTCGTAGGTCATCAGGTGGCTCATTTTCAGGGCGTTGCCCCGCTGACCCATGGTGTTCTTATCCATGAAGCTCACGCAGCACATGTAGGAGATCATCCAGCGATACCAGAACGTGGTGTTCAGGGCGGGTATCAGATCCTTGGAGAAGGTGGCCAGCAGCATGCCCCAGACCTTCAGCCAGCCGGAGAAGTCGACGAGGGTGCTCTCCACGCCGCGCCACTCCCGGCGGACAGTGGCCATGTCACCCTTACGGTACAGGGCACCCAGATGCTTTTCGCCGTTGAGCAGCAGGTCCTTGCGCTCCGCGCAGGTCATGGCGGCAACGGTCTTGGCCTCCCGTGCTACACGGTTCATATTGTCGAGGAAATGCTCCTTCTGTTTCCTGCCAAAGGCTTTCCAGTCCGTCTCCTTGATGAGATCGAGAGCGATGGAGCCAAACTCCTTCAGGTTGGCGGCCTGCGCCTTCCAGTCCATCTCAGTCTTGGCACGGAAGAATTCGGGATTGGGAAATTTCTTCTTGTCAGCCATCAGTTGGCACCTCCGTTCTGCTTGTGGAGCTTCTTGATCTCCAGCGACTCCACAAAGGCCTGCACGCGGGTTCGCAGCTGGCCGGAGTTGCCGTTGTTGTACAGACGGTCGATGCTCAGCACCGGCCAGTCATACTCCTCATGCATGATGTGGCTCACCAGCGCGCGCTCAAAGCCCCAGTAGTCGCAGTATTTCATCTGCTCATAGATGATTCCGTCAGCGTGATACTCCCGTGCCAGGCGGTCCGCCGTCTCACGGCGCTGCTGCACCTTCTCATCGGCGATGTAGCGGGCGCACTCGGAGTGCTTCATAATGTGCATGCAGATCTGGGGCAGGGCATCCTCATCGTCCTTCAGCTCAATGATCTCCCGCCCGGGAGTGGAGCCGAAGCAGTAGCGGTCGGCCACGACGAGTCCGCCGGCCATCTCGCACATTTTCGTGAACTCGGGGTCGTCGATCTCGCTGCCGGCGATGAGCACACGCGCACGGTACCACGGCTTCGGGTCCGGCTCGCGCGTGCGCAGCTCCTGCAGCGTCTCGCGCAGGTAGGGCAGGATGAGATCCTTCGGGCACGTCTGCGTGCACAGCTGGATGACGTGGAATTCATAGCCCGTGATGACGGGGTTTTCCGCCTCGCGCATGGCGTTGATCTCCGTCATGATGCGGCAGACCTCGTTGAACTGCTCAACGGCGCGGCGCAGGTTGTCCTCCGAGAAGTCCACGCCGTAGACCTTCTCGAGCGGCTG
>OHKS01000925.1_pt1 | contig 10205 bp, 9 predicted proteins | sample 1568881 | NCBI WGS metagenome assembly OHKS01 (sample SAMEA3879569, study PRJEB24766) | human gut metagenome | biome: human-associated habitat; feature: feces | place: USA | collected 1985/1987 | reverse complement strand
TTTTCGATCGAGCTGCCCGCCGGCAGCTATACGCTAACCTATGCGGACGGCACGGCCGAGACGCACACCCTTGCTGCGCCCGGTGCGCTGCGCTTCGGGCTGCGCGGGCTGCAGAGCGTCACGATCGGCAGCCTGCCCGCCGGCCGGTATACCGTGACCGAGACCGACCACCCCGATCTGGACAGCGCCTACTGTACGACAACGGCCGCCGAGGCGCAGACGGAGGTGGAGGTGACGACCGGCGCCACGGCACAGGCTGTTATCACAAACCGGTACGCGCCGTGGCGCAGCCTGACGATCACCAAACAGGTGACAGCCGACCGCGCGGCCGTGACCGCTGCGGGCAGTGCGGCGCTGACGGCGGCGGGCTTCACGATCCCCCACCGGGGCAGCGTGACGATCGGGCATCTCAAGCCCGGGCAGACCCTGACCGTCAGCGAGGAGGCGCTGGCTGATTACGAGACAAGCTTTGCCAACGGCACCGCCGTGACGCAGGGCGGCCAATGGACCGGCACGGTGGGGCAGAGCGACACGGCGCTGACCTGCCGCAACAACAAGGACGGCGTACCGCCCACCGGGCTGCGCCGGGACGCTGCGCCCGCGCTGGCGGCAGTGGCGGCGGCGCTGGTCTGTGCGCTGCTCCGCCGCCGAAGGGGGGTGTGAGTGCTGGAAACACAGGAGGACCGCCGCGCCGCATGGGCGGAGATACGGGAGTTTCTGGTGCGGGCGGGTGCGCTGGCGGCGCTGCTGGCGGTGCTGTTCGGGGTGGTGTTCGGGCTGGCTATCCAGCCAGACGACACGATGCACCCCCACATCAAGCCCGGCGACCTGCTTTTGTACTACCGCCTGCCGCAGCGCTATACGGCGGGGGAGACGGTCGTCTTTGAGAAGGACGGCACCCGCTATACCGGCAGGGTGGCCGCCCGCGGCGGCGATACGGTGGAGGTCACCGACACGGCGCTGCTGCTCATCAACGGCAGCGTGGTGGCGGAGCCGGACATCTACGAGCAGACGCCCCGCTATGACAACGGCGTACCATACCCCCTGACGCTGGCGGACGGCGAATATTTTATCCTTTGCGATGCCCGCGCGGGTGCGCGCGACAGCCGGTGGTTCGGCCCGGTCCGCACCGGCGAGATACGCGGCCGCGTCATCGCCCTGCTGCGCCGCAGCGGGATATGACCCGACCCCCACACATATTGGAGAGGAGACCTTACTTATGAACGCAAAGAAGCTTTCTGCAGTTCTCACGGCGGCCCTGCTGGCGGGGGCACTGTCCACCACGGCGCTTGCCGCCGACCGGCTGCCCACCGGCGATGCCAGCGTCACCTTTAAAAAGGCCATTGATATGACCGATGCCGCCGGTGCGGGCGGTGTGCTGGGCACGATGACCTTCGATGTGACCGGCGCGCAGGAAGGCGACCTGCCCGACCAGCCGGAGGAGGGCGCAGCGCTCGGCAGCACCGACCAGCTTGCCAGCCCCACCGTCACAGCGGTCTTTGCCCGGGGGGCTGACGGCAGCCTTGCCGCCGAGAGCGATGTCACCGTGCAGTTCGATATGACAAAGTTTACCGAGCCCGGCGTCTACTACTACCGCCTGACCGAGCGCGACCCCGGCATTGCGGGGCTGACCGCCGCCCCCGCCTACCTGCTGAAGGCCCGTGTCGTCAATGCGGACGCCGCCGACCCCAACGGGACGAGCTTTAAGATCGACTATGCCGCGCTGGCACCGCTGGCGGGCGGGGACAAGGTGGATTTTATCGCAAACACCTACACGACCTACGCGCTCTCGCTGACCAAAAGGCTGGCCGGTGATTTTGCCGACTACGGCGACAGCTTTGACTTTACCCTCACGCTGGAGGACCCCGATGCCGAAAAGCATATGGCGTCCGTGACGGTCCGCACCGGCGAGGCCGGGGGCGCGCTGACCGGGGAGGGCACGGTGCTGAGCTTTGATGCGAACGGCAAGGCAACCATCACCGAGACGATCCGCGCGGATCAGAAAATCGAGGTCACCGGCCTGCCGGAGGGCGCCTTCTACACGATCGCGGAGGGCGGCGATGATGCCGCCAAGTACACGACCGACTGGGCCACACCCACCGGCACGGTGGAGGATACCCGCACGCTGGCGCAGCGCGCCATGACGGCTGCGGATGCCGACATCACCGTGACGAACACCCGCGAGGCAGCGGCCCCCACCGGCCTGCTGCTGGATGCTGCGCCCTACGGTGCCATGCTGGCGCTGGCCGCAGGCAGCGGCGCGGTGTTCTTCCGCAAGCGCCGCCGCGGCTGCTGATGCTGCGGGCGGCGGCCCGGCTGGCCCGTGCGGGCAGCGCGGCCGTCAGCGCGGCGGCGGGGCTGCTTATGCTGGTGCTGCTCGCCTTCGGCGGGTTTGCCCTCTGGCAGGACGCTGCCGTCAGCCGCGGGGCCTTTGCGGGGGCGGAGCTGCTGCACTACAAGCCCGCCGTGCTGGCGGCGGACAACCCCACCCTGGCCGAGCTGCAGGCCCGCAACCCCGATGTCTGCGGCTGGCTGACCATTGACGGCACGAATATCGACTACCCTTTTGTGCAGGGGGCCACAAATATGGATTACATCAACCGCGATGTCACGGGGGCGTTTTCGCTGTCCGGCTCGGTCTTTCTCGACAGCCGCTGCGCCGCCGGGCTGACCGACCCCTACACGCTTATGTACGGCCACCACATGGAAAACGGCGCAATGTTCGGCGATGTGGCCGCCTTTGCGCAGGCGGATTTCTTTGCCGCCCACACGACCGGCAGCGTGAGCCTGCCCGATGCGGCCTACACCGTGGAGCTGTTCGCTTGCCTGTGTACCGATGCCTACGACAGCGCCGTCTATGACCCCGCGCGGTACCAGACCGGCGTGCAGCCGCTGCTGGACTATCTGGCGGCCAACGCCGTGCAGCAGCGCCCCAGCAGCGCCGATGCACAGACGGGCATCCTTGCGCTGTCCACCTGCGCTGGGGCCGAGACAAACGGCCGGGTGGTGGTGTTCGGGTGGCTGCACCCTGTTGAAAAAGGAGATGAAATGCAATGAGGTATGCCACAACGGCCCTGCGGTGCTGGCTGACGGCAGCGGCCCTGCTGCTGGCGCTGTGCTGCCCGCTGCCGGTTTTTGCGGCGCGCGCGGGGGCGGTGCTGCCCGTGACGGTGCGCACCGAGGGCACGGCCGCTGATGCCGCCTGCGTGGTGAGCATCACGCCGCTGGACGCTGCGCCCGCCCCGGCGCAGGCATCGCTGACGATACAGGGCAGCGGCACGGCGTATTTTACCGGCTTTGCCTTTGATGCGCCGGGGGACTACCGCTACACCGTCACGCAGGCGGGCAGCACAGCGGCGCATACGGTGTACGACACCCACAGCTACACCGTGACCGTCCGCGTGACGGGCCGTCCCGACGGAGGCCTGAATACGGAATTGTGGGCGGTGCGCAGCGGCGAAACCGCCAAGGCGGATAGCGTAAAGTTTACCAACCGCTATGACCCGCCCGCGGAAGAGGCGAAAACCACCGTGGCGTGGCTCGCCAAGAACACCGCCCCGGCGGCACGCACGGCCAAGGGCAGCGCCGCACCCGCCCTTCCCCAGACCGGCGATGCCTTCCCCGTGGAGGCGCTGGCCGCCGCGCTCTGCGCCGGGCTTGTTGGCTTTGCCACAGCCTGGTCAAAGCACCGGTAAGCCTGCCCCGGCGGTCACAGATTGGTCATAATCTTTACAATTCGTCCCGTTTGATAAAATTCTTATCAAACGGGATTTTTTGCTGATTGTAACCGGGTCGCGGCGTGGGTATACTAAAGCCATACCAAACAAACGGCGGCGGGCCGATGCAGGCAGCAAGCCCCATGTCCATCCCGCACCGCCGCATACCCATGACACAGGAGGTAGCGTTATGTATTATTCCAGCGGTAACTATGAAGCCTTTGCAACGCCCAAAAAGCCGGACGGCGTGGACGGCAAGTCCGCGTATCTGGTCGGCTCCGGTCTGGCAGCACTGTCTGCGGCCTGCTATCTGGTCCGTGATGCTCAGATGAAGGGCGAGCATGTCCATATTCTCGAGAAGGACCCCATCCCCGGCGGTGCCTGCGATGGCTATAAATATCAGGACATCGGCTATGTCATGCGCGGCGGCCGTGAGATGGACAACCACTTTGAGTGCATGTGGGATCTGTTCCGCTCCATCCCCTCCATCGAGGACGAGAACCACACCGTTCTGGATGAGTACTACTGGCTGAACAAGGAAGACCCCAACTATTCACTGTGCCGTGCTACCGTCAACCGCGGCGAGGATGCCCACACCGATGGCAAGTTCGGTCTGTCCGACAAGGCCGCCATGGAGATCATGAACCTGTTCATGTCCCCCGATGAGAAGCTGTACGACAAGAAGATCACCGACTTTTTTGACGATGAGGTGCTGAACTCCAACTTCTGGATGTACTGGCGCACGATGTTCGCCTTTGAGAACTGGCACAGTGCGCTGGAGATGAAGCGCTATCTGCAGCGCTACATCCACCACATCGGCGGTCTGCCCGACTTTACGGCGCTGCGCTTCACCCGCTACAACCAGTATGAGTCGATGATCCTGCCGATGGTCAAGTACCTCGAGGGCTTCGGTGTCCAGTTCCACTACGACACCAAGGTCACGAACATCGCCTTCGACTGTGCCGGCGGCAAGAAGCAGGCCACCCGCATTGACATCCTCCACAACGGGCAGGAAGAGTCCATCGACCTGACCGAGAACGACCTCGTCTTCATCACGAACGGCGGCTGTGTCGAGAACTCGACCATCGGCAGCCAGAACACCCCCGCTGAGTTCAAGCCTGAGCTGAAGGAGGGCGGCGGCTGGGACCTGTGGCGCAAGATCGCCGCGCAGGACCCGAGCTTCGGCCATCCTGACAAGTTCTGCTATGACCCTGAGCTGTCCAACTGGATGAGCGCCACCATCACAACGCTGGACCAGCGCATTGTGCCCTATATCAAGAAGATCTGCAAGCGCGACCCGTTCAGCGGCAAGGTCGTCACCGGCGGCATCGTCACAGTCACCGATTCCAACTGGCTGCTCAGCTGGACGCTGAACCGCCAGCAGCAGTTCCGCGACCAGCCCAAGGACCAGCTCTGCGTCTGGGTCTACGGCCTGTTCAGCGACAAGCCCGGCGATTACGTCAAGAAGCCCATGCGCGACTGCACCGGCAAGGAGATCTGCATGGAGTGGCTGTACCACATCGGTGTGCCCGAGGATCAGATCGAGGATATGGCGACCAACAGCGCCAACACCGTGCCCTGCATGATGCCGTATATTGACGCGTTCTTTATGCCGCGCGCAGCCGGCGACCGCCCCGACATCGTACCCGAGGGCGCTGTGAACTTTGCGTTCCTCGGCCAGTTTGCCGAGACCGCCCGCGACACGATCTTCACGACCGAGTACTCCATCCGCACCGGCATGGAGGCTGTCTACACCCTGCTCAATGTGGACCGCGGCGTGCCCGAGGTCTGGGGCAGCGTCTATGACATCCGCTGCCTGCTGGACGCCACCGTCAAGCTGCGCGACGGCCGCAAGATCACCGACATGGAGATGCCGCTCGTCGGCAAGCTCGCCATGAAGGAGGCCCTCAAGAAGATCGAGGGCACCGAGGTCGAGAAGCTGCTGAAGGAATACAATGTAATCTGAGCAACAGAACACAATGCGGGGGCTGTCCGATTGGGACAGCCCCCGCGCTTATGTCATGGCCCCCGCAGAGGGAATAGGGAACCGGCGTTTCCCGGGCAAACGGCACTGCGGCGTAATTTACAAAATGTTCATACGAAAAACATAGTTTTTTAGCAGTTGCCCTGTACTATATAGGCACAGGGTCACGGAGCCGCAACCGTGATTCTGGAACATGATTCCTCCTCACACAAACCGATACCCCAAGCCCCCATCCGGAGCCGCAACCGGATGGGGGCGATTTTTGTCTGCGCATATTTATTTGTCTATTTGTCGATGCGGCAGGCGTTCAGGGATTTGGTGATGTCCCCGTGGATCAGGGTCGAAACGCGCTCCACAAGGGCGGCGGGGTCCTCCTTCATGCCGGTGCGCACCCATTCCAGCGTCAGGCCGACAAAGGCGTACTTGTAAAAATCGGCGATGAACTCCTTGTCCTCCTCGCGCACCGTCATGCCGGCAGCCTTCTCCTCCACCACGCCGATCATCAGATCGTAGGTCACGCGGTAGAGGTAGCTCTCGATATGCTCGCGGCTGATCGAGTGGTAGACATTCGTAAAAAACACCTTGTCCCGCTGCACGGCCTGCAAAATCTGCAAAAAGCCCTGCTGCCAGGTGTCGTAGGTCTTTTGCCCGGCCAGCGCGCGGGTGGCATTCTCGATGCAGGCCCATTCGACAAGGTCGTAGATGTCCTTGAAATGGTAGTAGAAGGTCATGCGGTTCACGCCGCAGTGCTCGGTCAGGTCGGTCACGGTGATCTTGTCCAGCGACTTTTCAGCCAGCAGCTCTTTCAGCGATGCGACCAGTGCGCGTTTTGTCATCTGGGACATGGGTGCGTTCTCCTTGTTATAAGCGTTACGGCGGATGCGGGGCGTCGGGGACGCCGCCCCCTGCAACCGTAGGGGCGGATTCCATATCCGCCCGTGGCCGTTTGCGGCAATATCACTATTATAAAAGAAGATTATGAATTTTTAAACCCCCACACCCGCTCCCATAGCGTCACGACCCGCTTGCGGGCCATGCAAGAAAAAATTGCGGAAAGGGCGAAACTGTGGTATAAAAGGGATAATAAATCTGTTAAGGATGTGACCTCCATGCCTGAAATGCTGGATATTGTCGATGAAAACGGCATCCCCACCGGCCGCAGTGTGCCGCGCACCGTGGCCCACGCCGAGGGGCTGCGCCACCGCACCAGCCATGTCTGGATCGTGCGGAAAAAGAACGGCGCAGTGCAGGTGCTTTTGCAGATGCGCTGCGCCGCCAAGGATTCCTACCCCGGCTGCTATGATATTTCCTCGGCCGGGCATATCCCGGCGGGGGCGGAGTTTGTCGGCTCGGCCCTGCGGGAACTGAAGGAGGAACTGGGCGTGACCGCCGCGCCCGCCGACCTGCATGAGTGCGGCCTGCGCCGCTTCCGCTTTGAAAGCGTCTTTCACGGCAAGCCGTTTAAGGACAATCAGGTCAGCAAGGTGTTTTGCCTCTGGCTGGACAAAGAGGCCGAGGACTTCACCGTGCAGCGGTCGGAGATCGACTATGTGAAGTGGTTTGATCTGGACGAGGCCATCCGCGCCGTGGACGAGGGGACGATACCGAACTGCATCTTCCCGGAGGAGCTGGATATGGTGAGAGAGTTCGTGGCGGGGGCGAAGGGGTAAAGCCCGAAAGCCTCCCTTGTCAAAGGGAGGTGGCCGAGCTTGCGAGGCCGGAGGGATTCCTGCGGCCTCACAGGAATGCACACGCCCCCACAAAGCTGCAGGAATCCCCCAGTCCGCTGCGCGGACAGCCCCCTTTGACAAGGGGGCCTCTTGCTCCGCGGCTTTCCTGCGACACCGTGTTGCGAAAATTGCAATTTTGTGTTGCTCATTGCGGGAAACCGTGCTATAATACCCGTATCGGTGCTGTGTATACATACATGCCTGTATATTTTTGCAGGCATCCGCTGCATAAACGCATAACTATTCAGCAACCTGCCTAAAACAAACCGGGATATAGAAAATCCTTTGGCAGGTTTGCCCTCTTGCAAAATGTATAAAAGAGTGTATAATATACAGCAATGAATGAATAAATATTCAAGACACACAGCAAGCAGCAACACCCTGCGGGTCTTGACAATTACAGAGAGGGGAATTTTATCATGAAAAAGGATAAGAAGGATATTAAAAAGGTTGTTCTGGCGTACTCCGGCGGTCTGGATACCTCCATCATCATTCCCTGGCTGAAGGAAAACTACAACAACTGCGAGGTCGTTGCGGTTTCCGGCGATGTGGGGCAGGGCACCGAGCTGGACGGTCTGGAGGAGAAGGCCCTCAAGACCGGCGCCTCCAAGCTGTATGTGCTGGACCTGAAGAAGGACTATGTGGAAAACTACATCTGGCCCTGCCTGAAGGCCGATGCCAAGTACGAGGATTACCTGCTGGGCACCTCCCATGCGCGCCCCTGCATCGCCGCCGCGCTGGCCGACATCGCCAAGAAGGAGAACGCCGATGCCATCTGCCACGGCTGCACCGGCAAGGGCAACGATCAGGTCCGTTTTGAGCTGACCCTCAAGGCTCTCGCCCCCGATATGGCCATCATCGCCCCGTGGCGTGAGTGGAGCATCAAGAGCCGTGATGAGGAGATCGACTACGCCGAGGCGCATAACATCCCCCTGAAGATCAACCGCGAGACGAACTACTCCAAGGATAAGAACCTCTGGCACCTCAGTCATGAGGGCCTTGATCTGGAGAAGCCCTCTCTCGAGCCGCAGTACAATAAGCCCGGCTTCCTTGAGCTGGGCGTCTCCCCCGAGCAGGCCCCCGACAAGCCGACCTATGTCAAGATCCACTTTGAGAAGGGCATCCCCACCGCTGTTGACGGCAAGGAGATGGAAAGCGTTGCGCTGGTCGAGTACCTGAACAAGCTGGGCGGCGCGAATGGCATCGGCCTGCTGGATATTGTCGAGAACCGTCTGGTCGGCATGAAGAGCCGCGGCGTCTACGAGACCCCCGGCGGTGCCATCCTGTACAAGGCACACGATGTTCTGGAAACCATCACACTCGACAAGGAGTCGATGCACTTCAAGGCACAGCTGGCCCAGAAGATGGGCGAGCTGGTCTACAACGGCCAGTGGTTCACCCCGCTGCGTGAGGCCATCAGCGCCTTTACCGATGACCTGCAGAAGACCGTCACCGGCGATGTGACCCTGAAGCTGTACAAGGGCAACATGATCAACGCCGGCGTCACCAGCCCGTACACCCTGTACGATGAGCAGACGGCCTCCTTCGGTGAGGATGATGATTACAATCAGGCAGACGCCAACGGCTTTATCAACCTGTTCGGCCTGCCCATTGCCGAGCGCGCCAAGCTGGCCAAGAACTGGCCCGCACAGGACTAATAAGCGAACGAACGCCGAATAAGCAACCGCCAAGGGGCGCGGCAACCCTTTGGCGGTTTTGGCGTTCTACAAAAAAGCCTTCCCCTGAGGGGGAAGGTGGCCCGCAGGGCCGGATGAGGGCAGACCTTGCTGCAATTGCCTGTTTTACGGGTTGCTGCCGGGAGCTTTGCCCTCATCAGCCGCCTGCGGGCGGCAGCTTCCCCCGAAGGGGGAAGCCTTTGGAACGACAGATAAAACGGAGGAAAAACTTATGCCCCAACTTTGGCAGGGCCGGGCCAGCAAGGCCGTTGACAGCCGCGTAAACGATTTTAACTCCTCCATCCGCTTTGACGCGCGGATGATCGAGCAGGATATTCAGGGCAGCCTCGTCCACTCGGCCATGCTGGGCAGACAGGGCATCATCTCCCAACAGGATGTGGACGATATTCACAAAGGTCTGCACTCTATTTTGGACGATCTGCACAGCGGCGCGCTGGAGATCGACCCCAATGCCGAGGATGTACACACCTTTGTGGAGCAGACGCTGACCGCCCGCGTCGGCGATGCCGGCAAGCGGCTGCACACCGGCCGCAGCCGCAACGATCAGGTCGCGCTCGACATCCGGCTCAACCTGCGCGCCGCAAGCGAGCATATTCAGGGTCAGATAAAAGAACTGATCACCGTGCTGTGCGATCAGGCCGAGAAGGGCGCGGGCTATGTCATGCCCGGCTACACCCACCTGCAGCGCGCCCAGCCGGTCACCTTCGGCCATCAGCTGATGGCCTACGCATGGATGCTGCTGCGCGATCTGGGCCGTTTGCAGGACGCCACCCGCCGCATGGACGCCGAGTGCCCGCTGGGCTCGGGCGCACTGGCCGGCACGACCTACCCGCTTGACCGCTTCTACACCGCCGAACAGCTCGGCTTTGCTGCCCCCTGCGGCAACTCGATTGACGGCGTGTCTGACCGTGATTTCTGCATTGAGCTGTGCAGCGCCATGGCCACCTGCATGATGCACCTCTCCCGCCTGAGCGAGGAGATCATCCTGTGGTGCAGCTGGGAATTCAAGTTCATTGAGCTGGACGATGCGTTTACGACCGGCTCGTCCATCATGCCGCAGAAGAAAAACCCCGATGTG
>OHKS01000922.1_pt1 | contig 10223 bp, 7 predicted proteins | sample 1568881 | NCBI WGS metagenome assembly OHKS01 (sample SAMEA3879569, study PRJEB24766) | human gut metagenome | biome: human-associated habitat; feature: feces | place: USA | collected 1985/1987 | reverse complement strand
GCCTACTACCACTATTATGAATACCCTGCCGAGCATTCGGTAAAACGTCATTACGGCATCCGTACACAGGACTTCAAACTGATTCATTTCTACAACGACATCGACGAATGGGAAATGTACGACCTGAAAGCCGACCCGCGCGAAATGAACAACGTGTTCGGCAAGCCTGAATACGCCGAAAAGCAGAAAGAGCTGATGCAACTGCTGCAGGAGACTCAAAAACAGTATAAAGACAACGACCCCGACGAAAAAGTAAACGAGCTTTTCAAGGGCGACAGAAGATTAATGAAAAACAGATAAAACCATTAAATTTATTATCATGGATAGAAGAAGTTTTCTAAAAAACACAGGCTGGTCTTTTCTGGGACTGGCAGCTTCGGGAAGCCTGCTCGGCTCTTGCGTGGCAGGAAGTAAAGAAGCAAAGAAGATTATGCCGTCGGCAAGCAACCTGAAAGTATTCTGGGGCGACTTGCACAACCACTGTAACCTCACTTACGGACACGGCGATATGCGCGATGCTTTCGAGGCGGCCAAAGGCCAGTTGGACTTTGTCAGCGTAACGCCCCATGCCATGTGGCCGGACATTCCGGGTGCAAACGACCCTCGTCTGAAATGGGTAATCGACTACCATACCGGAGCTTTCAAGCGTCTGCGCGAAGGCGGCTATGAGAAGTACGTAAAGATGAGCAACGAATACAACAAGGAAGGCGAATTCCTTACCTTCATCGGATACGAGGCCCACAGCATGGAGCATGGCGACCACGTGGCGCTGAACTACGACCTGGATGCGCCGCTCGTGGAATGTACCTCTATCGAAGACTGGAAAGAGAAAGCCAAAGGACATAAAGTATTCGTTACTCCGCACCACATGGGCTATCAGGGCGGTTACCGCGGTTACAACTGGAAATGCTTCACCGAAGGAGACATCACTCCGTTCGTCGAGATGTATTCCCGTCACGGCCTGGCAGAAAGCGACCAGGGCGACTACCCGTACCTGCACGATATGGGTCCCCGCCAATGGGAAGGAACCATCCAGTATGGTCTGGAACAAGGACATAAATTCGGTATCATGGCTTCCACCGACCAGCATTCCGGTTATCCGGGAAGCTATGGCGACGGTCGTATCGGTGTCATGGCTCCGTCATTGACTCGCGACGCTATTTGGGAAGCTCTCCGCACCCGCCATGTATGTGCCGCAACCGGTGATAAAATTATTATCGACTTCCGCCTCAACGACGCTTTCATGGGCGATGTAGTCCGTAGCAACAGCCGCCGCATCTACCTGAACGTAACCGGCGAAAGCTGCATCGATTATGTAGACGTTGTCAAGAACGGCCAGATACTGGCACGCATGAACGGCCCGTTGACTCCGGTTGCACCGGAAGGCGATACCGTCCGCTGCAAAGTAAAAGTGGATTTCGGCTGGAACCGCGAAGAGCGCTATGTACACTGGCAAGGCAAGCTGTCTGTCAACAAGGGCCGTATCGTAAGCGTTACCCCCTGCTTCCGCGGCGCTGCCTTCACCTCTCCTCAGGAGGGCGAAACCGAATTCAAGACACATGTCAACCGCATCCTCTCCGTAGGTGAGAAGGAAACGGAACTGGACTTGTACAGCAGCAAGAACCCGAATACCACCACCGCAGCCATGCAGGCGGTAATCCTCGACCTGGAGATGCCGAAAGACGGCGTGCTCACCGCAGACTTCAACGGCAAGAAGTTCGAACACACACTGGGCGAACTGCTCGAAGGTTCACGTTCGCACTTCATGATAGGCTGGCTGAGCGAAGCCATTCTCTTTAACCGCGCCATGCCCGAAAGCTGCTTCACCGTAGAGCACTACATGGAAGACAAAGAGCCTCAGCGCGACACCGATTATTATTATGTACGCGTGCGCCAGCGCGACGGACAATGGGCATGGAGTTCTCCTATATGGGCTGAAAGAGTTTGACAATCATGAAAAAATACGCTATAGGAATTGACCTTGGCGGTACTTCCGTGAAATACGCCCTTATCGACAATGAAGGCGTATTTCACTTTCAAGGGAAGCTGCCGTCGAAAGCCGATGTATCTGCGGAAGCGGTAATCGGCCAGTTGGTAACCGCCTGCAAAGAGGCAATGGCTTCGGCCCTGCAACTCGGAGTAGCGGTGGAAGGAATAGGTATAGGCACTCCCGGCATTGTGGACGAAACCAACCGCATTGTACTGGGCGGAGCCGAGAATATCAAAGGCTGGGAGAATCTGAATCTTGCCGACCGCATCGAAGCGGAAACGGGGCTGCCCGTGCAGATGGGCAACGATGCCAACCTGATGGGACTGGGAGAAACGATGTACGGAGCCGGACAAGGCGCACAGAATGTGGTGTTCCTGACCGTAGGAACCGGCATCGGCGGCGCGGTGGTCATCGGCGGCAAGCTGTTCAACGGCTTTGCCAACCGCGGCACCGAACTAGGCCATGTGCCCCTCATCGCCAACGGCGAACCCTGCGCATGCGGCTCTGTGGGCTGTCTGGAACATTACGCCTCCACTTCCGCACTGGTGCGCCGTTTCAGTAAGCGTGCCGCAGAAGCGGGCATCTCGTTTCCGGGCGAAGAAATCAACGGAGAGCTTATCGTACGCCTCTACAAAGAAGGAGACAAGCTGGCAACGGAGTGCCTGGACGAGCATTGCGATTTCCTGGGACACGGCATCGCCGGATTCATCAACATCTTCAGCCCGCAACGCATCGTAATAGGCGGCGGACTGTCCGAAGCCGGCGACTTCTATATCCGGAAAGTCAGCGAGAAGGCACACCGCTATGCCATAGCCGACTGTGCCGTGAACACTCAAATCATGGCTGCATCTTTAGGTAACAAGGCAGGAAGTATCGGCGCCGCGTCACTGGTCTTCTCACTAAACACGAAATAGTATGAAAAAGAATTTTGGAATGCTGGCGCTGATTATGGCGTTCTGGTTCACCATATCGTTTATCACCAATATCCTGGGACCGCTCATTCCGGACATTATCCATAACTTTAACCTGAGCGACCTGGCGATGGCGGGCTTCATCCCGACTTCTTTCTTCATCGCCTATGCCATCATGTCGGTTCCCGCCGGACTGATGATCGACCGTTTCGGCGAGAAACCGGTGCTGTTTCTGGGCTTCCTGATGCCGTTCATCGGCACTACGCTGTTTGCCTGCCTACACACCTACCCCATGCTGCTTGCCTCATCGTTCATCATCGGCTTGGGCATGGCTATGCTGCAAACGGTGCTAAACCCGTTGCAACGCGTTGTAGGCGGCGAAGAAAACTATGCTTTCGTGGCGGAAGTGGCCCAATTCGTATTCGGCATCGCTTCGTTCTTGAGCCCGCTGGTATATACGTACCTCATTCACGAACTCAATCCGGACATATACACGGAAGGCAGGAACTTTTTCATCGACCTGCTGGCAGGTATCACCCCGCCCGACCTGCCCTGGGTATCGCTTTACTGGGTATTCACGTTGCTGTTGCTGGTGATGCTGGTTGCCGTAGGGCTGTCCCGTTTCCCGAAAATCGAGTTGAAAGAAGATGAGAAAGGCGGTTCGAAAGACTCCTACCTGGCGCTGTTCAGACAGAAATACGTATGGCTGTTCTTCCTCGGCATCTTCTGTTATGTAAGTACCGAACAGGGAACTTCCATCTTTATGAGTACGTTCCTCGAACAGTATCACGGAGTGAACCCGCAGGTGGAAGGCGCAAAGGCCGTAAGTTACTTCTGGGGACTGATGACTGCCGGCTGCCTCGTAGGCATGGTGCTGTTGAAGCTCATTGACAGCAAACGGCTGCTCCAACTATCGGGCGGACTCACCATCATCCTACTGCTCACCGCACTCTTCGGAAGCAAGGAAGCATCCATCATTGCTTTCCCTGCCATCGGTTTCAGCATTTCCATGATGTACTCCATCGTGTTCTCGCTGGCGCTGAATTCGGCATCGCAACACCACGGTTCGTTTGCCGGCATCCTGTGTTCGGCAATCGTGGGCGGAGCAGGCGGCCCGATGATTATCAGCATGCTTGCCGATGCCACTTCGCTGCGTACCGGAATGCTGATTATCCTCGTGTTTGTAGGCTACATCACATTCATCGGTTTCTGGGCGCACCCGCTGATTAACAACAAGACGGTAAGCCTGAAAGAGCTTTTCAAGAAGTAAAAGACAAGAACGGCACACAATAAAAAAGAGACCGCAACGGCTTGCTGCCGCATGCGGTCTCTTTACTTTACACAACCCTTTTTATATCTAAAATCTACATAACTGGTTCACTACTTTCCTTCCGCAGCATCCGGCCGGGTATTTATGGTACAGATGCTCACCCGGTTCCAGTCCGGTTCTTCAAACATATAACCCACTCCCTGACCTTCGGCAACAATCCGGTCTTTGGCGATTCTATATCTATTGACCAGCATATTGCGCACGGCCTCGGCACGCTGGCGGGCGATGCGTTCGTTCACCTCCGCACTGCCTTCGGGAGAGGCATACCCTTTGATAACGACTCCCGCTTCCTTATGATTTCTCAGATAAGTGGCGATGCGCTCCACATTGGGCAACTGTGAATTATCGATGCCGATTCTGCCCTGACGGAACGTAATCACCGACTCCAGCAGCTTCTTGCTGTTGTCGATAGTATCCTTCACCACTTCCGGTTTCCGGTTCCGGCAAGCTGCCAGTTCACTTTCCAAGTCGGAAACTTTCCGGTTGGCATCCTGCAATACTTTGGCGGTATTGTCGGCCTCGGCACGGAGACGGTTGATTTGGGCGTTCAGTTGGTTGACTTCCGCCTGGTCGTAAGGCCTTACTTCGGTAAAGTGATGGCTGCCGTTGCTGCATCCGAAATGATAAGTCAGCCCGGCGCTGATTTCCCAGGCGGCACGGTTGGCATGGAAACGCACGGCTTCCGTACCCATAGCGTTCATATCATACACCAAAGCCGGTTTCACAGCCAATGTCCATGCCTTGCTTTCTCCCAGGTTGAAGTTGAAATTCAGTCCCAGTTTGCTGGACATACTGTTACGGTCTTCGCCCATACCGGAGTTTACGTAATAATGCAGCCAGCCGATACCTGCCACAGCCTCAACCTCAAACAGACGGGGAGCACCGTTATACCCCGCAAACAGATTACCTAAGTTGACCAGCCCCAGCAGACTGACGTTTGACGCGTCAAAAGCCGTTTTGCTGCCCGTAGTGTTAAAGCTACCCATAGCCTCCAGGCTCAGGCCGAAGGTAGGTGTCAGATACTTATCGACATGAACGCCCACTACCGGACGCATGTTCTTAAAGAACGAGTGATGCATCAGTGGAGTCGTTCCCCCCGCATTGACACCTATCGCCCAGTTGTCGGCAAACTTGTTTCCGGTCAGCGCCGTTTGTCCGTCAGCATAGCCAACCGCAACACTCAACAATAATAAACTCGCTAAAATCTTCTTCATACAATTTTTCTGTTTTAAGTTAGTACATAAATTTATAATAAATAGATGTTGAAAGCCTGTTTACAGAGCTTCCCAGTACTTCATATTGGTAATTCTTTCCAGCAGCACTTTTCTGTCGCCCTCGCGTACACTGTTGCCAGCCGCAACCGGGATGATGCTTGCCCGTTTGCCTATACCGTGCCATTTCAGCATAGCTGCCGGAACGCCGCGTCCGAGCAATGCCTCATACACTCTTTTGGCACGGCGGTTGGAAAGGTCCGTATTATAAGCGCTGCTTCCCCTTGCATCGGTGTAGCCGGTAATCAGGAAGCGGGCGTCGGGATAGCTTTTCAGAAGCCCGGCCAGCCTGTCGAGCGTCTTTTCCGAAGCAGCCGTGAGCACATCCTTGTCAAACTCGAAGTAGATATTATCCAGCAGGTCGCACGCCATTGCTTCGACAGAACCGGCTGTATCCGCCTGCTTCTCTACAATCCGCTCAACAATCTTTTCCACTTCAACAGGTTTCTCTATCTCCACATACTTCACCACCGGAGCCTGCTTTTTGCTCTTTCCGCCAATGCGCCAGATGACGCGGGCAGACACCTGCACAAAGTGAGGAAGATTCTTCTGCACCGGCAGGAGATATTCACCTTGCAGGCCAAGCCCGAAGGAATTGCTTAACCACGCATTTACACCTGCACCGAACGAAAGCGGAACAAAAGAGTTCTTATCCGATGAGCGCCCGTCGGGATTCCACACATCGGACGATTCCCAGTGCGCCTCTCCCGTGGGGTCGTCCACGAAATTGCCGCCATAGGCAGACGCGAAATTCTTATGCAGGTAATTCACCCCCACTCTGAGGTAGGGTTCTACCCATTGAGACTCAAACAAGGGGGTAAAGCGGAACTGCATGCCCAGACCGCCCATATACAGCAGGTCGTGTTTCCGGTCATTGCCCGCAATCCGGTTCTTGTTTTTCGCTACGCCTACCGTACCTTGCAAATCCAGATAAAACCACCGGTTCAGTTCCCGTGCCACATACAGGTTTGCTCCTCCCATCAGGTGGTTGGCCTTCAGGTTGTACATATAATTATCCGGAGTACTCTGGAAACCGGTGACAGACACGCGGCTCCAGTTTATCAACGAACCGCCTGCACCTATTTCCCATGCTTTCTTGTCCTGGCCTCTTCCCGTCAGAGGAACTGACAGGAAGAAGAGGGAGACAAGATATAGTATTGTTTTTTTCTTCATATTAATATGTATTTATCTACCGTAAATCAATCAATCCATCCAGTCTGCCGGGCACTCTTTTATCTCCAAAGGCATACGCTTGGTTCTGTCCGCAAAGTCAACCAGGAAATACTGCCCACCTTCTTTCAGCAGATAGTAAATAAATCTACTGCGATATTCGTAACTCATGTTATATGTTATCTGATTGGTTCCTTTAGTTCTACTCCGAATATCCAGACCTATCCAATTACCCGGATAAGCGCTTGTCAGTATAAAGCGTTTGCCACCTTTCGAAAGCGGTACAGTACCGGTGTGCACAGTGCCTCCCGTTCCGTTAACAAACGTACGCATTTGGATGAATACAGCACGATTTTTTGCCAAATCTGAAGCAGGCAGCTTGCCTTCCGGAAATTTCCAGATACCGGTATCCGGGTCTTTCGTAAACTTATCTTGCCCTGTCGGATAAGCATACGTTTTATAGAAATCAGGCAATTGGTCTGTATCGATTTCACCCCATAAAGTGGTTACTCCCTGTTTGATTTCCAAAAAGACAGTTCCTTCCTTAAAACCCGGAGCCGGATATATTTCCGGAATATGAATCTTATCCTGCAAATATACGGTCTGTCCGTAATCATTATAAGGACCGGCACCGTCACCGAAATAAAGGCCTGAATAAAACTCGTTCCCATCCCACTCGTATTTTAACAACCCATTAATCGTATCATTCTTTGCCACGTTAGCTTTTTCCGTAGGAGTCAGTACCAAAGGACGCCGTATATAGATATATGTGTCGTTAGTACTATAAATGTAACTCGTGCTTTTATCCAAATTTCCCTCATTTACAGGTTGATTTATATCTTTAATTTTAGCAGTTTTCATCATATAAGACTTAAGATTACTTGGATAATCGCTCCACTCTCCGTCTATCTGGCGCTCATATTTAAAGGATACATATGTATATCTGGTTGCATTTATGTCAGACGAATTATAACTCAAATATACCGTACTCACCGTAGCCCTCACATTTACCCTATTCGGAACCAGCGTATTATTGGCACTTGTTTCCTGCACTCCGCCAACCGTTACGGTTGCACTGCCTGTCCGGCGTGATAAAGGCTGGTTGTCCGGCAACTTATCCCATGTCACCTTGAACTGCCCGTTGTCATCTGTTGTGAAGGTTTCCGTAGCTCCTACTCCGGGCAATCCGCTTACCTGCACGCCTGCGGCTACTTTCTGCCCTGCTTTGTCATATACGGTAAAGAGCACCGAACCGTCCGTAGGAATCACATATTCCCGTAGCTGGGAGTTCCAATAATCAGGAATGACATTATATTTTCCTACTTGTATTTCAATCACCGAAGACCTACCCGTCAGGAAATCCCAGAAGTCCGTCTGCTTGTTCCGGTCTGCCGGCCATTTCTGGTCGGGTTTATGAGGATTATCCACTTCACCGGATGCGATGTATTCTTTCCAAAGTTCATAGGCACTCTTTCCGTTCGTACCATTCGTGCCGTTTGTACCATTTGTTCCGTTTGTACCATCCTTACCGGCTTTCCCGAAAGATGGCTTTCCGGTATCCGTACCGTTGATATACCAGTTACCGTTCTCGCCAATGGCCACTTCCGGAGATTTCCCGTCGACACCGACGGCTTTCTTACCCGTATCCGTACCGTCTACGAACCAGTTGCCGTTATTACCGATGGTAATCGTGGGCGACACGCCGTCTTTTCCATTCGTACCCGTGGCTTTCTTACCGGTGTCCACACCATTGACAAACCAGTGGTCGTTAGCACCGATGGTTACGGTAGGCGGCACGGCATCTTTACCGTTCGCACCGTCCTTGCCTGCTTCTCCCTGCGCGGCAATGCCCGTATCCTCATTTCCAACAAACCAATGGCCGTTATCGCCGATATGCGGTGTCTGGCCGCTCTCGCCGGTAGCGCCTGTGAGGAAATACCAGAAATCCTGCACAGTATTATTGCCGGCAGGCCATTTGCTGCCGGGATTGTGCGGATTATCCACACTGCCGTCGGCAATCATATCCTTCCACTGGTCAAAAGCACTCTTTCCGTCTTTCCCGTCATTTCCTTTAAGATACTTGAAAAAGTCTGCAACTTCCGTCTGGTCTTTCGGCCAGTCTACCGTTCCGTCCGCTACTTTTTCTTTCCAAAACTCATAGGCCGAAAGCCCGGTATCACCTTTAGGTCCTTTGGGCATGGTGATATCAACATCGGTACAGGCGGCCATCAACAGGCATACAGCTATCCCGTACCATTGTACAAATTTAAATTTACTCATCTGAATTTCAATTGTTTAATTAGCTTATAGTTTGTATATACTGTTTATAAGATGCAAATGGCAAACGGATGTAAGTTTCGGGCAGCAAGGAGTCCTTTTATTTCGTCTGCAAAAATACATACACATTTACAACGCATCATTTCAGATAAAAGACAATTAATTTCCCTTTTCGGACAAAGTGCCCGAAAAATGAATAAACAAGCGGTAAACATCTGTTTCATACCCATATATACTGAAACAGATGGCAGTTGTCCTTACTCTCCATGATGCCTTTCCGCTTCAATACCGAATACAAGTCCTCGCACGATTTCATGCCTATGCCGTGCAGCTTTGCCAACGCATTGAATCCGTTCTTCTTGAAGGTCTTCCAACAGATAGATGTTATACTCCCTGAGCCTGCGCAGGATTCTCGGAGTTATCTCAAGCACTGCCAGAGGCGTCGACAGCATTTTCAGGTATTCAACGGGGATGCCCCGCTCCTTGAACGGTACGACAACCCTCACCGGAGTACGGTCGATGTTCCTTTTGGACAGAAGCGACCGGCAATTCCTGTATCTCACTCTAATCGCCTGAAGCTCCTGCCGTTCCTGCGCCATGGCATCCCAATCGTCCATAATCTCTTCTACCGACCTCTCATACATAGAGGCCAGTTCTTTTGCCGAAAGGCCGTATTTCTCCGCAAGTTCCTGCATGCCGTCTTTCCTTGTCAGCAGCGAGCAGAAAATATCCTGCTCCCTGGGGTCTTTTATCTGCATGGACATCTTCCTGACAAGCCGTTCAAAACTATGCATGCAGTGGTTCTTCTTCTCCATTAAATATTTCATAGTGTTACGATTGTTTTTTGATGTGGCTCTCCTCGCGCAGGTGGGTCGGGGTTGTGCCGAACTGTTTCTTGCAGTAGCAGGTGAGGTGCGCGGAAGAGCTGAAACCGAACTCCCTGGCTATTTCCCGGAAAGCGATATCCGGGTTACAGATTTTCTCGTGGATAAGTTCGGCTTTCCGTTCCTGCATCCACTGATAGGGACTTTGATTGAAATAGTGCTGGAACTTCCGGTTGAAGGAGCGTTCCGAAACGCAGCACAGACTGGCAAACTCCTTGACGGTCTTTACCTTCCGGTAATTGTTCAGGATAAGGTCCTCGAACTTGCTCCCCATTCCGGAAGCGCCGGCAAAAAAGCCAGCCAGTTCGTTTTTGGCATAAAAGCCGCGCAGTATCAGAATGATTTCCTGCTGTTTAAGAATATGCATGTGCCTGCACAGCAGTCCCGTTT
>OHKS01000899.1_pt1 | contig 10428 bp, 8 predicted proteins | sample 1568881 | NCBI WGS metagenome assembly OHKS01 (sample SAMEA3879569, study PRJEB24766) | human gut metagenome | biome: human-associated habitat; feature: feces | place: USA | collected 1985/1987 | reverse complement strand
AGATTCTGTACTTTATGATAAGACAGAAATTCCTCACACCGGGAATACGCCCCTATAAATCAGAAAATCTCTACAATCAGTTAGAGGAACAGGAGAAAATGAAGAAGGAGGTGCGTTACCTTGAAGCAAAAGCCAAAGGCAAAACCGCAGGTCAGTAAAGGGAAAAATACCAAGCCTAAAGCGGGCTTAAGTTTTTCTGAAAAGAAAAGGCTAAAAGAGCTTCAGCGTACTCTTGCAGGAAACCATAAGGAACAGGAAAAGCCAACTACGGCACAGAACACCATTACTTTTAAAAAGATGTTCCGTGATGGTATCTGTCAGGTGACATCTGAGTTCTACACAAAAATGGTGGAATTTTATGATATAAATTATGACCTTCTGGAAATAGAGGACCAGGGGGAGATTTTAGAGGAGTACAGCAAGCTCATCAATTATTTTGACCCGTCTATCCGGTTTGAGCTGTTTTTATTTAACAGGCAGGTCAACGAGCAGACGCTGATAGACCAGTTTGACATTCCTTTGCAGGGAGATGATTTTGACGATATCCGTGAGGAATATACGGAAATGTTAAAGAATCAGGCTGCAAAGGGCAACAACGGTATCATTAAATCAAAATATCTTATTTTTGGTACGGAGTGTAAGGGATATAAGGAAGCGAAATCAAAACTGAATAACATTGAAAAGGATGTTATCAAAAACTTATTAAACCTTGGGACCCACGCCAAAAGCCTTGACGGAAAGGAACGTTTGCGTATCCTGCATGAGTATTTTAATCAGGATACCATGGAGCCTTTCCGTTTTTCATTTAAGGATTTGGCAGAATCCGGTAAGTCGGTCAAGGACTATATTGCACCGCCGGGATTTGATTTCCGCTATCCGAACCGCTTTAAGTCAGGGAATATGTATGGCTGTGTGTCCTATCTGGATATTATCGCACCGAAGTTTACGGACGAGCTGATCAAGCATCTTCTGGATATTGATGCTAATCTTACGATTTCCATGCACATGCAGACGGAAGATCCGGTAAAGGCAATCAAGAAGTTAAAAGCGGTCATTTCCAATATCCAGAAGATGAAGATTGAGGAGCAGAAAAAGGCAGTCCGAAGCGGTTACGATATGGATATTCTTCCAACAGACATCGTGACTTATGAAAAGGACACGCTGGAATTTCTCGATGATTTGAATACGAGCAACCAGAAGATGATCAACATGACATTCCTTATTACCTGTTATGGCAGAACCAAGCGGGAACTGGAGAGCTTAATGCAGAGAGTGTCCGGTATTATTCAGCAGGCAAACTGTGACCTCAGATGTTTACAGTATTTGCAGGAGCAGGGCCTTATGGCATCTGCACCGATTGGGTGCAATGAAACCGGAATTGAGCGTACTCTTTCCACAAAAAGCACCGCAATCTTAGTACCATTCTGCACGCAGGAATTATTTATGCCTGCTCCGGCAATCTATTACGGGTTAAATGCACTCAGCAACAACATGATTATGGTGGATCGTAAAAAGCTGAAAAACCCGAATGGACTAATCCTTGGTACACCTGGATCCGGTAAATCCTTTGCTGCAAAAAGAGAAATCACCAACGCTTTCTTTGTTACGAAGGATGACATTATCATCGGAGATCCGGAGGGAGAGTATTATCCACTGGTCCATGCACTTGGCGGACAGGTAGTACACATTTCACCGACCAGTAAGGATTATATCAATCCGATGGATATCAATATGGATTATTCCGATGATGACAATCCACTTGGTGTAAAATCCGATTTTGTCCTGTCCTTATGTGAGCTGATCATGGGAAGCAGGGATGGTATTGAAGCAGAGGAAAAATCAGTAATCGACCGTTGTCTTCCACTGGTGTATCAGAAGTACTTTGCAGATCCAAAACCGGAAAATATGCCGGTCCTTGGTGACCTGTATGATTGCCTCAGAAAGCAGAAAGAACCCCAGGCCCAGAGAATTGCAACAGCACTGGAAATCTATGTAAATGGATCACTGAAAGTATTCAACCATAGAACCAATGTGGAACTGAATAACCGTATTGTCTGCTTTGATATTAAGGAACTTGGAAAGCAGCTGAAGAAAATCGGAATGCTCATCGTCCAGGATCAGGTATGGAACAGAGTTACGATCAACCGTGGCATCAAATCTACCAGGTACTATATCGATGAATTCCACCTTCTGCTCAAAGAAGAACAGACAGCAGCTTATTCTGTAGAAATCTGGAAGAGATTCAGAAAATGGGGTGGTATTCCAAGTGGTATCACCCAGAATATCAAAGATCTTCTTGCCAGCAGGGAAATTGAAAATATCTTTGAGAACAGTGATTTTATCCTGATGCTGAACCAGGCTGCAGGTGACAGACAGATCCTTGCAAAACAGTTGAATATTTCCCCATATCAGTTGTCTTATGTGACGAATTCCGGGGAAGGAGAAGGACTTCTTTTCTATGGAACAACAATTATTCCATTTAAGGACAAGTTCGATAAGAACTTGAAGCTGTACAGTTTGATGACTACAAAACCGGAAGAAGTTGAAAAACGAGAGAAAGAAATGGAGGCGGAAAAGCATGAAGGAAATCGATAAGATCCGAATCAGGCAGTGGAACCAGGATAATCCTTACATTCAGATGAAAAATCTGGAAAATGCACAGCCTGGATACCGTGTTCATACAGTCAATGATGATCATCATCTGTATGAACTTCCGCTGGAAACACAGAACATTATCCTTGACTGGGTATTCTGGAATTTTTATCCGGCACAGAAAATCTATCCGCATCTTACCAGTGATGATCTGAAAGAAGTTCTGTATAAACGTACCCAGATCCATCTGCACAACAATCAGTTCAAGGAGGCTATGCTGATCAATGGTTTCTGGCCGAGAGATCCGAGTGAATTGAACTGGGTATTTCATATCCAGGCAAGCTCTCCGGCAATCAGGACACAGGCAGATGGGTATCCTGGTATCCCGATTATTGGACGCCAGGAACTAAATGAGTACAGAAAGAAAAGTTGTGCCAGGAGGTGATGACCTATAGCCGGAAAAGAATTTAAAGGCAAAGATAAAAAGGTCGCAAAGATGACCAGAGATGGTCTGACAGAAGAAAATCTCCGTGATGGTAGTGTAAAAGACATCAGTCACAGGAGCCGAGGGCGACCGGAAAATAAAGAAGAATTTGTTCCGGAACGGGAACGAAAAAAGGCTGGGAATGAAGATTCAAAATCGGGAAAAGGGAAACGACTGCAGATGGAAAAGATCCGGAAATCATCTGTCCGGCAGGAAGCTGTTGAGGATACAGTTGAAGTTACACCGGAAGAAAAAGTATCTGGATATCGAAAGAAACTGCATCGCCATGAAAAAATCCCGGATGATGATAATAATCTGAACAGCCAAAAGAAATCCATTCGGAAGAAACAGTTGCAAAAACAGATGACCAAAGAACAGGCAAAAGCCGGAAGATTATCCTTTGATGATGAAGGAAATCAGATGGTGAAAGGTGCTGGCATGAAACCGGGAGGGACAGCCGGGAAATACATTGCTACACAAGCTGTTATATCTGGCATGAAAGCAGTCACTTCCGAAGAGGAAGAAACAGATGAAAATGCAGGTGTGGAAAGTGCCAGACTTGCAGAGCGTGAAACAGAAGCTGCGTTACGTGGCCTACGTCATGCTCAGATCCGCAGCAAACGAACGGATGTGAAAACCCATCGCAGAGGTTATCGTGAGGCTACTGTAGAAAAGAAACTGAAATTTGGTTCTGCAGAAAGTATGGAAGGAGTCAAACATGCAGAATCGGTAAAGAACGCTGAGCAAAAGAGACATTTCTATAACCGCTTCTTTCAGAAAAAACGATATAAGGATGCATACCGGGCAGCCAGAGCCGGAAAATCCGCTGGCAGTCTAGGTGGAGCGACAACCATTACCGGTGTCGAGAACATGACGGTGAAAGCAAAGATTGCCTTGAAAGAGATTATAAAGCGTAATCGTGCCATGTTCGCAGGCATCGGTATTTTTGCGCTTCTTTTTCTTGTCATAGCAGTATCTCTGGGGAGCTGCAGTGCCTCTATTGAGGGTGCTGGATCTGTGATCGGTATTACAACGTATCCAAGTTCAGACGAGGATATCTATGCTGCCGAAAACAGATATGCCGCTTTGGAAAGTGCCTTGAATCAGCAGATCAATGAGATGGAACGAAGACATCCAAATTATGACGAGTATCAGTACAACATTGCTGAGATTGGTCATAATCCATACCATCTTATCTCGTATCTTACCGCAAAATACGGGGACTGGACGTACTCAGATGTTGAAAACGAGCTGCAATCTCTTTTTGAAGCACAATATCATCTGAATACAGAAGGTCGAACAGAAACGGTGACAGAAACCAGAAATGTTCGCGTTGGAGAATCATTGGGACAGGTAGTGACAAGCGGATATTGTAATTGTCGAATCTGTTGTGGTGTATGGTTCGGAGGTCCAACTGCCAGTGGTGCATATCCAACTGCAAACCATACCATTGCTGTAGATGCTTCCAATCCATTTGTGCCGATTGGCACTAAGGTAGTAATGAATGGTGTGGAATACACAGTTGAGGATACCGGAGCCTTTGCACGATATGGTGTCCAGTTTGACGTTTACTATGATAACCATGCTGCAGCCTCTGCTCATGGACACCAGACCTGGGAAGCTTATATCGCAGATGACAATGGCAGTCAGGAAGTAACCGTTACCAGTACAAGCACCAAGAAGATTCTGTATGTGACACTGACAAATGGAAGTTTTGATGCTGTGGCAAGAGCCAATCTGAATGCAGAACAGCTGATTATTTACAATGCGTTAAATACGACCTATGGAAACAGAAATTATCTGTGGGATGTAAACAATGTGACCAGTGGATCAGGCGGTAATGGAATGAGCTATGAGATTCCACCGGAAGCACTGCAGGATGAAGAATTTGCCCGGATGATCCGAGAAGCGGAAAAATATCTGGGAGTACCTTATGTATGGGGTGGTTACTCTCCGTCCGGATTTGACTGTTCAGGATTCGTATCTTATGTCATTAACCACTGTGGTAATGGCTGGAACTATGGACGATTGACCGCAGATGGATTAAGAGGCGTATGTACTTATGTATCACCGCAAGAAGCAAAACCAGGAGATCTGATCTTCTTCCAGGGAACGTATAACACATCCGGTGCAAGCCATGTGGGTATCTATGTCGGTAACAATATGATGATCCATTGCGGGGATCCGATCCATTACTCAAATATCAGCACATCCTACTGGCAGCAACATTTCATGTGCTTTGGAAGACTGCCATAAAGGGGTGAACGAAGGGAGGTGAAAGTTTGAATAAAAAGATTAAAAAATATCTGGATGAGATTGCCAAGACAGAGAAAAAGATCGCGGATCTGCAGCAATATCTTAGGGGTGTCCAGGCTGCATTAAAGCAGGAAGAGGACAATGAGATGATCAGGTGCATCCGTGGTATGAAGATGGATAATGATCAGTTATATGATCTTTTGGATGGTATCCAGAGTGGAAAAGTTAAATTTCAGGTAAGCAGGGAGTCTGACGATGAAGGTTCAGGCTCCTTTGTATTCACAGAAGAAAATAAGGAGGAATATCAGAATGGTGAAATGGAAGAAAATGAATAAGAAAATGGCAGGACTGCTGTTGGGAGTCATGATGCTTTTTACAGCATCAACCACAGCATTTGCCTATGTGGATGAATCGGCAGAGGCATCCAAAGTAGAGACAACTCAGACGGAACAGTCAACAGACAAAGAAGAGAAAAAGGACGAGGCGACAAACACAAACGAGGTGCTGCCGGAAGATGGAACAGACAAGGGAACTGCATTTACGACACCTGGCAATGGTGAAGTCAAGGATGACATTACCGATGATTCCACAAAGGAATTTCTTACGGTTACAACGAAGAATAACAACACTTTCTATATCGTGATCGACCGTAGTGCCACATCACAGAATGTCTATATGTTATCCCAGATTGATGAGAATGATCTGTCCGAATTTCTGGATAAAGACAGCACTGCTACTGTCGTAACACCACAGCCAGATAAATCAAAGGTAGTGCTGGATGAAACAAATAATGAGGATGTAGACAAGGAAGCTACCATTGATCCGGAGAAAACAGCATCTGCAAAAACCAATATGGGTGCAATGGCAACAATCCTGATTTTGGCTCTCGGCGGTGTGGCAGCTTACTACTACTTCAAGATCTATAAACCTAAAAAAGAGGAAGATGAGGATGATCAGCCGGAAGGTTTGGAAACAGGTGGACTGGAAGAAGTTCCGGATGAGGAAGAGTCTGAAGACGAAGATTTTGAAGAAAATGAAAAATAAATAAACTTTTTTAGTGGAGGGGGCTGTAAAACATGCTCTCTCCGTTTCGTTATATGAAGGAGGTAATACATCATGTATTTAGTAATTGCAGAAAAACCAAGTGTATCAAGAGCAATCGCAGAAGTGATTGGAGCACAGGAACGAGAAGACGGATATTTACAAGGAACCGACTGTATGGTCAGCTGGTGCTTCGGACATCTGGCCGAATATGTTTCACCGGATGCTTACGATGAGAAATTTAACCAGTGGAGATATGAAGATCTCCCGATCATCCCGAAAAACTGGAAAGTTACAGTCTCAGAAGATAAGAAAGATCAGTTCTATATCTTAAAAAGACTGCTCAACAGTCCGGAAATTGAATACGTCGTAAATGCCTGTGATGCCGGACGTGAAGGAGAATTAATCTTCAAACATGTCTATGACTTATCCGGAAGTAAAAAGCCGGTGAAACGATTATGGATCAGTTCTCTGGAAGATTCAGCAATCCTTGATGGAATGCAGCATCTGAGATCCGCAGAGGAATACCGACATCTGGCCGAAGCTGCTGTATGCCGTTCTCAGGCTGACTGGCTGGTAGGAATGAATGCAACCAGAGCTTACACCACAAAGTACTTCAAAAAGCTGACCGTTGGAAGGGTTCAGACACCGACACTTGCCATGTTGGTGGAACGTGCCGGACAGATCAGCAATTTCCAGAAAGAAAAGTATTTCAATGTGGAACTCGATTGTGATGGAATTCCGGCTGTAAAGCCAAAAATCTTTGATCCGGATGAGGCGGAACAGTTAAGAAGCAGATGCCAGGGAAGTGAAGCTATTGTCACAGCAGTAAAAGAAACGGAAAAGAAAGTAAAAGCACCAAAGCTTTATGATCTGACCACACTGCAGAGAGAAGCAAACCGTATCTACGGAATGACAGCCAAACAGACACTGGATACCGCTCAGAGCCTGTATGAAAAGAAACTGATCACTTATCCAAGAACGGACAGCCAGTATCTGACCGAAGATATGGAGCAGACAGCAAGAAATGTGGTTCGTCAGATTTATGAGAAATATCAACTGACAGGTCCGTTTGATCAGCCGGAGCAGCCAGATGTGAAGAAAGTCATGAATAACAGCAAGGTGACAGATCACCATGCAATCATTCCAACGATGGAACTTGCATCCTGCCATCTGGATGAATTGAAATCCTGGGAAGAAAAGATTCTTTTCCTGATTGCAGTCCATACGGTCATGGCAATGAGTAAGGATCACATTTACCAGGAAACAGAGATTGAAGTGGAATGCCAGGGAGAAATCTTCAAAGCAAAAGGAAAAACCGTCCTGCAGGATGGATGGAAACTCTTTGAAAACTGCTTCAAGAATAAGGATCGCATGGCAATCGTAGATCCGGATCAGGAAATGAAAGAGAGGATGCCGAAAGTAACCCAGGGACAGACTTTCTATGCTGTAGCTGCAGAAAAGACAGAACATTTTACATCGCCACCAAAACCATACAGTGAAGATACTCTCCTTGCAGCAATGGAAACTGCTGGAAATAAGGAATTCGATGAAGACACAGAAAAGAAAGGATTAGGAACTCCGGCAACAAGAGCTGGTATCATCGAAAAACTGATCTATTCCCAGTATGCCACCCGAAAAGGGAAACAGATCCTTCCAACAGATGATGGAAAAGTCCTTGTGGAGATCCTGCCAGACTTTCTGAAATCTGCAAGTATGACTGCAGAATGGGAAAATCAGCTGCTCTTGATGGAGCATGGAGAGATTGCACCGGAACAGTTTATGACCGAGATCAAAAACATGCTGACCATGATGCTGAATGGATGCGATGCGATTTCCGAAGAAGAAACAAGAAGATTTCAGACCAGAGAAAGCGTTGGAACATGTCCGGTATGTGGAAGCCTGGTATATGAAAGCAAAACCAACTTCTATTGTAGCAACCACGATTGTCACTTTGCTCTCTGGAAAGATAACCGCTATCTGCAGAGCATGGAAAAAACCATGGATAAAAAGATGGCTGCAGAACTTCTGAAAAGTGGATGTGTGCATGTAAAAGACCTGTATTCCAGAAAGAAGAATATGTACTTTGAGGCAGATCTTCATATGGATGCAGATGAAACCGGAAAGGTGAATTTTTCTTTATCCTTTCCCAAAAAGAAACCAAAAAACAAAAGCAAAAAGAAATAAGAAAACAGATTAGAGGAGGAAACGAAGAATGAATTTTAATGAATTTGTAAATGAAGTAAAGGACAATATCAGACTCTTTTTACCGAAGGATTATGAGAATGCCGAGGTGTCAACGATGGAGTGTCAGAAACTGAACCGTGCCTATACGGGATTGATGGTGAGAAAAGAAGGGGAGATGCTTACTCCAACAATTAATCTTAACCAACTGTATGAAGCATATAAAGCACAGCCTGGCGTAACAATGGAAACTGTATGTAGAAAGATTGCAGATATAGTCATTGAGGCACCGATACAGGTTGATCTGAAATCCATTTTAAATTATGAAGATGTGAAGGACAAGCTGTTTATCCGTGTATCATCAGCCGAAGCAAATAAGGAAGTCCTCGAAAATGCGCCACACCATCTGAAGGAAGATCTCGCAATCACCTATCATGTGGCAGTAGGCAAGGATCAGGATGGATTAAGTTCCATGTTTATCAAGAATGATCTGCTTGAACAGTATGGAATCTCTGCAGAACAGCTTCATGAAGATGCGATGAAAAGTTCACCGCGTGTCATGGCTCCGGAGGTATCAAGTATAGGTGCATTGATAGATGAAATGTACCAGAAAAATATTCTCATGCTGACACCGGATGAACGTGAAATGCTGCAGGAAACATTGCAGGAATCAAGCGAGATGCCGACATTCTTTGTTGTTACGAATACAGACAGAATTGATGGAGCCGGTGTGATCTTTTATCCGGAATTCATGGATAGCATGGGGGAACTTCTTGGAAATGATTTCTTCATTTTGCCATCATCCATCCATGAAATGCTGGTCTTGCCAGATGACGGGCAAGTGGATGCAGAAATGTTAAGAGATATGGTAAAAGAAGTCAATGCGACTCAGGTAGCACCAGCAGAACGCCTTACCAATGATGTATATCACTTTGACACAAAGGATCACGTCTTTGAAAAAGCCGACAGATTTACAGAACGTCAGAAAGAAAAAGAAGCGCAGGCTGCAAAAACAGAGAAAGCAGGAAAAGAACAGCCGGATCAGAAACCGAAAACAAAGAAGCACGATATGGAACTCTAATATCAAGCATGAAACCCGTTAAATGAGCAAACGCCCTGCGGCATAAGGAAATGTCGTGGGGCATTTTGAAAAGGAGAAGATTATGACGAAAGAGAACATTAAAACAAATACAAGCTTAAGATACAGCCAGTATCGAAAAAGATTATCACACACATTTTCGTTTAAAAAATTGAAGAAGCAAATTGAGACGTTACATGATCAGGAATTTATTATAAATGTGCCGATTGGAGGTGTTGCTGATGGCAGATAAATTAGAACAGGTAGCAATTCGTATGGTGGAACAGCCACCACTTTATAGTAATGAACCTATGAATAATCCAGATATAGCAATTCGTGTTATGAATGAATTTCTTTCCCAGATGGATCGGGAACTCTTTTGTATTGTTAATTTACAGGCAGATTTAACACCGATCAATATGAATATCGTATCTGTAGGATCGCTGAATGAAGCATTAATTAATCCAAGAGAAATATTTAAGAGTGCAATTCTTTCGAATGCTCATTCAATGATGCTCATTCATAATCATCCGTCCGGAAATCTGACACCATCTACATCGGATATCCAGACTACAGCAAGAATGCAGGAATTAGGGGAATTGATGGGGATTTCATTGGTTGATCACATCATTACAGGACGGAATGGGAATTACTATTCCTTTCGAGATAAAGGAGAATTTCCAGATAGCAGGGTTCGTTTTTCTACTCGTGTTGAAGATATTGATCTGACTAAAGGAATGGTGACTGAAGCCACCGCACCCTATGAAGAAGTAACAGATACAAAAGAAAAGGG
>OHKS01000893.1_pt1 | contig 10525 bp, 10 predicted proteins | sample 1568881 | NCBI WGS metagenome assembly OHKS01 (sample SAMEA3879569, study PRJEB24766) | human gut metagenome | biome: human-associated habitat; feature: feces | place: USA | collected 1985/1987 | reverse complement strand
GCAGCACCCAGCCGCCGCTCCAGCCCGCTGGAAACATGGGCGCGGGCGGGGACCTCGTCCCATTTGACAAGATACCCGGCCCCGTGGGAGCAGAACACTGAATCCGCCGGGTTGTCGGTATCGGCATCGGGGTCATACCCTGCGGCGGCCAGCACCTCATCGGTGTTGTGGCAGGCATCGTACCCGGCGGGCAGTACAGACCACCGGCCCAGCCCGTGGGTGTAGGCTGCGACCTCCCGCGCATAGCCGCGCGCCGTGGCAACGGGCAGGCGGCCGGTCAGCCGCACCGTGTTTTCGGAATTCGGGAGTGTTTCAGGCGCATGGAAGCTGCCGCACATCCTCTGCACATCGGCCATGGCGCGGCCCAACGCATCGGCGGGCAGCTCCAGCGTAAAATCGTACCATGGCTCCAGCAGCTGCACGCCGTCCCCGGCCGCAGCCATCCGCAGGCCCTGCCGCACAGCGCGGTAGGTCGCCTGCCGGAAGTCCCCGCCCTCGGTGTGCTTTTGGTGGGCGCGGCCCGCCGCCAGCGTGATCCTGACATCGGTCAGCGGTGCGCCGATCAGCACGCCCGGGTGGGTGCGCTCGGCCAGATGTGTCAAAATCAGCCGCTGCCAGTTTTCGGCCAGCGTGTCGGGCGGGCAGTCTGCCGCCAGCTGGACGCCGCTGCCCCGGGGCGCAGGCTCCAGCAGCAGATGCACCTCGGCATAGTGGCGCAGCGGCTCATAGTGGCCGATGCCCTCGACAGCCGCCGTCAGCGTCTCCTTATACAAAATGCCGCCCTCGCTGAATGTTACATCCAGCCCGAACCGCTCCTGCAGGATATTCTGCAAAATTTCCAGCTGCACCTCACCCATCAGCTGGACATGCACCTCGCCGAGGTCGTCCCGCCAGTTCACATGCAGCTGGGGGTCCTCGTCCTCCAGCGTCTGCAATGCCTTCAGCAGGGTATGGGGGTCGGCTGCGCTCTCGACACGGTAGTTCAGCACCGGCTCCAGCAGCGGGGTATCGGCGTCAGCCTCCGCCCCAAGGCCCTGCCCGGGGCGGGTGGCAGCCGGCCCCGCCGCAGCTACGACCATACCGGGGTATGCCTCGCTGACCAGCCGGAATTTGCCGCCGTTGTACAGCCGCAGCGCATCGGCCTTCTCGCCGCCGGGCAGCACAGCCTTGACCGGCAGCACGCCGCCGGTGATCTTGAGCCAGGTCAGCCGTGTGCCCGCGTCCTCGCTGATCTTGAACACCCGCGCACCGAACTCCGGCCAGCGCGGCGGGGTGCGGGTCAGCGTCTGCAGCCCGCGCAGCAGGCCATCCAGGCCGTCCAGCCGCAGGGCTGCGCCAAAAAAGCAAGGGAACACCTGCCGCCGCGCAATGGCCGTCACCACGGTCTCGGGCGAGGCCGCGCCGTTTTCCAGCACCTCGTTCATCAGCGGCTCACTGCACAGGGCCAGTGCCTCCGGGTCGGGCACGGCGGAAAAATCCACGCACCCGTCCCCGAACCGCCCGCGCAGCTCCCGCAGGCGGACGGCGGCATCAGCACCCGGCAGATCCATCTTGTTCACAAACACAAAGGTGGGCACACGGTAGCGGGCCAGCAGCTTCCAGAGCGTCTCGGTGTGGGCCTGCACGCCGTCCGTGCCAGAGACCACCAGTACCGCATAATCCAGCACCTGCAGGGCGCGCTCGGCCTCGGCGGAAAAATCCACATGTCCCGGCGTGTCCAGCAGGGTCAGCTCGCACGCCTCGGCCCCAGCGGCGGCGGGCAGTGCCAGCACCGCCTGCTTGGCAAAGATCGTAATGCCCCGCGCCCGCTCCCGGCTGTCGGTATCCAGAAATGCGTCCCTGTGGTCCACGCGGCCCAGCTTGCGCAGTACCCCCGCGCGGTAAAGCAGCCCCTCGGCCAATGTGGTTTTGCCGCTGTCCACATGGGCCAGCAGCCCAACGACCAGTCGTTTCATACAAGTTCCCCTCAAAAAATCAAGATCTTGTCCCTATTGTACAATTTTTCCTGTCATTTGGCAAACGCTTTGCTGCACCCGCCGCCCTTGCGGCCGCGCACAAAACGCGCTATAATGACCGCGGAGCATAATTACCCGATTTTTGCAGGGGCCGATGCTCACATCGGCCCGCAACTCAGGAGGCAAAATCTACATGACCTATAAAGAAGTTCTTGAATCCGCGCGCGGACAGATGGGTCCCTGCCATGCCTGCCCGGTGTGCAACGGCCGCGCCTGCGGCGCCACGATCCCCGGCCCCGGTGCCAAGGGCAGCGGCACGGTGGCGATCCGCAACTTTGACGCCTGGCGCGATGTGCGGCTGAACATGGACACGATCCACGAAAATTTTGAGCCGGACACCGCGCTCCGCATCTTCGGCCGCACCTTTAAGTACCCCTTCTTTGCCGGGCCGGTGGGTGCTCTGGCGCTGCACTACGGCGACAAATACAACGACCTTGACTACAATAACATTCTGGTCCCCGCTTGTGCGGCAGCCGGCATTGCCGCCTTTACCGGTGACGGCACGAACCCCAAGGTCATGGAGGGCGCGACCGCTGCCATCGCCGCCAGCGGCGGTGCGGGCATCCCGACCGTCAAGCCGTGGGACAACGCGACCGTGGCGCAGAAGATGGCGATGACCCGCCAGTCCGGCTGCTTTGCGCTGGCCATGGACATTGACGCCGCAGGGCTGCCGTTTCTGCAGCATCTTGACCCGCCCGCGGGCAGCAAGACCGTGGAGCAGCTGCAGGAGATTGCCAAAAGCGCAGGTGTGCCGTTCATCTTAAAGGGCATCATGACCGTCAGCGGTGCTGAAAAGGCCGTTGAGGCCGGGGCTGCCGGCATCGTTGTGTCCAACCACGGCGGCCGCGTGCTGGACGACTGCCCTGCCACGGCGGAGGTTCTGGCCGACATCGTGGCCGCAGTGGACGGCCGCGCCAAGATCCTTGTGGACGGCGGCATCCGCACCGGCAACGATGTGTTCAAGGCGCTGGCCCTCGGCGCGGACGGCGTGCTGATCGCACGGCCCTTCGTCACAGCCGTCTACGGCGGCGGGGCGGACGGCGTTGCCGCCTACACCGAAAAGCTCGGCAGCGAGCTGGCCGACACGATGCGCCTGTGCGGCGCGCCGACCCTCGATGCCATCACCCGCGATATGGTGCGGATCATCAAGTAAAAAGCAACAAAAAATACCATGCCTCCCGGTTGCAAAAACCGTCGAAACATGGTATTCTTTTTATGCCGCTTTATGCGGCGGGCACTGCACATACGGCAGGCGGTTGGTCTTCCCTCCCGAAAGGAGGTGAGATCATGCGTTTTACATTTACGTTTTATGTGGGTCACAAGACCATTACATTGAGCATCATTGTAAAAAGCAAGAACCGCCACTCTGCCAAGTGACGGTTCTTAGGTCTAACCTAATTACCCTAGCTTGAAAGAGACCAACCGCTTGTCGCAGTGCCTTTTTCTATGTTTATTATAACGCTGTGCAGTCTCTTTGTCAAGCCGCTGCCTCTCGCCCCCCCACCCCTGCATAAATATTCTTTTTTCTGCAAAAATTGTCCAAACCTCTTGCATAACCTGCGGTTTTGCATTACTATTAAAGAACAACGCCGCTTTAAATCGGCAGTGTGAGGGATTTGTGCAAAGTATAGGAGGAGTTATCATGAAAAAGCTTATCAGCACCGTTCTGGCACTTGGCATGGCCGCAAGCCTCGCGGCCTGCGGCAGCAGCGCCGCCGCGACCCCCGCCAGCACGGCGGACGCCGTTTCGACCGAAAGCACCGCAGCCGCCGACACCGACCTCGCCTACATTCAGGGCAAGGGCAAGATGACCATCGGCTACACCGTCTATGAGCCGATGAACTACACCGATGCCGACGGTAACTTTACCGGCTTTGACACCGAGCTTGCCACCGCCGTCTGCGCCAAGCTCGGCGTTGAGCCTGATTTTGTCGAGATCAACTGGGACACCAAGGTCGTTGAGCTGGACGCCAAGAGCATCGACTGCATCTGGAACGGCATGACCCTGACCGATGACATCATGGCCAACGCCGCCTGCACCAAGCCCTACGCCAAGAACGCGCAGGTCGTTGTGATGAAGGCCGATGCCGCCTATGCCTCCACCGCCGATCTGGCGGGCAAGACCGTTGTGGCCGAGGCCGGCTCCGCCGGTGAGACTGCTATCAGCGAGGACGCGGGCCTGTCGCAGGCAGAGTACATCAGCAAAAGCGTGCAGACCGACTGCCTGATGGAGGTTGCCGCCGGCACCGCCGATGCCGCTGTGCTGGACCTGACGCTGGCCACCGCCATGATCGGCGAGGGCACCGACTACGCGAACCTTGCCATCAAGGACGAGCTGAACGCCGAGGAATACGGCGTTGCCTTCCGCAAGGGCAGCGATGCCGCCGAGGCCGTGAACGCCGCCTTTGACGAGCTGAAGGCGGACGGCACGATGCAGGCCCTTGCCGACAAATACAGCCTGACGCTGGCCGACTGATGGGCGAGGCAGCAGTCATCTGGGGCCGCCTGACCGAAGCCTTCTGGCTCAACTGCCAGCTGTTCGGCCTTACCTTACTGTTCGCACTGCCGCTGGGGCTGGTAGTGTCGTTCGGCTCCATGAGCAGGCTTGCCCCGCTGCGCGGCGCAGTCAAGACCTTTGTCTGGATCATCCGCGGCACGCCGCTGATGCTGCAGATCCTTGTCATCTATCTTGGCCCCGGCCTGATGGGCTTTGCCAGCCCGTGGCCATCGGGCGGCAGCGGCCGTCTGGTGGCGGCCGTGGTGGCCTTTGCCATCAACTACGCCTGCTATTTTTCTGAGATCTACCGCGGCGGCATCGAGGCTGTGCCCAAGGGCCAGACCGAGGCCGGGCAGGTGCTGGGCATGACCCGGACCCAGATCTTTTTCCGCGTCACGCTGCTGCAGGTCATCAAGCGGATTCTGCCGCCGATGGGCAACGAGATCATCACCCTCGTCAAGGACACCTCGCTTGCGAATGTCATTGCCAACAAGGACATCATCATGATGGCGAAGGAGTACAGCGCCAAGGGCCTGATCTGGCCGCTGTTCTCCACGGCGGTGTTCTTTCTTGTGTTTGTGGGTGTGCTGACGCTGCTGTTTGGCTGGCTGGAAAAGCGGCTGGACTATTTCAGATAAGGGGGTGCAGTCATGGCATTGTTGGAAGTAAACGGCATCGGCAAAAGCTTTGGTGCCACAAGCGTGCTGCGCGGCATCTCCTTTGATCTGGCCGAGGGGGAGGCGCTGGCGATCATCGGCTCCTCCGGCTCAGGCAAGACTACGCTGCTGCGCTGCCTGAATTTTCTCGAGACGGCCGACACCGGCTCGATCACCGTTGCGGGCGAAACGCTGTGGAGCGCCGCCGACACCCGCACCCAGAGCGAGGAGGCCATCCGCAAAAAGCGGCTGCATTTCGGTCTGGTGTTCCAGAACTTCAACCTGTTCCCCCAGTACACCGCGCTGCAAAATGTAATGCTGGCCGGGCAGCTGCTGGCGCGGGAGCGCCCCGACTACAAGCAGAACAAGCGCCGGATCCTTGCCGAACTCGAGGAGCAGGCGCGGGCGCTGCTGGCGCAGATGGGCCTCTCCGACCGGGAGAACCACTACCCGCACCAGCTTTCGGGCGGGCAGCAGCAGCGCGTGGCCATCGCCCGCGCCTTGGCGCTGCACCCCGACATTCTCTGCTTTGATGAGCCGACCTCGGCCCTTGACCCCGAGCTGACCGGTGAGGTGCTGCGCGTCCTGCGGGAGCTTGCCGCGCACCGCACCACCATGATCATCGTCACCCATGAGATGAAGTTTGCCCGCGATGTGGCGGACCGCATCCTTTTTATGGACGGCGGCGTTGTGGTTGAGCAGGGCAGCGCAAAGGATCTCATCGACCACCCCAAAGAGGAACGCACCCGCCAATTTTTGGCAAGCTACGGGAAATAAACGAAACCGGCAGACCGTTCGATCCAACGGCCTGCCGGTTATCTGTTTCTGTAGGGAGGGGTCTTGACCCCTCCGCTGCGCTTTGCGGCCGGCGCTCACAACATGGGTCACGCCGTAGGGGCGCATTCTATATGCGCCCGCGCCGTTCGCGGCGGCGGAAATGTTCCCGGGCGGATATGGAATCCGCCCCTACAATGCGTTTTTACCGCACCGCGATGCACTCGATCTCCACAAGGGCGTTTTTCGGCAGGGCGGCGATCTGCACGCAGCTGCGCGCGGGGAAACCGCCGTGGAAATAGCTGCCGTATACCTCGTTCACCGCGCCGAAATCCCCCAGATCCTGCACGAACACCGTTGTCTTGACAACGCTGTCCAGCGTCAGGCCGGCCTCGCCCAGCACGGCCTGCAGGTTCTTCAGGGCCTGATGGGTCTGGGCCTGCACACCCTCCGCCAGTGCGCCGGTCGCGGGGTCAAGGCCGAGCTGACCGCTGCAGTAGACCGTTGTGCCGGTATCCACCGCCTGAGCATACGGGCCGAGGGCGGCCGGGGCGTTCTTTGTTGCAATTCGTTTCATAACCTTATACACTCCTCTTATGCTTGTTTATCCTTGTCAGCCTCGGGCGGCCAGACAAAGCCGCGCCGGGTCAGGCAATCCTGTAAAAAGTCGGTGACCTGCGCCGTGTAGGCGGCGTTGTCGTGGTAGTAGCTCACGGCGTGCTCTGCGCCGTGTACCGTCAAAAATTTCTTGCCTTTCGCGCGGCAGGCTTCATAGTTGCGCTTCCCCATCTCATAGGGCACAAAGCCGTCCGCATCGCCGTGGACAAAAAAGATCGGCACCTTGCTCTGCGCGGCAGCGGCGGTGCAGTCGGCGTCCTCGGGGTCAAAGTGGCCGAACAGGATCGCGCCCAGCCGTCCAACCGCATAGGTCAGCTCCAGCGGCATACCGGGCAGGTATTCCGGCAGACATTTGCGGGTGATCTCCCGCGGGCTGGTATAGCCGCAGTCCGCTACAACGCCGCACACATTGTCCGGCAGGCTCAGCCCGGCCGCCAGCACCACAGTGGCCGCCCCCATCGAGACACCCATCAGGAAGATCGGCACCTCCGGCCCGAAATGACTGCGCGCCCAGACGGCCCAGTCCCGGGCATCGTAGCGCTCTTTGACGCCCATCGTAATGGTGTGCCCGCCGCTGTAGCCGTGGGCGCGCTGGTCGGGCAGCAGCACATTGTAGCCCAGCGCCGTGCAGAGCGTGTAGCCGCCCAGCCCGTCCCGCGTGGCATAGCCGCGGTATCCGTGGAAGATGATGGCCAGCGGCGCACCATCGGCATGGTGGTAGTACCGCGCCGCCAGCGGGGTGCCGTCCTGCGCCGTAATATGCACCGGCTCAAACCGGTCGCGCGCCAGCGCATCGGCATCGGGGCCCATCGCCTTGCGGTAGCACTCGCGGGTGGGCATGTCCGCCGGGGAGGGCACCTGCGTGGTGGGCTTATTGTAAAAGCCCACGCGGTAGACACCGTAGGCAGCGCCCAGCACCGCTGCACCGGCCGCTGCGGCCGCCTTGAGCAGGGGATGCTTTTTCATGGGGGGATCACCTCAGTTTCCATTGCTGTATTTGTTCCGATTATAGCAAATTCCCGCCCGCACCGCAACGCTTTGACAAAAAAGTTCACACTTGCCACCGCGCCGTTTTCGCGGTATAGTATACTTATTTATGACCCACTCCGCAGGGGGTCAAAGTACACGCCGGTCTTTTCATCGGCTTTACCGCACCTGCTACAATTCAAGAGGGTTTCTCATGAGTGAACTGACGCAAAGCCTCCAGATCGCTGTTACCCGCTATCCCGGCACGATGGCCGAGCTGGCGCGCCGCACCGCCATCGACCGTTCCACCCTGTACAAGATCATCAACGGCCAGCGCACACCCCGGCAGGAGCAGCTTGAGCGCCTGGCCGAGGCCCTTGCGCTGAATGACGAGCAAAAGGACACCCTGCTGCTGCAGTACAAGCAGCGCGGCCGCTCCACCGACCCGCGGATCCGCACCGAGCTGCACAAGCTGCTGACCACGGCCTGCACCGTGCAGGAGTCTATCCGCCATGAGGGCGTACCCCCCAACACCGCCTTTTCGGAGCTTCCCTGCACCGACCGCTATGTCGAGGGGCCGCGCGCCGTGGGCGCACTGGCCGGGGCCCTGATCGCCCGCCACCTTGCATCGGGCGATACCCGGCCGCTGCTGCTCTCCCCCTTCACCAATCCCGTGCTGGACAACGCCCTGATCGAGCGCTTCTCGGTGGCAGACGGAGTCCCCGCCACCGTCGCGCAGCTGCTGCTTTTTGCGCAGGATCGTGAGATACCGCGCCACCTTGCCTCCGACATTGCCACACTTACCCATACGCTGCCGCTGCTTTTTCTGCCCAAGATGCGGTATGACGCCCGCATAGCCCCCTGCGTCACCGGTGAGCCGATCCCCGGCGCCCTGATGCCGGTCTACCTGCTCCTGCCGGAGAGCGCGCTCCTGATGGACCGCCTTGGGCAGAAGGCGCTGCTCGTCACCGACCGCAAGGCGGTCGAAAGCCTGCGCCTTTCGTTCAGCCGCCAATATTTTGATGCCTCCTCCGTGCTGCGGCAGACCAGCGGCAAGCATGATTTTCTCGAGTCAATGGCGCTGTACAGCGGCCTGTTTGCACACCGCAAGCGGTGCAGTATGATCCGCTACCAGCCGCCCTTTTCCCTGCTCGCCGACAAGGAGATAGCACTGCAGGTCCTGCGCCTTGACGATACCCTGCGGGAGCTGCTGCCCTCGATGCTCGACTATCTGGCAAGCTGTAGCCAGCAGACGCCGGACATTTTTTTCTGTGAGGAGGGCATCCTGCAGTTTGTGCGCAATGGCCTGATGTTTGAGCTGCCACCGTCACTCTACGACCCGCCTGCGCCCGAGATACGGCGCAGGCTGCTGCAGCGGCTGCGGCAGACCGTTGCAGCCGACCGGCAGACGCTGCGCATCGTGGACACTACCCAGCTGCCCCTCTCCCCCGCCATGAGCGTGAATGTCTTTCAGGGCAGCGGCATCGTTTTCTGTCAGGCCATGACCGCGCCCGATGAGCCGTTCTGCCGCGAATATCTGCTGCAGGACCCCCTCCTGACCGATGCGATGCTCAGCTATCTGGACCTGTGCCGCGCCGGGGAGCGGGTGCGCAGCAAAAAATATACCCTCGACTTTATTGATTATTGTCTGCGGCTGCTGTAAAATGGTCTTGTGTATCACCCGTTTGTAAAAGGAGAAAATGCCATGGCACATACCGAGACCATGCTGGAAAGCAAAGAGATCTTCAACGGCCGCGTCATCCGCGTCACCGTTGACAAGGTGCAGCTGGAGGACGGCTCCACCTCCACCCGCGAGATCGTCCATCACCACGGCGGGGCCTGCATCCTGCCCGTTGATGCAGACGGCAATATTACGATGGTACGCCAGTTCCGCTATGCCTTCAGGGAGGAGATCTGGGAGCTGCCTGCCGGCAAGCTGGAGGCCGGCGAGGACCCGTTTGAGGCCGCCAAGCGCGAGCTGAGCGAGGAGTGCGGCCTGACCGCCAACCACTTTGTCGATCTGGGCATCGTCTACGCAACCGTTGGCTATGACAGCGAGAAGATCTACCTGTGGGCCGCCACCGGCCTGCATGAGGTCCGCCAGCATCTGGATGCCGGGGAGTTCCTTGATGTCGTCAAAATGCCGTTTGACAAGGCGCTCGGCCTTGTGATGGACGGCACCATCAAAGACAGCAAGACTCAGGTGGCCCTGCTGAAATACGCGCAGCTGCGCGGCAAAGCCTGAATGGGCGTTGAGATACTGGACCACGGCACCCGCGTGCTGACCGCGCCGGGCGCGACCTTCGGCACCGATGCGCTGCTGCTGGGCCGCTTTGCCCTGCCCCGCCGGGGGGAGCGCGCGCTGGATATGTGCAGCGGCTGCGGCATCATCTCGCTGCTGTGGCACGATGCCGGCCACCGCGGCCCCTGCACGGCACTTGAGCTGGACGCCGCAGCCTCCGCCCTCTGCGCGCAGGCCGCCGCCGACAACGAGGCCGACCACATCACGCCGCTCTGCACCGACCTGCGGCAGTTCTGCACCGCCGGGCCGGAGCAGGGGCAGTATGATTTTGCCGCCTGCAACCCGCCGTATTTTGCGGCCGGGCCGCGCAGCCCCGACCCGCGCCGGGCCGAGACCCGCCATACCGACAGCTGCACCACCGCCGATGCTGTGGACTGCGCCCGCCGCACCCTGCGGGACGGCGGCCGCTTTGTGCTGTGCCAGCGCCCCGAGCAGCTGGCCGAGATCTTAGCCGCCCTGCGCGCCGCCCGACTTGAGCCGAAGCGGCTGGCCTTTGTCAAAAACCGACCAAACGGCGCACCGTGGCTCTTCCTTGTTGAGGCGCAAAAGGGCCGCCGCACCGGCCTGCGCGTGGAACCGGATGTGCTGATAACGAGTGGTGCGGCGATGTATGGGCCGAAGGGTTAGGCGTGGCATCTGAAAAATGCAGTAGGGGCGGGGCTCTGCTCCGCCCGGGGCATCTTTCCGGGTGAGCAGC
>OHKS01000875.1_pt1 | contig 10702 bp, 10 predicted proteins | sample 1568881 | NCBI WGS metagenome assembly OHKS01 (sample SAMEA3879569, study PRJEB24766) | human gut metagenome | biome: human-associated habitat; feature: feces | place: USA | collected 1985/1987 | reverse complement strand
CTGTCCAGTGCGCCGGTGGGCTCGTCGGCCAGCAGGATGTCGGGGTTGTTGACGAGGGCGCGGGCGATGGCCACGCGCTGCATCTGGCCGCCCGACATCTCGGTGGGGCGCTTGTGGAGCTGGTCCCCGAGGCCCACCTGCCGCAGCGCCTCGGCGGCACGGCGGCGGCGCTCGGCCTTGGAAACGCCTGAGATGGTCAGTGCCAGCTCTACGTTGCCCAGCACGGTCTGGTGGGGGATCAGGTTATAGCTCTGGAACACAAAGCCGATGGTGTGGTTCCGGTAGGAGTCCCAGTCGCGGTCTGTGTATTTTTTTGTGGAGATGCCGTTGATGACCAGATCGCCGCTGTCGTAGCGATCCAGACCGCCGATGATGTTCAGCAGGGTGGTCTTGCCGGAGCCGCTGGGGCCAAGAATGGCCACAAATTCGTTGTCCCGCAGGTTCAGACTGACGTTGTTCAGTGCGTGCTGCACCAGCTCGCCGGTCTTGTATTCTTTGTTGATCTGTTTAAGTTTGAGCATAGAAGTGCCTTTCCGGTACTGCGCCGCCGGGCGCTGCTGCCTGGGATTTAAAAGTAGGAAACATTTGCAAACAATATCTAATTTAGTTTAGCAAATAAAAATGAAGAAACCGTGAAATTAACTGCGGAACGGATGAAGCTGCGGAGCTTTTGCGTCTGGGCAGCGGTCTGACCGGAAGGATGGGGCAAAAAAGAAAAGCGGAAAAAGATACCGGTTGAATTTACAAGCTGAACGTGATATTCTAAAGCTGACAGACAGGCTGCGCCGGAGAAAACGGCGTTATATTACCTGAAAGGCTGTCGGAACAACACTTCTTTAGGATTGTAACGGTTTCTCCTACCTTATAAAATATACTTCATAAAATAGCAAAAGGATAAACAAGGCAGAAAAAATTTGGCCCTTGTAGTAAGGAGGAACTGAAATGGAACGTACATTTTCACCTATGATCCGGCAGTATTCTGCCATTGATGGTTTGCAGCAGGCGTATACGCTGGTGTATGCCATGGAGGTAGAGGGCACACAAGGCTGCCGGCTGACCCTGTGCCAGATCGGCAGCCGACAGCAGATCGTCAGTCAGCATGTTGCGGCAGCGCCGGAGTTCTGTTACCGGCTCCTGCGCTACTTGTGTGAAAATGGAGTTCAGCCGGAGCTCTGGCGGGATGCGGTCACAGACCTGACAGCTGCCGGGCTGGTAGGCGAGAAAGGCGGCGCATGGCGTGAACAGTGAGCGAACAGCCCAACTGCAAGTCGCCCTTGCAAGCTATGATCTGAAAGAACTGCGTGTCCAGAAGCGTTATTTGCAGGAGCAGGGAACCGCCATTGACTGCACCTGCTTTTGCAGCGGCGAAAAGCTGCTGGCACAGCTGCGGCAGGGTGTCCGTTATGATGCCGTGGTGCTTTGCAGCGAGCTGACGGATCTGCCTGCGGAGCAATTTGTCCGGCAGTTTTATCAGCTGAAGGAACGGCCGATGCTTCTGATACAGAGCCATGGCCGCAGCAGCGGCACGGCGTTGCAAAAGCTCCGCGAGGGGTGCTACTGCGTAGAGGGCACTGAGCTGAAAAGGCTGCTGTGGCAGCTTTACCGGATGCCCGGGCGGCAGAACCGGCAGCTGGAGCAGCGGTGCAGCCAGCTGTATGCGGCGTGGGGCATCCCGCAGGGGGATGTCAACGCCGGATATCTATCCTGCGCGGTCGGCATCGCATGTAGCACCAGCCAGAAGCTGGCGATCCGCAAGGAAATCTTGCAGGCGGTGAGCGAACAGTTTGATACATCGGTCGCTGCCGTGGAAAGCGGCATCCGCCGGATGGTGGATCAGCTGGAGGAAAAGCCGCCTCTTGCGTGGCTGGCGTTTAAGGCCGATACAAGGCTGGGCAGCGGCAAACCTACCACTGGCAAGCTGATCTACGCGGTCAGGGACGTTGTGTTGCGGCAAAAAGTGCCATCCACCCGCCTGTAAGGCTTGCACACGGCTTTGGAACACGGCGGCGTTCCTTTAGAAAAATGGCATCGCCCGGGGAGGCAGAGCAATGGAGCAGCAAAAGACAGAAACGCGGTCTATCACCGCAGAGCAGCGCAAGCGGGTCGAGGAGGTCTGCTTCCGTTCGCTGGCGCTGATCGGACGCAACTGTGAATATCTGGAGCAGCATTTTGACCGCACCGGTGCAGACGCGTCTACCCGGCAGGCGGTGGCAGATATCGACACCGCTGCCATGCAGCTGGACCGCACCCTCAGCGAGGCAATCACCCTGCTGGAGTTTCTGCACGAGGACACAAAGCCGCAGCTGTACCCCATTGACCTGTGTGAGCTTTTGCAGCAGGTGGCGGCGCAGTCTGATATGATCCGGGCGCAGCTTGGGGTGGATATCCGGCTGGATTACGGCGGGTGTACTACCTGCTGCGTAATGGCAGACCGCAGAGATGCGGAGCTGCTGTGCCTGCATCTGCTCTCCAATGCCCTGCGCGCCAGCCGGGAGGGCGGCAGCGTCTGTATCGCGCTGCGCCGCACCGAGAGCGACTGGCAGCTGACCGTCACCGACGATGGCTGCGGGCTGCCCGGCGAGGATGTACAGGCAGCGCTGGAAAACCGCCGCAGCTTTTTGGGCGGGGCGCAGCTGGGACTGCTGCTCTGCCGGGAGTGCTGCCGCCGGATGGACTGGAGCTTACAGCTGGAGCCTGCGCCCGAAAAAGGCACACAGGCTGTGGTGCGCATTCCGCTGTACACGGGCGAAAGCCGCCCCGATGGCACGGTGGAGCTGCGCACCAGTTCGGAGACCGAGCAGGAGCAGCGCAAGTATCATCTGCGTGCCATGCTGGTGCGGGAGATGCGCACCATGCCGGAGCGCGGCGACCCGGAAGACGAATTTTGATAAGGTGGCAAGGCCGCTGCACAGCGTTTTGTGCGGCGGCCTTACTATTTTGCGCCCGGTGCTTTCCTGCAAGCGCAAAGCATGGTATACTGAATGCTGAAAACAAAAGCTTGGAGGAGCAACAATGACAAACAAGAAGCTGAACTACCCTGCAATTGCCAAGGAGATGGCCATCCTGACCGGGGCCGTTGCCATTATTGCGGCGGCGGTTTTCTTTTTTCTGGTGCCGAGCCATACATCTGTCAGCAGCATTTCCGGCCTTGGCATCGTGCTGTCCAATTTTGTGCCGCTGCCCTTGTCGGTCATTACGATGATCCTGAACGTCGTGCTTCTCATCATCGGGTTCTTTACCTGCGGCAGAGAATTTGGCGCAAAGACCGTATACACCAGTGTGCTGCTGCCGGTGTTTCTGGGGCTGTTTGAAAAGCTGTTCCCGGAGTTCGGCTCGATGACCGGCAGTCAGGAGCTGGATGTGCTGTGCTATATTCTGGTGGTCAGCGTGGGTCTGAGCATCCTGTTCAACCGCAACGCATCCTCCGGCGGGCTGGATATCGTGGCAAAGATCATGAACAAGTACCTGCACATGGAATTGGGAAAAGCCATGTCTCTGTCGGGAATGTGTGTGGCGCTTTCCGCGGCCCTGGTCTACGATAAAAAGACCGTGGTGCTGAGTATCCTCGGTACTTACTTCAACGGCATCGTGCTGGACCATTTCATCTTTGATAACAGCATCAAACGCCGCGTCTGCATCATCACCAAAAAAGAGGAGGCGCTGCGTCAGTTCATCCTCCATGACCTGCACAGCGGTGCGACCATGTACGAGGCCATCGGTGCATACAATCTGGAAAAGCACAACGAGATCATTACCATCGTGGACAAGAGCGAATATCAGAAGCTGATGAACTTTATCAACCGGGAAGACCCCAAGGCTTTTGTTACCATTTACAATGTGTCCAGCATGCAGTATCAGCCCAAGATCTGATCGGCGGAGAGCTGCCGCAAAGGGCGGGCCTTTTGCGGCTTGCTCTTTGCCATAGCTGCGTGGTATACTCAAGTCCGGAAAGATCAAAGCGCATGGAGGGAATAAGCATGCTGACCTATACCTATGTTTCAGAGGGAACGTTTGCCCTGATGGAAAAACCAAAGCCGGTGCTGCAGCACGAGCGGGACGCCATTGTAAAGGTGACCCTTGCCAGTATCTGCTCCAGCGATCTGCACATCAAGCACGGCAGCGTGCCCCGGGCGGTGCCCGGCATCACGGTCGGCCACGAGATGGTGGGCATCGTAGAAGAAGTGGGCAGTGCGGTGACCAATGTGAAACCCGGCGACCGGGTGACGGTGAACGTGGAGACCTTCTGCGGAGAGTGCTTTTTCTGCAAAAAAGGCTTTGTGAACAACTGCACCGATCAAAACGGCGGCTGGGCGCTGGGCTGCCGCATCGACGGCGGGCAGGCCGAGTATGTCCGGGTGCCCTTTGCGGATCAGGGACTGAACAAGATCCCGGACGGCGTCACCGATCGGCAGGCGCTGCTGGTGGGCGATGTGCTGGCCACCGGCTTTTGGGCGGCACGCATCTCGGAAATCACCCCCGAGGATACCGTGCTGATCCTCGGTGCAGGGCCGACCGGCATCTGCACGCTGCTGTGCGTCATGCTGCACAGCCCCAAGCGCATCATCGTCTGTGAAAAGGACGCAAGCCGCCTGCAGTTCATCCGTCGGCACTACCCGCAGGTGCTCACCGTGCAGCCGGAGGACTGCGCCGCCTTTGTGCGTGCCCACAGCGACCACGACGGGGCCGATGTGGTGCTGGAGGTGGCAGGGGCAGACTCCACCTTCCGGCTGGCATGGGAGTGTGCACGGCCCAACGCCGTTGTGACGGTGGTGGCGCTGTACGATAAGGCACAGACCCTGCCGCTGCCGGAGATGTACGGCAAAAACCTTACCTTCAAGACCGGCGGCGTGGACGGCTGCGATTGTGAAGAAACGCTGCGTCTCATCGCAGAAGGCAAGATCGATACCGAACCGCTCATCACCCACACCTACCCCCTGCGCCGGATCGCAGAGGGCTACGAGCTGTTTGAAAAGAAACGGGACGGCGTGATCAAGGTGGCAGTGGAGTGCTGACGGTCTGCGCCAAGGCACAACGCACATAAGGTGGCCCCGGAGAGCTGTAACAAGCCCTCCGGGGCCATTTTTGTTTCCCGACATCTTTTCCGCAGCGGCAAGGCGTGGTAGAATAAGGGCAGAACCAATCCACAGGTGAGAAAATCGAACTTCAGAGAGAGGAGATGTTTCTATGCAGTCTGATGAGCTGAAACGCCGGATCTCGGCAGGCAGAGGAGATGCTTTGGCCGATCTGGTTTTGAAAAATGCCAGAATCGTCAATGTGTTTACCGATGAGATCGACACCGCTGATATTGCCATCAGCGGAAATTCGATCGTGGGCGTGGGCACGTATCATGGCCGGAAAGAAGTTGATCTGCACGGCAAATATGTCTGCCCGGGCCTGATCGATGGGCATATCCACATCGAAAGCTCCATGCTCTGTGGTCCGGCTTTCGAGCAGGCAGTGCTGCCCCACGGTACCACTGCGGTGGTCACAGACCCACACGAGATCTCGAACGTTGCGGGGCTGGAAGGCTTGGATTTTATGCTGGAAACGACAAAAAATCTGACCCTTTCGGTTTATTTCATGCTGCCCTCCTGTGTTCCGGCCACGGATCTGGATGAATCCGGTGCGGTGCTGAACGCAGAACAGCTCCGGCCTTACTACGGCGATCCCCGTGTGCTGGGGCTTGCGGAACTGATGAATGCCTACGGAACGGTGCGCTGTGACCCGAAGATCCTGCAGAAGATCCGCGACTGCACCGAAGCGGGAAAGATCGTGGATGGCCATGCACCGCTCTTGAGCGATAAGGACCTGAATGCTTATATTGCGGCAGGCGTTCAGTCCGATCACGAGTGCTCCAACATCGAGGAAGCCATGGAAAAACTCCGGCGCGGACAATACATCATGATCCGGGAAGGAACGGCTGCCAAAAATATGGAGGCCCTGATGCCGCTGTTCCGGGAGCCCTATTGCAGCCGCTGCATGTTGGTGACGGATGATAAGCACCCCGGTGACCTGCTGGACAGCGGCCACATCGATTCCAACATCCGTAAAGCGATCCGGCTGGGCGCAGACCCAGCAGTGGCCGTCAAAATGGCAACGCTGGTCCCGGCACAGTATTTTGGGTTCAAGCAGCGCGGTGCCGTAGCACCGGGGTACCGGGCAGATCTGGTTGTGGTTCCGGATCTGGAATCCTTTACGGTCGAACAGGTTTACAAGAATGGCACGCTGGTGGCCGAGCACGGAAAAACGCTGAAACCCGCACCGCTTGACATCGACCGTGTGAGATTTTCCCACGTTATGGATTCCTTTGATCTGGATGAGATCACACTGCAGGACCTGGAACTTCGGGAAAGCGGGGAGCAGGAGCGTGTCATCTGCCTGAACCGGGGCGAGCTGCTTACGGAGGAAAAAATCATCCCGTTCCAACGGCATCCGGGCAAAGCTCCCGGTGTGGACCCGGAACACAACATCGTAAAACTGGCCGTTTTTGAGCGGCATCATCACTCCGGCCATGTGGGCATTGGCTTTTTAGGAAACTTCAGCCTGAAATGCGGAGCCGTTGCATCGAGCATCGCACATGATTCCCATAACCTGATCGTGGCAGGGGACAACGATACCGATATGATGCTGGCCGGCAACACTGTGCGGAAAAACAAAGGCGGACTTGCGTTTGTGGCAGATGGACAGGTCGTGGCAGAACTTGCGCTTCCGGTGGCCGGATTGATGAGCACCGAAAGCGCAGAGAGCGTTGCGGCGAAAATGCAGGCGCTGAACGATGCCCTCAAGGCACATGGCGTAGCGGAAGACATCGGCATTTTTATGACCCTCGCCTTCGTCAGCCTTCCGGTCATTCCAAAACTCAGACTGAATACATACGGCATCATCGATGTAGCGCAGCAGAAAGTCGTTCCGGCTGTTTTTTAATAGGCGATAACAAAAATACTGCCGGAGACCGACCCGAAAGGTCCGTCTCCGGCAACAGAACAGTTCGTTCCTACTCTTAGAAGCGAGCCGCATCAAGAGAAAAATTGACGGAAATTCTTATTTGATAAATCGGAATTTGCTACGTTGGTTCATCAAGTACTCATCGTCCAACTTTTTTGCATAGGAGGTTCACCATGCTGGAACGATTCTTCAAGTCACAGGTAGCAACGGTTTCGGATTCAACCTATTGCCACCGTATTACAGATGCTTTGACAGCGGCTGGAATCAAATGCTATTGCAAAACCAAAGATGTGAATCAGCGAAGTGTTTTTGACGCAACACGGATGCGAGCACAAATCGGGACTTTTGGAATAAAGCCTCAGTATATTACAGAGATTTTTGTAGACAAAGAAAATGCAGAACTTGCTTCTCATATCATTTATACCCTGTAAAATTCGCGTTTATCAAGGTGAACATTTAAGTATTAAAAACGGGAGTGAAACAAATGATGACCATTGCACAGATCATGGAAAAGATGATCGCCTTTTCCGAAGGGAATATCCATGACATCACGCACCTGAGCTGCGTGTGGACCTATGCCAAAACCATTGGTGAGCTGGAGGGGCTGGACGCAGACACGCAGTTTATTCTGGAGGTGGCGGCCATCACCCACGATATCGCCTGCCCGCTCTGCCGCAAAAAGTACGGCAACACCAATGGTAAATATCAGGAGCAGGAGGGTGCCCCGCTGGTGCGGGAGTTCTTGGCGGATACCGGCATGACAGCAGAACAGATCGACCGGGTGGCCTATCTGGTAGGGCACCACCATAGTCCGGCGCAGATCGACGGCATTGACTATCAGATTCTGATTGAGGCAGATTATATCGTCAATGCGTCCGAAAGCGGGTACGACCAGCAGGCAATCCGAACCTTTATGGAACATACGATGAAAACGGCAGCGGGTATCCGGCTGACGAAAACAGTGTTTGGAGTGTAAAAATGATTCAGAAGCATTGCTTTGAATGCGGTACGGCATTGATTGAAAAAGAACTGGAAGAAGAGGGCATTGTGCCTTATTGCCCGAAATGCCAGCAATACCGGTTCCCGATGTACAATGTGGCAGTCAGCATGATTGTTGTGGATGAGGAAACCGGGAAAATTCTGCTCATCCAGCAGTACGGCAAGCCCTCTTATATTCTGGTGGCTGGATATGTGAACCGCGGTGAGGCAGAAGAACACGCCGTGGTGCGGGAAGTCCGGGAAGAAACCGGGTTGGAAGTAGAACACCTCCGGTTCAACCGTACTAAGTTTTTTGAGCCGTCCAACACGCTGATGTGCAACTTTACGGCTTTCGTCAGAACCGCAAAGGCGCTGCATATCAACCACGAAGTGGACCGCTGCAAGTGGTTCACCCCACAGGAAGCCAGAGAAAACATCCGTCCCAACAGCCTTGCAGCGGAATTTTTGAATGCGTATCTGGACGAAGTGGGGAATAAGCCGATGGAGATGTGATTCGTGGCTGTACCACGGGAATTTTGACGGAGAGTATGGAAAAAAGTTGGTTCGGCCTGTTTCGGTTGACTTTTTTATAAAGAATCGGTATATTAATACTATATAGTATCAATAAGTATCAACTGCGAGGTGGACAGAATGGATGGGGCACAGTTTGCCAAAATGCTTTCAGATAAGCATTTGTTTGAACTCAATCGGATGGAATACAAGTACTCGACTGTCAGCGTCAAAGAATTTGCCGAATTGCTGCGGCAAAACTTTGCGCAGCCTCTGCCGTTGACTGATTTTTCTGGAAATAAGCTGTTTTACCTGCCGAACCTCGCGCAAATTTCAACAAATGGTATGAAGCAGTTGCTCTCTGTCCCTGTCAGTGGACAAAACTTCGGCTTGTCGGCGATGACCGAGGAAATTTATGCTACTTTTCAAATTGAAAGTATCCGCTCGACCCGCAGCAGTATCCGTTATATCCTCGATGGCTATGCCCCTCGTGATGAACAAGAAGCCCGCATCTATGGTATGAAGCGCGGACTGGAGTTTATCGCGAATCGTCAGAATACGATCACCGAGGAGAATCTGCATTACCTATATCAGATCAGCACAGGGGATTATCTCCCGGATGAAGATCGATTACTGCCAAACCACTTTTATCGGCATGGCGAGGTTTTTATTGTGGGCGGTGAAGAACCCAGACCGGGACTTCCGGCAGAGCGGCTTCCCGGTGCCATGAAATGTCTTGTCGATTTTGCGAATGCCAATGACGGCATCAATGAGCTGCATAAGGCTGCCATTCTGCACTTTGCCTTTGCGTACTACCACCCCTATTTTGACGGGAATGGACGCACTGCACGGCTATTCCACCTCTGGTATCTTGTTCAGCAGGGCTATCCTGCGGCACTGTTCACGCCGTTTTCCCGATACATCGCTGAAAACAAGGACGCATATTACAAAGCCTACGAACGCGTGGAGAGAAATGCTCTGATTTCCGGCTATATGGATGTGACTCCCTTTCTGTTCTACTTCTGCAATGAGGTCTATAACCGCCTGCAGGTGGATGCAGTCCCGCCGAAAACTGATCTTGAGGTATATCAAACTGCTCTTGCGGAAGGAAAAATCACAGAAAAAGAACGGCTGCTCTGGGAGTATGTTCTGTCTGCTTATGGTGCAGAGGAGTTTACCACAAAGCAGCTGGAAAAGGATTTCCGAAACGCTGCGTATGCAACCATTCGGACGTTTGTGATGAAATTCCATGAGATGGGGCTGCTTACTGCAAGAAAAGCAGGAAACAGGGTGTTCTATCGTGTCGGTGGGACTTCTGACGGTCGGCCATTATAATGAATCCAAAAGGAGAACGTTATGAAAACGATTCGTGTTGTGGCCGCTGTGATCTGCGACTCCATGCAGGCAAAACGCAAAATCTACGCCACTGCCCGCGGTTATGGCGACTATAAAGGCCAGTGGGAGTTTCCGGGCGGCAAAATCGAGCCGGGAGAAACCCCGCAGCAGGCTCTGAAGCGGGAAATCGAAGAAGAACTGGACACGGAAATCGCCGTGGGGAATCTAGTTGGGACAATCGAGTATGATTATCCGGCGTTTCATCTTTCCATGGACTGCTTCTGGTGTGAAGTGGTTTCCGGCGAGCTTGTTCTGAAAGAAGCGGAAGCTGCGCGGTGGCTGACGAAGGAGGAGTTTGATTCCGTTCCGTGGCTCCCGGCGGATCAGACCATTTTGGATGTTATCAGAAGCTCAATGCAGCCAGTGAAACCACTCCATACCAGCGAATATGACAAAGAACCTCTGCAGAGATGCTGAGTGTTTACGGCATGAAGGATGAACTGCGCCGTCCCATGATGCTGCTGGTGAAAGCCGCTATTCCGAAAAAATCGTAAAACAGGGGCCTCTGAATCTTTTCCTAATAAGAAAGAGATTCGGAGGCCTTTATTGGTTGATTTAGCTAACAGTCGTGTCGAAAGACATCCCGTCTGAGGGCAAAGCGAAGGTTTTGCTTTTCAGGCGGGATTTTTTTGCTTTTTGGGACTGTTGTATACAATATATGGACTAAGAGGGTGGGTGACTTGGACTACAAGTCCATAAACTTTTGCTCGAAAGTACGATACACTATTGTCACGGCAGCGGCCCAGCTCCGAAAGGGAGCGGGAGCCGCAGCCGGGCGGACCTTGAAAATTGAATATGCAGCTTCAGGTACTTCCAGATAATGATACTTCCGTAATTCGCGGCCCGGTCATAAAGAAGACGGGGTGGCCGAGAG
>OHKS01000870.1_pt1 | contig 10737 bp, 6 predicted proteins | sample 1568881 | NCBI WGS metagenome assembly OHKS01 (sample SAMEA3879569, study PRJEB24766) | human gut metagenome | biome: human-associated habitat; feature: feces | place: USA | collected 1985/1987 | reverse complement strand
TGCGGGCGCAAAGCCGCCGCTACACGACGGCAGAGCTGCGGCTGACCAGTCTTGATTTCCGCTGCCCGCTGGACAGCTACGGGCGCATCACAACACAGTTCGGCGAGGCGGACCCATGGGGCATCCCCCACAGAGGCACCGACTTTGCCGCGTCGGGCGGCACACCGATCTACGCCATTGCAGACGGCATCGTCAGCGCCGCGCGGGCGATGAACAGCTACGGCAACTGCGTACAGGTCAGCCACGGCACAGCGGATGACGGCTGCCGCTACGACAGCCTGTATGCTCACATGAGCAGCATCGCCGTGGCGGAGGGCACCGCCGTGCGGCGCGGCGATCTGCTGGGCTATGTCGGCAACACCGGCAATGTCTACGGCACCGGCGGCGGGTATCACCTGCATCTTGAGCTGCGGGTGAACGGCAGCCGCACAGACCCGCTGGGCTATGTGCCGAGCCGATAGGGATGGATCTTATCGGCGGCCTGCGGAAACACCCATCTCCCCTGCGGACGATTTGAAAACGAGGTTTCCTATTTTGACCTTCGGTGATTTTTTGTATTTTGTCGGCTTTCAGGTCGAATATACCGCCGTGCGCCTCGCGCGCAGGGTGTGGGCGGCAGCACAGTGGGCTGCGTGGGCCGCGCTTACGCTGCTGGCCGTGCTGCTGCGGCCTGTGGTGCGGGCAGCGGCAAACTTCAAGGCGGCGCTCTGCGCCCCGCGGCAGCTGGCAGATTATCTGCTGCCTGTGCTGGCCTGCGCAGCGCTGGCCGTCTACCTGCACACAGCGCTTTCCCAGCCCTTTGTGCTGCGGGTCGAGGTAAACGGCCAAAGTGTCGGCTATGTGGCCGGTGAAGCAGCCTTTGAGGCAGCGCGCGCCGATGTGCAGGCCCGCATCAATGGGGTGGCCGACTGGCAGATACAGCCGGAGTACACCCTTGTCCGGGGCGGCGCAGATACCCCTACTCTGACCGAGCGGGAAATCGCCGATGCCATCCTGCGCGCCTCCGGCGGGGAGATCACCGAGGGGACCGCCGTCTACATAGACGGCGCACTGCAGTTCATCACCACCGAGGGTGACCATCTGCGGCAGTTCCTCTATGCGCTGCGCCGCCCCTGGCAGCGCGAGGGTGTGCAGACAGCCTTTGTGCATGGGCTGCGCATGGTGGACGGCATCTACCCTGCTGCAGCGGTCACACCCTACCCTGATCTGATAGAGGCGCTGCAGCGCGGGGACGGCCTGTTGCAGGTCAAGGTCGTGCGGTATGAGACTGTGACAAAGGCGCTGCCCTTTGAGACACAGACCGTTGAGGATCCCGCGCTGGACTTTGGCAAGACCGAGACCGTACAGGACGGGCAGGACGGTGCCGAGCAGGTCACAAGCGAGATCACCGAGATAGACGGAACGGTCGCGGCCATGCAGGCCGTGGATGTGCAGCTTTTGCAGCCCGCCGTGCCGGAGATCATCCACCGGGGCACACGGCTGAAAAGCGGCATGATCGGCAAGCTCGGCACCGGCAGCTTTCTCTGGCCTGTGCCGGGGTATTCGGGTATCAGCCGATGGGCTAATCTACCCTATGGCCACCGCGGGGTGGACATCACCGCAGCCTACGGCACACCCATCTACGCCGCCGATGCCGGCACCGTCATTGCCGCAAAGTGGCATAACCACCCCACCATGAGCTGGGGCTACTATGTGGAGATCGACCACGGCAACGGCTACAAAACGCTCTATGCGCACATGTGCCGCTTTGTTGTACAGGCCGGGCAGACCGTGGAAAAGGGTCAGCTGATCGGCTATGTGGGCGCTACGGGTGCCGCCACCGGCAACCACTGCCATTTTGAAATGTATTACAACAACGCCCTGATCAGCGCACGGAATGTGTTCCCGGATATATAATTAAATTTATTTTGCAAACCACTTTACTTTTTTGTTTTCCCGTGGTAGAATACTTCACATAGTAAAGCTGACTAAGCTCTCGTTCAGGTGCAATGACGCACACGGACGGGAGCTTTTTGCCTAAAATGAGGTACTGCTATGGATCACATCGACCGTAAAATCATCGACATTCTGCAAAATAATGCCCGTTCCCCGCTCAAGGAGATCGCCGACCATGTGTTTTTGTCCAGCCCTGCTGTGTCAGCCCGCATCGCCCGGCTCGAAAGCTCGGGGACTATCTCCGGCTATCAGGCGCAGGTCGATGCCCCCAAGCTGGGGTACATGGTCAAGGCCTTCATCAATCTGGATATGGACCCCCAGCGCAAGCCGGAGTTTTACCCTTATATCCAAAACTGCCCCCATGTGGTGGAGTGCAACTGCGTCACCGGCGATTACAGTATGCTGATCGAGGTGCTGTTCGGCACAACACAGGAGCTGGACCAGTTCATCAACCATCTGCAGCAGTTCGGCCGCACCCGCACCCAGATCGTCTTTTCTACCCCGGTAGAGCACCGCGGTGTGCCGGTGGCAGTGCCGGAGGAATGATTACAGGTATCCCCCGCAGCGCAGCAGGAAGATCCAGCCCGTCAGCGTCAGGGCGGAAAGCAGCGTTGTCAGGGCGATGCAGCTGGATGTCAGCACGCCCTCGTGGCCCATATTCTTGCTCATGACATAGGCGCTGGGGGTCGTAGGGCTGCCCAGCATGATGAGCAGCGCAACGAGTTCTTCATCCCGGAAGCCGAGCGCTACTGCACAGGGCAGAAACACCGCCGCCAGACCGACCGTCTTGATGAAGGCCGCCGCCACCGTGGGACCGAGCTTTTGGATGGCCTTTGTGCCCTCAAACGATGCGCCGATCGACAAAAGCGACAGCGGCGTGGTGAGGGACGCAAGACTGCTCATGGTCTTGGTGACCATCTGGGGCAGCGTGAAGGGCAGCAGCGCATAGACTGTGCCAAAAATGATACCCAGCAAAATCGGATTGGTGGCAACCCCGCGCAGCAGCTGCCCTGCATTCGGTGTGCTGCGCTGCAAGGGAGATTCCATCATTAAGATAAGCACGGCAAAAATGTTGAACAGCGGCACGCTGCCAAGAATCATCAGCGGGGCCATACCCGCATCGCCGTAGATATTCTGGATAAACGCCACACCCAGCACGGCGGCGCTGCTGCGGTAGCCCGCCTGCACAAACTCCCCTACCAGAGCTTTGTCCTTCAGGAAGCGCTTGGCCCCTGCCCAGACGGCCAGAATGCCGACAAGCGTAGCCGCAAAGCAGAACAGCACAAATCTGGGCTGGAAATCATGCAGAATATCCACACTGCCCATGTCGAGAAACAGCATGACAGGCAGCGTGACCTTAAAGCAAAGCTTATCCGCTGCCTTGCAGAATGCAGGCGGCAAAAAGCCTGTCTGCCCCAGCAGATACCCCACCACCATGACAAAGAACACCGGCATGGTGGCATTCAGACTAAACAGCAGGTTTTGCATTGCGGCACCCCTCATTTCTTTATAAAAACAAAAAAGAAAAGTCCTACAGCGAAAAACTGTAGGACTTTTCTTGGTGCGGAAGATGGGACTTGAACCCACACGTCATAGACACACGCACCTCAAACGTGCCTGTCTGCCGATTCCAGCACTTCCGCTCAAATCGCATTGACTGCGAGAGATATAATACCACAATCCGCACCCAAAAGTCAAGCCTTCTGCGAAAGTTTTATTCACGAATTGCCAAAAAACGCCCTGCGCCCCCGGAGGTTTCCTTCCGGGGGCGCAGGGCTGTTTATGAAGAGAAAAGAAAATGGCAAATCAGGCGCGGTAGCTTTCGGGCAGCTGGTCAAGGGTCTGCCACTTCTCCATGGCAGCCTCCAGCGTCATACCGTTTGCAACGGCATCGCGGCGGCAGGCGTTGACAGCCTGAATCTCCTTCATCTTCTCACCGGTCAGGGCGTAGCCCTTCATGGCGATGAGGGTGGCCGCCCAGGCGACCATCGGGATAACGCAGAACAGCACGATGACAACGACATTCATGCCCGGCGTGTAGGGGTCATACTGGGTAGGCAGGTTGTTCAGGCCGATGAAGGTCACAGCGATGCCGACGACCGTGGCCGCCAGACTGGACACCAGCTTATCGACAAGGCTGAACAGCGTACCCATAATGCCGGGGATATACTTGCCGGAGCGGTAGGTCTCGTAATCGGAGCAGTCGGCAACCATCGGGATAGGCATATCGGCAGTGGCGTAGTATGCACCGTAGCCGATGCCGAAGAAGAGGACAAACAAAACCGTGTACAGATTGATGGACAAGCCATTCTCCCCCAGCAGGCTGAGGTGGAATGCATCGCCGTGGCCCCACAGCAGCAGCAGGACCAGCACGCCGACATAGCAGGCCAGCGCCACACCGACATACTTTGTCAGGCTTGCCTTCTGGCCCTTCTTCTGGCTGGTGCGCACAGAGAGCAGGAAGAACGGCACACTGAACAGATAGCCCAGCACCATCATGGGCAGATACAGCCCATCGTAAGCGCCCATCATGCAGCCGTACAGCATGCAGAGGACCGTTGTGTTGTTGGCGATGGAGAGCGCCAGCTTGGTGCCGGCACCCGCGATCATCAGCCGCTGCATGGGCTTGTTTTCCTTGATGATCTGGATATATTCGCCAACCTTGACCTTCTGGGGCTTTTCGCCGCCGATGCCGAAGTACTTGGGCTGGTCCTTCTCCCAGATGCCGATGATGGCCAAAATGGTGAGGAGGATGGAGATGACGATGCCCACAGGAGCCAGGGTGCGGAAGAAACCGGCAGAGGCGTAGCCGCCCTCATAGTTTTTGGCGAGGATGGGGGCGAAGAACTGCATCGCACCCATGCCCAGCAGAGAGCCGACGGTGTTGAAAATGGTGAACAGAGGGCGCTGCTTGGGGTCGTTGGTCAGAACGGTCTGGCCGGAACGGGTACAGCTGGTCTGGAAGGTGTAGCCGATGACCCAGACTGCGTACAGAGCCACGAAAGCCGCATAGCGCAGGAACATCGAGCTGGCGGGGATGAGCGGGGTCAGGCAGTACAGCACGAGGATGCTGGCTGCCATGATGAGGTTGCCGATGACCATAAAGGGCCGGAACTTGCCGAACTTGCCGTTGGTGCGGTCCATCAGGGCGCCGATGATGGGGTCGGTGATCGCGTCGAACAGGCGCATACCGGTGACCATGACCGAAGCGAAGATCATGGACAGGGCCAGCACCTTGCTGCCGAAGGTGGCGATGTAGGAAAGCACCAGCACATAGTACACGTTCGTTGCGCCGTTGTTCAGCGGGAACAGCACCAGCTGGTAGGTCTTGGCGCGGTTCAGGCCCGGCGCCTTTGCGGTTTGTTCACCCATTTGCGGTGTCTCCTTTTTTCTTACAAAAAACGGCAGCCTGCCCGCCGTTCTGGGGGACAGGCTGCCATTCGTTTTTAACAGTTGCGGAAATCTGCGCCGGAATTACTTCTGGTCAGCTGCGGGAGCGGTATCGACCATGCTCTTCTTAGCCTTGAGGGCCTTGCTCAGCTGCCATGCGCACAGGATGGTCAGAACGGCCAGCACTGCGATGAGCGCATAGATGGCGGTCTGCCACCACGGGGTGATGGTCTTCAGGGTATCGGTGGAAGCCCAGCCGTTCATGGCGTTGGAGTTGACCACGGTGTAGAGGATGTGGTGCATCGCATTGCGCATCTGAGTGACGATGTAAGCATCGTTCTCATAGTTTGCAGCCTTGGTGGTGTGGATCTTGGGCATCGGGCTGTCCCAGATGTCGGAGCCGGCGATGAGGCCGTCCACCAGGTCCATGTACTGGCTGGAACCGGAGAAGTCGGTGATGCACATGCCGCGCATACCCAGCTCGCCGCGCAGGAAGCCGGTCAGCAGGTTGGCGTTAGCGCCGCACCAGGTAGCACCCCAGCGGTTGAAGCCGGTCATGACGCTCCAGGCGCCGCCATCCGTGATGGCCTTGTCAGCGACTTCCAGATAGATCTCACGAGCGGTCTGCTCGTTCAGCCAGGTGTTGACACCGCGGCGGCTGGTCTCGGAGTCGTTCAGGGCGACATGCTTCAGGTAGACGTAGACGCCCTTGGACTGGATGCCCTGCACCTCAGCAGCGCAGATAGTGCCAGCCACGAACGGGTCCTCAGAGTAGTACTCGAAGTTACGGCCGGAGTAAGCGGTGCGGTGCATATTGATGCCGGGGCCGTACAGGCCGGAGTAACCCATGGCCAGGCAGTCCTCGCCAATGCAGCGGCCCACATCGTTGATGAGATCCACATTGAAAGTAGCAGCCATGACATCCTCAGAGGTGTAGCACATGGCGGACGCGCCGCCGGTCAGGGCAGCAGTCAGGCCCTGGGGACCGTTCTCGTCCTTGGTAGCCGTCTTGCCGATGGAGGCGGCAGCGGCCGTGTTGTGGAAGCCCAGGGTGATGGTGTTGACCATCTCGCTGTAGGTCAGCTGGTCCAGCAGGGTATCCCACTCGGGATCATCGAAGTCCTTGCCGATCATGGAAGCGAGGGTCAGGCCGTTCTTGGCGCCCAGAGTGGGCATCTCGACGCTGTTGGCCTCAGAGCCGTCGTACTTGGTGAAGGCGAGGCTTGCAGCCAGAGTCTCGTTGGCGGTCAGCTGTGCGGGAGCAGTGGGGATGGTGCCGGTCCAGTCGGAGCGGCTCATCCAGGTCACACTGCCGGGAGCATTGCTGCTCTTGTTGGGGTCGGACTCGTCAAACAGGTTGGTGATGGCGGTGCCATTTGCGCCGGTGGAGAAGGTGGTGGTGTCGAGGGTGTCGTTGGTCCACTTCCAGACGAGGTCGGTGTTGCCGTTCTCGGTCATGCGGCCATTGGTGTTCTCGACAGTATAGCCCTTGGCAGCCAGAATGTTGTTGACTGCGTTGTGGGAATCGGTGGCAGCAGTGAAGTAGTAGTCGCCGGCGTCCACGATGTAGGTCTTGGCGTTGTTCGCGTCGTAGGTGCGCAGCTCGCTCTTCGGGACAGTGATGGTCACGTCCTCAGAAGCGCCGGGAGCCAGCACGTCGGTCTTTGCGAAGCCGCACAGCTCAGCAGCAGCCTTCTCGATGCCGTTTGCCTTGTCGTAAGCGGTGTAGGGAGACTGGAAGTAGATCTGGACGGTCTCCTTGCCAGAGAAGGTCTTGCCGGTGTTGGTGACCTTCAGGGTGACGGTGAAGGCATCGTCAGACTCGGTCACGTTGAAGTTGGAGTATGCGAAGGTGGTGTAGCTGTCGCCGTAACCGAAGGGGTAAGCAACGGTGGTTGCCCAGTTGTAATCGCCAGCCTTGGCGGTACCCATGACGACATCCTCGTAACGGGTCTCGAAGTAACGGTAGCCCAGGTAGATGCCTTCCTGGTAGACACTGTACATACCCTGCACGTCAGCACCCTCGGTCAGCAGGTTGTACTCTGCTGCGTTGGGGTAAGCCTGGGTGTAGAAGTTGTACATAGCGGGGTTTGCCATGTTGTCGTACAGATAGGTATCGACCAGAGAGCCGGAGGGGGTCACAGTGCCGGCGAGCAGCTGGCCCACACCGTTGATGCCGGTCTGGCCCACGTCGCCGATCCACATAGCAGCGTCGATGCCGTAGTCCTCACCGCAGATCTCGGGGTTGAGGAAGTCCAGCTCGATGGCGTTGGAGCTGTTGATGAGGACGACGATGTTCTTGAAGGTACCGTTGTCCTTCAGAGCCTTCAGGTTCTTCAGCAGCTCGATTTCTTCAGCAGACAGAGCGAGGTAGTTGCCGTCGCCCTCCTGGCCGGAGATCCAGCTGTCGTTGGTGCCATTCTCGCCGCTGGGAAGGTCTGCGCCCTCACCGCCGGAGCGGGAGAGGACCACGATCGCAGCGTCGCCGTACTCAGCAAAGCTGGACTCAGCGCTGGACAGAGCGCTCCAGGGAGCCTCGTTGACAGCGTACTGGGTGTTCGCCTCCAGAGTATCGGAGATGGAAGCAGGGGTCAGGCGGCTGTACTTGCTCATCATGGAGTCAGAGCTGTACAGATCCCACAGGGTCTGGTTGATGGTGATGCCCTGAGCTTCCAGAGCCTGCTTGAGGTTGGGAGCCTTGCTGGTATCGACAGAGCCGGAGCCGGTGCCGCCGTACATCAGGTCCACAGAGCCGTGGCCGAACAGGCTGACCTTAGCGCCGCTGGCCAGAGGCAGGGCATTGTTCTCGTTCTTCAGCAGAGCTGCGCCCTCGGCCTCGACCGTCGCGCACAGTTCGGCCTCGTAAGCCTCGCGCTCCTCATCGGAAGCAAAGCCCTTCTTGAAGTATTCGGTATCGCCGGTATTCTCGCCGTGGATGATCTTATAGGTAGATGCATTCAGAGCGACGTTGATGGTGGTAGCGTACTGGTTTGCGATGATGTTGCCCACGATGGCAGCGACGGTCAGGATAGCCGTCAGGCCGGTGAGAACAGACCACAGCCGTACTTTCGGTTTGGTGTTTTTCACGGATTCTCCTCCTTTTTTCTATAACAACCGCCGGTCGGCGGAATGTTTCACAAATCAGACCCAGTTTGCACTCTTGGACTTGGTCTTGACCAGCTTGTAGCTGGGATTCGGGGTGTCCACATGACGGAAGGAAGCGGTGTCGGTGCAGTCACCGGCCACAGCCCTGACTTCGATTTCGCCGGTCAGCGGCACACGGAAACTGAAGACGTGCTCGCCGGTCTGCTCGCCGGCCTTCTCGCCGTTGACGTAGAGGGCGACGGACTTCTGGTTGGAGTAGACCTTCACTTCCATCTCGCTCTCCGTGCGGTCGGTGAACCGCTTGGAACAGATGTGGACAAAGTTCTCGTCGCTCCACCATGCCTTGTAGAGGTAGAAGCTGTCCTTCTTCGTCTTGCGGTCAAAGGTGACAAGCCCCTTGTGGTTCATGCCGGGTTCGCCGCCCTGATCGCGCGCGTCCGCCGCGAAGTCGAACATGTTCCAGACGTGGTTCGCCCACATCCACGGATGCCGCCGGAAGCACCGCAGCATGTACTCGTGGTACACCGCCTGATACTCCTCGGTGTGGTCGTTGCGGCGCGGATGATCGGAATGCAGGTTCGGCATCCCCTCTGCGCCGTACTCGCTGTACCCCAGCAGGCGCTTGGGGTAGCACAGGTGCCAGAAGCCAATCCACAGGTCATTGAGGAACAGCCCCGGCACATACCAGCCCAGGTAGAGGTTCCAGCTCACCAGATCGGTGATGTGGGCCACCGGGTTGAACGGGCCGCACATGGCGTAGCAGGCCAGCGTGGTCAGGCGGGTGGAGTCCATCTTGTGGCACAGGTCGTTCAGCTCGCGGTGATTGTCGAGCATATCGGCTTTGTCCCTGGTGGAGATGGTGATCTCATTGGAGACGCCCCAACAGACGATGCAGGGATGGTTGTAGTTCTGGTAGATCAGCTCTTCCATCTGGTCGATGGTGTTCTGGCGGCCATTGGGCAGGTGCTCGGAGATATAGGGGATCTCAGCCCAGACCACCATGCCGTACTCATCGCACAGGTCGTAGAAGTACTGGTCGTGCTGGTAGTGGGCCAGCCGGATGGTATTGGCACCCAGCTCCCGGATGAGAGCCATATCCTCATCGTGCATCTCGCGGGTGATAGCGTTGCCCACACCCTTGCGGTCCTGATGGCGGGAGACGCCGTGGAGCGGATAGGGACGGCCATTGAGGAAGAAGCCGTTCCTGGAGTCCACCGAGAAGGTGCGCAGACCCACGCGGGTGGAAACTTCGTCCACCACGGTGCCGTCGCTGCTCAGGCGGACGACACAGGTGTAGAGATAGGGGTCCTTCACGCCGTCCCAGAGGTGGGGAGCGTCGAGGTGGAGCTGAGCGTCTGCGCCCTCAGCCCTGGCCACGATGCTGCCGGCTGCGTCCTGCAGCTCGACGGAGACAGCGCCCTCACCTTCCACGATGGTCTCGACCCGGATGTCAGCCTTGCCGTCCTTGAGGACGGGGGTGATCTTGACGCCGGTGTCGCCGAAGTGGCCCAGCGCGATGTGGTTCTTGCTGACCACCATCAGGCTGATGTCGCGGTAGATGCCGCCGTAGAATGTAAAGTCGGCCTTCTGGGGGTAGATGCGGTCGTTGATACTGTTGTCCACCTCGACGGTGAGCTGGTTGTCTTTTGCCAGCAGAGCGGAGACATGGACACGGAAGGTGGAGTAGCCGCCGTCGTGGGTGCAGATGTTCCTGCCGTTCAGCAGAACTTTGGCGCTGGAATTGACGCCCTCGAACTGCAGCCAGACTTCCTGCGAAGCTGCGTCGAACGCCGGAGCGGCAAAGGTGGTGCTGTAGGTGCAGGTGCCGCGCCAGTAATCGTTGCCGCCGTCCTGGCCGTCTTTTGCGTTCCAAGTGTGGGGCAGCTCCACCAGAGTGGTCTTGCCGTCCGGCCCGGTGAACTGCCAGTCCTGCATGAGCTTGGCGATGCTTCGCATTCGTTTTCCTCCCGTGTATCTGTAGCGTTTTCTCTGTTGTGCGGTCGTTTTTCTGTCTTTCGCTATTATTTTATCAAAGACTTTTTCTTTCGCAAGACCGTTGCGATAATCGGTCGAATGGTGTGGATATTCGGTTTTGCTCTCACAAATCGAAGCTGATATATTTGTGCATCTCTCACAAACAGTTGGATACAACGAGAAAAATGCAAAAAGAAAAGAGACCGTCCCACATTTATTTTGTGAGACGGTCTCAACCTCTCAGTCTGCTTCGCAGACAGCTCCCCTACCGAGGGGAGCCTCTGGCGAAGAGACGAGGCTTTACGATATGCCAAGGCCTCCCCTCATTAGGGG
>OHKS01000858.1_pt1 | contig 10824 bp, 9 predicted proteins | sample 1568881 | NCBI WGS metagenome assembly OHKS01 (sample SAMEA3879569, study PRJEB24766) | human gut metagenome | biome: human-associated habitat; feature: feces | place: USA | collected 1985/1987 | reverse complement strand
TGATCAGAACGGCGTCGGCAAGCTCATGCAGATGACCATCGCTATGAGCAAGCCCGTCAACCCGAAGCTCCACTGCGGTATCTGCGGTGAGCACGGCGGCGACCCGAGCTCTGTCGAGTTCTGCAACGACATCGGCCTTGATTATGTTTCCTGCTCGCCCTTCCGCGTGCCGATCGCACGCCTCAGCGCAGCTCAGGCAGCTATCAAGAAGCACAACGCATAAATCTAAATCAAAAGCTCCGTCCGGTTCTCCGGGCGGAGTTTTTTCGTTGCCTAACATAGACATATATTCTGGATGTTCAAAAAGCAATTGACACTATAATTACACTATGATATGATGAAGCCAAAAGTAGGTTAGAGAAATTTTTATATGTGCAAATTTGACGCAGAGGATGTGGTTCCAATGGGCTGAAAATTTTCGCGGAACAAAAATCAATCGTGCGGTATGAAAGGAATTAAAATATATGGATAAACATAAAAATGCGGACAGACATAAAATATATCCCAGCTTTAGGGAGTTTGGGTTTTATAAATTAAAAGCAGACGTTACACTTAAAGAAGAATACCAATGCTCGAAATGCGGCAGAAAAATAAAGATAGACAACTATGAAAAAATGAAAAAGAGGAGTAATCTTATACAGTGGCTTATAGCTATACTGCAGTCTTTTTCCCTTATTATATTTGGTAACGAAGCCGCGAATGCTTTTTCGAAAATAGTTTTGAATTATTATGAAGTCCCGGAATTCTTGCTTCAGGTTTTGAGCGCACTTTTTGGAGCTGTTGTTATAGGGATTCCGGCTCTCGCGGTGATGGTAGTAGCTGTTTGGCTGGAACGGGTAATATTCCTTAAACGGTATTGTGCAAAACTGCAGAAAAGCGGAACAGACCCTTGTCCCGGCGAAAAGACGGAGTAAAAGCGTTGCGACTATATTCTCCGCGCAGCGGCAGAGGATAGACTATCGAGCTTTATGCAAAGAGCAGATTTAATAATGAAAAAGACAAGAGTCGCAACAAAATTGATGTTTGCGGCGATAATCATTTCACTTCTGTGCGTTTCTTTGGGGCTGTTATCGGTAGGACAATTGGAACTAAGGGAGAACAAATTATTAAGGTTGTTTTTGATTCTAGCGGCAAAATATGGACTGCGTTTCCGGTAAAGTAGGTGAATAATTTGATAGTGCTTTTTTACAGTCCAATTATAGAGAAAGGGAAAATTACAAGGCAAAAGTTAAAAAGATATCCTGAAATATTGAAAAAAGAGGGGCTTTTTCAAATTGAAGTAAATGGCAGACTGTATTTTGATGAGCCGAATTTTTCAGTTAATGAGTTTCTGATGTATGCCGATAAGTGGATTTTCAATGAAGATAAATCTCAAGATATGAACTATTTTTGCGTAGATACAGATGAAAATCCGCTCATAAGCTTTTCAATGAAAAATGACCGATGGTACATTGATTCTCCGTGGAAGCTGTTTGAATGCAATGACTCGTTTTCGAGAGATGAGTTGGAGAAAGCAGTTGTTGAGCTTGAAAAATCTGTAGGCTATTGAATGGAGTACAAGAAGCGAAGGAGGATAAATTAAAATGACTAAATCGAGAGATAAGAAATATCTGCTTTTTACAGCAATAATTATTTTCCTTCTGTGCGTTTCTCTGGGGCTGTTATCGGCTTGCAGGTCAAACACAAGTTCTGCGCCGAGTGAAACAGTTGATGAAAATACGACATCAGAGGCGACCGATGCAGAAAGCACAACGGAGTTCTCCGAAGCGGTCAGTGCCTTACTGGAAACGACGGACGAGAACAGCAAATGGATTATAGCTAAGACAAGAGAAGATTATTATCCAAGGGAAAGCGAAACAATGCCCGGCGATGATAACGACAAATTGTTAACAGAAAAGCAGGCTATAGCAATACTTAATGCGAGAATTGCCCCGGACAACGACAAGATGATAAAGGAAATTGACCATAAAGTAGTTATAAATGGCAAGCCGTATTTCTTGGCTCATGCATATACAGTCGGAAGAGATTTTACGTTTACACATGGCTGGTATATCGTAGACCGGGAAACGGGGGATTTGTATAAAGCATATGCCGCCGCGGATTTATATTACTATGTCGAAAAGGATTGAGCCGAAAGCGATGCTAACGGCAGACGAGAACAATCATAATACTAACCCCCGGAATTTAACTTTTTGGGGGTTAGTATTATTATGACGTAAATTTATAATCTGACTGCGGCACGAAAAAATGAATCTCCTATTGCAATAGTGGTCACGACATCATTTTGCTTTTTTATATTTGACACCGCGAAAAAGATAAATCTTGATAATGATCGGAAGTTTTTATATAATAAAATCAGAAGCGGCATCCGAAAAATACTGTTATGATTTGTATTTCTGCCGGATGCGCCCAAAGTCGGTATACATAAAACAAATGATTTTTGTGCGAGGTCATGATTATGTACAGTGTGCTTGTTGTTGACGATGAGATACGCCAGAGAGAGGCGGTTATCGGCAATGTCGATTGGCAGAGAGCGGGTTTTGAGGTTGTCGGCGGCGCCGAAAACGGAATAGAGGCGCTCGATCTTCTTGAAAAGCTTGAACCCGATCTTGTTCTGACCGATATCAAAATGCCGCTTATGACCGGTCTCGAGCTTGCAAAAAGGACCCGCGAAATAAGACCGGCAACAAAATTTGTTATCCTGAGCGGGTACGACGACTTTGAATACGCTCAGGAAGCGTTCAAATACAATGTCATAAGATATCTTCTCAAACCTGTTTCCGCATCCGAACTCACCGAAGAGTTTGAAAAAATCGGAGCCGAGATGGACAGGGAGTTTGAACTGCTCAAAAGCGGCGGGTCAAACGAAGATATCTCTCTGCGGCTTGAAAAGGCAGAATTTCTGCTTCCGCTCCTACTCGGTACGGGCGAGGATGTCCATGCATCGGACGACTTAACTGAGAATGCCAAAAAGCTCGGAATAATCAAAAGCGACGGCGACTGCTACAGCGTCATTGCTTCAAAATTCAAGGCAAACACGGGCAAGACCTGCACCTCTCAGCAGCATATCGATTTTGTCAACAGTATTTTCAATAAATATGCTCTGTGCGAAAGCTTCTTTGTCAACGGCAGAATAATTACTCTTGTAACAAGCGAGCCGGAAGAGATGTCAACAAAACTGAGACTCCCCGTTATTGAACTGGTGCAGAGCGCAAAAAAGCTGTTGAATCAGAATTGTACTATCGGCATCAGCGAGACCGTTTGCGATCCGTCTCTGCTGGCGCTTGCCTGCACTCAGGCTATCACGGCGCGGCGCTACACTTCCGACGGTACGGGTAACATCCGATATATCAACGACCAGGAGCGCAAGAGCACACACGAGTTTGAAAATGCCGAAAAATCCGTCTATAAGCTCGAACAGCTTCTGAAGATAGGGAGCAAGGATGAGATAAAGTCGTTCCTTGACGAAATACTTTCCGGAAAGACGCGCGAGGGCATTGATTATATTATCATTCAGATTCTTGCTACCGCGCACAGATGCGTCAGCGTTCTGCCCGACGGCAACGCCGCGGCGGAGCTGTTTACCTCCAACAATTCGTTCATGTCCCGCCTGTCCTTCGACTTTAACGAGCAGTATAAAAACGAGCTTGTTTCGCTCTGCCTTGATGCGAGAGATATTATCTCGCGCTCGCAGAGGCATGAGAGCGAGGCTCTTTGCGACCATGCGCTGCAGATAATCAACGAGGAATATATGAACGAAGATCTGTCCCTGACGGACGCGAGCGACAAGCTGGGCGTCAGCCCGAACTATCTGAGCGCGCTGATAAAAAAGAAAAAGTCAAAAAATTTTGTTGCCCTTGTGACCGAAAGGCGGATGAAAGCGGCGAGCGATCTGCTTTTGTGCACCTCGATGAAGATATTTGAAATATCGCAGAAGTGCGGTTACAGCGATCAGCACTATTTCAGCTATTGCTTCAAAAAATATTACGGGGTCTCGCCGAACAAATACAGAGAGGAGCGTTTGGGTGGGAAAGATATTTAAACGCGCCGGAATAAAACTGTCAACGCTCATAATCGCAATAGTCGTGTTCGGCGTGATGTTTTCTACTGTAGGCGCCACGCTCCTTTTCGGTGTGTTCTACGAAAGGACGATGTTCAATTCGGCGTATGTCTCGTCAAAGCAGTCGGTGTCGCAGGCGAACGGCACGGTTTCAAATTATATCTCGTCCATCAAAAACAAGCTGGACAACCTCTGCGACGAGGCGGACAGCTGCGACAGCCTGCAGTCGCTTGAAAAAGTTGTTTCAACTGCGGCGAGGCTTGAGGACGATATCTATTGCGTAACGATTTATGACACCGACGGCAATATTCTTCTGACCGAAAACGACAGCGGCGATATTGCAAAGAAAAATGCGACCGATCTGTCCTTTGACAAATCGATTTTTTCGAGCCTCAAGGACGGCTATGCGATAACCCAGCCCCATGTTGACACGCTCTATGAGAACAAGTACCCGTGGGTCGTGACCATTGCAAAGAAAAAATATTCAGATCTTTTTCAAAAGCAGGTCTTTGTCGCCGTCAATTTCGAGTTTATTTCAATTGCGAAATATATTGACAAGATAAGCATAGGCCAGAGGGGATACTGCTATATTATCGATTCAAAGGGCGGGATAGTCTACCATCCGCAGCAGCAGATGCTTTTTTCCGGCATCAAAAAAGAGAATACCGACGAAGTTTCAGAAATGACGGACGGCGTCCACAGAGGAGAAGACAATATTTACACGGTTTCGTCCCTTAATTCATGCAACTGGAAGATAGTCGGAGTCAGTTTTACCGATGAAGTGGCTCAGTCCGTCAAAAGGCAGATAGCGGTCGGGATGGCTGTTGCGCTGCTGTTCAGCCTTATCATCTCCGTCACTGTATATTTCCTGCTTTCGCGGACGGTAACAAGACCCGTAAGACGCCTTGTCTCGTCAATGCAGAGCTTTGAAAAGCAGGCGGAAACATATAAATATAAAGCGGACAAGGCGAATGTAGTTGAGTTCAGCACCCTCTCCGCGTCGTTTGAGCACATGGTGCATATGATACAGTCGCTCATGGAAAAGGTGCATAATGAGGAGATAGTTCTCAGAAAGACCGAGCTCAAGGCTCTTCAGGCGCAGATAAATCCCCACTTCCTTTATAACACGCTCGATTCCATTCAATGGATGTGCGAGCAGGATAACAGCAAAGAAGCGGTTGAGATGGTCGGCGCCCTCGCGAAGCTGTTCAGAATAAGCATCAGCCACGGAAACGAGTTTATCACCATCCGCGACGAGCTGCGCCATGCCGAGAGCTATTTGATAATCCAGAGCTACAGATACAAAAATCAGTTCACTTATTCTTTTGATGTGGATGAGAGTCTGCTCGAATATATGTGTAACAAGATAACTATTCAGCCCTTTATTGAGAACGCCATCTATCACGGGCTCGACAGAATGGTGGACGAGGGCGAGATACGCATCTGCGTTCACGGCGACGGAAAGGATATTGTGATAACCGTTTCCGACAACGGACTCGGAATGACTAAGGAGCAGTGCGAAACTATCCTGAAAAAAGACAGGAGCGATTCAAAGGGCATCGGCGTTAAAAATGTTAACGACAGGCTCAAGATTTATTTCGGCGATGAATACGGAATCTCTATTGACAGCGAGCTCGATGTCGGCACAACCGTCACTATAAGGATTCCGAAGATCGAGAAAGGACGGGAAAATGAATATTAAGAGAAGTGCAGCTCTGATTATGATTGCCGTCCTTTTGCTCTGCGGCTTATCCGGATGCAAGGACGGGCAGGGCTTTGATTCCGACACCCCGAGCGTCGCCATAATAATAAAGGGAAGCGAATCGGATTTTTGGAACGATGTGAAAAAGGGCGCTCTCTCCGCCGCGACCGAGTTCAATATCGATATCACTTTCGAGGGACCGGATAACGAGGAGGACTACGAAACCCAGAACAGGATGATAGAAAATGCCGTTTCGCGAAACGTCGGCGCTATTATCCTGTCCGCGATAGACTATGAAAAAAATGCCCCGGCTGTTCGCAAGGCGGCGGAGAAGGGCATAAAAATAATAACCGTGGACAGCGATGTTGATGTGGCGGACAAAGAGCTGTTTATCGCAACCGACAATTACTCAGCAGGACTGAAAACCGCTCAGGTCGCGCAGAAGCTCTGCGGAGAGCAGGAAAGCATCAATATCGGAATAGTAAATTACGGCGAGAACACCGAAAACGGCAGCAAGAGATTGCAGGGCTTTCAGGACGAAATTAAAAACGTTAAAAACGCCAGGATAGTCGCTATGGTCAGCGTTTCGTCCAATGCCCAGAGCGCGACCGCGGGCGCAAGAAAGCTTCTTGAAGAGAATCCGCAGATCAATGTTCTTGTCGGATTCAACGAATGGTCGACCCTCGGCGTTGGAATGGCGATAAAGGAGCTCGGGCTCAAAGACCGCGTCTGCGCAATAGGCTTCGACAACAACACGGAATGTGTCGGTATGCTCGAAACGGGAGAACTCGATACGCTCATTGTACAGAACCCGTTTTCCATGGGTTATCTCGCCGTTATGAACGCGGCGAACATACTCTCGGGCAAGAAGACCGAGAGCGTGATAAAAACAGATGTCTATGTCGTTGACCGAAGCAATATGTTCTCGGCTGATGTCCAGAAGATCCTTTTCGGCTTCGATAAATATGATTAACAAAACCGCCCGGATGTGAGAAATAAGCATCCGGGCGGTTTCTTCTCGCTAAAGCGGCAAAGTATATATATTGATTCGACAACATCGTAAAATTTTATACATTTTAGATAGAAAATCTCATTCTGTTTTTTGAATCCCGAAGCTATAATGAAGATGCTGATAACGAAGAAATTCTTTTAAGGAGGTAATCTTATGAAAAAGTTGTTAGCATTATTATTGGCAGTGCTCATGGTAGCCAGTTTTGCCGCCTGCTCGTCCGGCGGCGGCTCCGGAGACAAGGGCTCAACAAAAGGTGAGATTTCCGTATTTTATTATACCTTCAGCGACGCGTATATTTCCACCGTTCGCTCGTCGATGGACAAGATCCTGAGCGACGGCGGATATACCTACAATGACTATGACGCCAACGGCAACCAGACCACGCAGACCGAGCAGGTTCAGACCGCTCTTGCAAAGGGATCTTCGTTGCTTATCGTCAATGTCGTTGACACCGGTTCAAACGACGCGGCGCAGAACATCATCAATCTCGCCAAGGCGAAGAACGTTCCTGTTATATTCTTCAACCGCTCCGTTGAGCAGTCCGTTATCGAGAGCTATGACAAGTGCGTATTCGTCGGCACGGACTATGAGCAGGCAGGCCATATGCAGGGCAAAATGATAGGCGAGTATGTCCTTGCAAACTATGGCAAGCTTGACCTCAACAACGACGGCGTCATCAGCTACGTTATGTTCAAGGGTCAGGAAGGCAACATGGAAGCCATTGCGCGTACAAAGTACGGCGTTGAGGACGCAAACGCGATTCTCAAGGCTGCCGGAAAGCCCGAGCTCAAGTTCTACGATTCCGCAAACAAGAACAAGTACCTCGTTGACCAGGACGGACTGTGGTCGTCTGCCGCCGCGACAAACTATATGAGCACGGCTCTCGCACAGTACACCGAGTCCAACAAGAATATGATCGAGCTCGTTATCGCGAATAACGACGAGATGGCGCTCGGCGCAATATCCGCTCTTCAGACCGCGGGCTACAACAAGGACGGCAAGACTGTTATCCCCGTGTTCGGCGTTGACGCAACAGATGCTGCAAAGTCGGCTATCAAGTCCGGCTCGATGATAGGCACTATCAAGCAGGATGCCGAGGGTATGGCAACCGCTATAACCACCGTCATGAAGAATCTGCTCAACGGCACAAATGCGCTCGAAGGCATCGATTCCGCAAACACGGTCGGCACTTGGAGAGTCAATATACCCTATTCTGCTTACACTTCTGAGAGCGAATAATCAAACGGTTTCAATTTGCGGTTGGGGCGTTATGCCCCAACCGTAAAACTCAGATGCAGACAGGAGTGAAACATATGCAGACCAATATAAATAAGCCGGACTCCGATAAAGATGTATTGCTCAAAATGGTGGATATAGAAAAGTCGTTCCCCGGCGTCAAGGCGCTCGACCATGCGCAGCTGACGGTCAGAAGGGGGACGGTGCACGCGCTTATGGGCGAAAACGGCGCGGGCAAGTCAACTCTTATGAAATGCCTCTTCGGCGTTTACAGCAAGGACGGCGGACATATATATGTCGACGGCCAAGAGGTGAATTACAAGAACTCCAAAGAAGCCCTTGAAAACGGAGTCGCGATGGTTCACCAGGAGCTCAACCAGGCTCTCAAACGCAATGTCATGGATAATATGTGGCTCGGAAGATTCCCGACTGTTTCAAAATTTCTTCCGTTTACAAGCGAAAAGAAAATGTATGACGAAACGGCGAGAATATTCAAAGAGCTTGAAATAAATGTTGACCCCAAAACAATAATGAGCACTATGCCGGTTTCGCAGAGACAGATGGTTGAGATCGCGAAAGCGGTTTCTTATAATTCAAAAATAATCGTCTTTGACGAACCCACATCATCGCTTACTGAGGAAGAGGCGGAGCATCTGTTCCGCATAATCAATATGCTCCGCGACCGCGGATGCGCGATTATCTATATCTCACACAAAATGGAAGAGATACTGCGTATCAGCGACGAGGTCACAATAATGTGCGACGGCAGATGGGTCGCGACGAAGCCCGCGAGCGAGCTTACCATGAACGAGATAATCAGACTCATGGTCGGACGCGAGCTGACGAACCGTTATCCGAAAAAGGATAACGAGATCGGCGATGTGCTGCTGAAAGTCGAAAACCTCGGCAGCGAATATACAAATCTCAGAGATGTGTCCTTCGAGGCAAACAGGGGAGAGATACTCGGTGTCGCCGGGCTTGACGGATCGGGCAGAACAGAGCTTCTTGAACAGATCTTCGGCATAACGACGCGCCGCTCCGGAAAGATTTTTCTTGACGGTAAAGAGGTAAAAAACAAAACTCCTCACGAGTCGATCAAAAACGGATTTGCGCTTCTGACCGAAGAACGGCGCGCGACGGGAATCTTCGGCATTCTCAACATCAGAGAGAATGCGACGGTTGCAAGCCTGAAGAAGTATATGACGGGTCCGTTCGTCAGCAAGAAGAAAATGAAGGTAACTACCGACAAGTACATAAACTCCCTGAAAATAAAGACTCCCAGCCAGGAGACGAAGATAAGCTCTCTTTCGGGCGGCAATCAGCAGAAGGTCATTTTCGGTCGCTGGATGCTGACCAATCCTGACGTTCTGCTGCTGGATGACCCGACCCGCGGTATCGACGTGGGCGCAAAGGCGCTGGTGCTGGACGCACTGAAGAAATTTAACCGTGAAAACGGCGTTACCGTGGTGATGATCTCCTCCGAGCTGGAGGAGCTGCGCCAGATCTGCGACCGCATCGCCATCGTCTCCGGCGGCAGGGTCGCCGGTATCCTGCCTGCTGACCATTCCTCCGAGGAGTTCGGTATGCTCATGGTCAGTCAGGTGAAGTAAGGAGGAAGAAATGGGCAATACGACCACACTTGGAAACAAGTCAAAATTCCGAGAGCTGCTGGACAGCTTCGGCCTGCCGCGTCTGATCATCGCGTGCTTCCTGCTGCTGCTGCTCATCGCCGCGCCCTGCGTGGGGCTGGATTTCCCCACACAGATCACCAATATCATCACCCGTTTCAGCTGGAACGCCGTGATGGTGTTGGCCATGGTGCCCATGGTACACTCCGGCTGCGGCCTGAACTTCGGTCTGCCGCTGGGTATCGTGTCCGGACTGCTGGGTGCCACGCTGTCCATCGAGCTGGGCTACACCGGCTTTGCCAGCTTCCTGATGGCCATCCTCATCGCCACGCCCTTTGCCCTGCTGTTCGGCGGCGGCTATGGTTGGCTGCTGAACAAGATCAAGGGCGGCGAGATGATGATTGCGACGTATGTCGGCTTCTCCGCCATCTCGTTCATGTGCATGATGTGGCTGCTGCTGCCGTATAAGCACCCTACCATGGTGTGGGGCTTCTCCGCCAGCGGTCTGCGTACCGTCATCTCGCTGGAGGGCTATTACGACAAGGCGCTGGCCAACATTCTGACCATCGACCTGAACAGCATCGGCATCAATCTGGTGATCCCCACCGGCACGCTGCTGTTCTTCGTGCTGCTGGCCGTGCTGATGTGGGCGTTCCTGCACACCAAGACCGGCACCGCCATGACCGCTGTGGGCTCCAACCCCGCCTTTGCCCGCGCAGCGGGCATCAACGTGGACAAGATGCGGCTTATCTCCGTGATCATGTCCACTTGGCTGGGCGCTGTGGGTATTCTGGTGTATGAGCAGGGCTTCGGCTTCATACAGCTGTACAACGGCCCCTTCTGGATGGCCATGCCCGCCGTGGCCGCCATCCTTATCGGCGGCGCGTCGGTGAATAAGGCATCCATCGGCAATGTGATTATCGGTACGATCCTGTATCAGGGCGTGGTGACCATGACCCCCACCGTGATGAGCGCCGCCTTCCAGATGGATATGAGCGAGGTCATCCGTATCGTGGTATCCAACGGCATGATCCTCTATGCCCTGACCAGAAAGACGGAAAGGGGGCGCTGACATGAAGGGTAAGAGATTCGACGTAAAGCAATTCCTGGGCAAAAACTCAGTGCCCGTCCTGTTTATCATCATCTGCGCCGTGCTCATTCCCGTGTCCGGCCTGCCGGTGAGCTA
>OHKS01000844.1_pt1 | contig 10968 bp, 5 predicted proteins | sample 1568881 | NCBI WGS metagenome assembly OHKS01 (sample SAMEA3879569, study PRJEB24766) | human gut metagenome | biome: human-associated habitat; feature: feces | place: USA | collected 1985/1987 | reverse complement strand
GGCATGGAACAGCTGCCGCCATAATGAAACGAAAGCGCCCCTGGCGAAAGAAGCGTACGGATATGCCCGGCTTGACACGCTGAAACAATTGCTGACAATTAACGACGAAACGGCGAAAGATACGGCTGATGCCGTGAAAACGTACATAACGACGTATGCCGATTTTGGCGTTGGCAATGAAAAAATCGATTTGCGCGAAAAAGTTTACGTCTATGCCCGGGAAAGTACGGTCGAGCTTGTCAGCCATATGGATACTGACCGGCTGGCGGGATTGCTTCACGGCGCGGACAAACTGGCCCTGCATAATCTGCCGCGTTCGCCGATGACGTATCTGGTGCCGGGGCTGGCAGCGATTTTGCTGCTGCTTTATTATATCGGTTACAGGATGGTACTGAATATGCGCATGTCGGGCTGGCTTTTGCTGCGAACGGTGTGGGGCTTTTCGGTTTTAATGCTTGTTCTGATGATTATCGGCCTGTTTGCCAAATGGCCCGTATTAGGCCGGGAGACAATTCCGGTTAAGGCGGAGCAAATGAATGGCGTCATTTCCGGTACGGCTGTCAGTACAGATATACTGACAGGAAAACCGATTGGCTCATTGTCTGAGAAGACGGCCTACCTCTGGGAAGGACAGTATATCTATGCTTCCGGCGAGATTTCGCACGGCGAACTGGGGTTTTTGCGCGATGCATACAATGAAATGACCGCTACTTTGCGCCGGTTGGTTTGGATTATCGGGTGCTTCTTTCTGTTTCTCGGGATGAGGATTGTTTCCGCCTGGGCGCTGCAACGCATTGAAAGTCTGACAAAGATAATGCATCTCGGGATGATGATGGCATTTTGCGGCGGAGCTGCGGCAGAACTGCAAAAATGCCGGGCGGCGGCAGGATGCTGCAAAGGCTGTGAAAACGATTCTTGCGGCGGACATTGCGCCGGGGGAGAAAACTGCTCCGGGTGCACGTGCAATGCTGGGAATGAAAACGGTACCGGTGATGAAAACGGTGCCTGCCGTGATGCAGCCGACGAAAGCTGTTCCCACAACGATACGGATGATGAAAGCAGTTCCAGCGGCAATGCGGATCACGAAGACAGTACCCGCAAAATTACTGCGGCCGGGGAGAACAATCATCCGGCCAAATAGTTATTATGCTGTATTGTGCTGCAAAACGGAAAGGGTACCTTCGGGTACCCTTTTTTGCGTTTAAAGTTTGTTTTGTCCGAGTGATTGTGCGTCGGTTAAAAACAGTTTTATTGGTCGAGGAATGACCGCAGTTTTTTGCTCCGGCTCGGGTGTTTGAGCTTGCGCAGCGCTTTGGCCTCAATCTGGCGGATACGCTCGCGGGTTACGTTAAACTGCTGTCCGACCTCTTCCAGCGTATGGTCGGTGTTCATACCGATACCGAAACGCATACGCAGGACGCGTTCTTCACGCGGGGTCAGCGATGACAGAATGCGGGTGCAGGTTTCCTTCAAATTCGAATGAATGGCGGAATCTATCGGCTGCAGCGCATTCTCGTCGGCAATGAAATCGCCCAGAGAGGAATCTTCCTCGTCGCCGACCGGGGCTTCAAGGCTGACCGGCTCTTTGGCAATCTTCATCACCTTGCGTATTTTGTCAACCGGCATGGACAGGCGTTTGGCCAGTTCCTCCGGTATCGGCTCGCGGCCCATTTCCAGCATCATCTGGCGCGAGGTGCGCACGAGCTTGTTGATGGTTTCTATCATGTGAACCGGAATGCGGATGGTGCGTGCCTGGTCGGCGATGGAACGCGTAATCGCCTGGCGTATCCACCATGTCGCATAGGTCGAGAATTTGTAGCCGCGGCGGTATTCAAACTTGTCTACCGCCTTCATCAGGCCGATGTTGCCTTCCTGAATCAGGTCAAGGAACTGCATGCCGCGGTTGGTGTATTTTTTGGAAATGGAGATAACCAGACGCAGGTTGGCTTCAATCATTTCCTTTTTGGCGCGTTCGGCTTCGCGTTCGCCGCGCTTAATCGTATCTACCATTTTGCGGTATTCGGAAATCGGCAGGCCGCATTCTTTGCTCATCTCGGCCAGAGAATTGCGGAGTTCGGTGATTTCGGCACGGTTGTCGTTAATAAAATTCTGCCAGTGCTTGTCTTTCTTTTCCGCCATTTTTTCAACCCAATGCGGGTCGAGTTCGGAACGCTGGTAGGCTTCAAGAAAGTCTTCGCGTTTAACGCGGGCGTTTAGAGCGAGGCGCATCAGCTTGCCTTCGACGCCCATCAGGCGGCGGTTCAGCTCGTTCAGCTGTTCGACCAGCTCTTCGACGCGGGCAGAGTTAAGATGGATTGAACTCATTAACTCAATCAGTTCCTTTTTGATGTTGATATATTTTTTTTCCAGCGAGGTCTGCGCCTTGCGTCCGGCCAGAATGGCCTTCATGCGCTGCGCCTGAATGCGGCTCAGCTCGTCATAATAGCTGGAGATTTTGTTTAAGATGTCCAACACGGGCTCAAACAGCGCTGCTTCCATGGCGCTGATGGAAGTAGTGCTGTGTCCGCCTTCTTCATCCTCGTCGTCGAGTTCGCCGTCGGTTTCGCCGTCCATCTCGCCGGTGTCTTCAACGTCTTCTTCTTCGGGCTCATCGTCGACCGTGCCGTCAAATTCGATATCGGTTTCCAAATCGTCGTCGATTTCGTCAAGGTTTTTGCTTTCCAGCTCTTTGGTAACCTGTTCAAGGTCGTCGTCAACCGGTGCGGCATCGTCGTCATAGACAATCGCTTCGGAATCAACGCCGTACATCATTTCAAGGTCAATGATGTTGCGCAGCTGCATGGTGCCGGCGACCAGCTCGTCGCGCCATTTGGAAATGGCTTTCAGCGTCATCGGGTTTTCGCACAGGCCGCCGATCATCACGGTTTTTCCGGCTTCGATGCGTTTGGCGATGGCAATTTCGCCTTCGCGCGACAGAAGCTCGACGGTGCCCATTTCCTTCAGGTACATCCGCACCGGGTCGTCCGAGCGCATCAGGTCTTTCGCGTCCAGATTGCCGACGGCGTCATCGTCTTCCAGCACGTCGTTTTCCGGTTCGTTTTCCGTCTCGCCGCCTTCGTCGTCAAAATCTTCGGTTTCGTCAGCCGAGATGATGCTGATTTCCATATCGGAAATTGCAGCCATAATGTCTTCTATCTGGTCGGAGGTTTCTTTTTCGGACGGAAGCGCCTGATTAAGCTCTTCAATTGTGATATAGCCCAGCTCTTTGCCTTTGGCAATCAGCTTCTTCAGAGCGCTGCCGAATGAATCCAAGAGGGGGGCATCAGACGTTTTGTAATCTTCGTTATCTGTATCTGACATGTCGTTCCTTAAAATCGATTTTAAATTGCCTTTTATACGTAGTATAAACCGGCAAAAAATTGCAAGCGCTTAAAGAGATAATCTGCCGAATCGCGTTTGTCAAGTGTTAAATCCGCAAAATCCCGATTTTTTTTGCAACAAAAAGGGGAGATAATACGAAAAGCCGCGGCGAGGGGCAGATATGGCGAGAAAGGTGCGAAGAAGATGCCGATGTGGCGAGGGGCGCGGAGACAGCAGCAAGAGTACCGGCGGCGGGGCAAAAAGGTGTTGAGAAAAAAGGTACCTTATTTTTCCACAATATGCAATAAAAAATTTTTCAATATATACAATCATATAGCTTTATATCTTTTTGCTTATATCAGAGGTACAATTTTATTCATCAAGATAGTTTTTTTGATAGTTCAGTTTAACCCAAAAGGTCTAAAATTTAGGAGAACCGTTATGAATACAGCAACAGAAAGAATTATGAAAACAAAAGAAAAAATTGCAAAACTGAAGGAGCAAATCAGAAGAAAAGCGGCAACGGCCGGAATTATTTTGGCGGCGTCAGCAACGATGGCGTCGTGTTCGCCGAAACAGGCGCAGCAATCGGAAGAAAACACGGACAAACAAGAGCAGCTTTCCGCGCAGGGAGAACAAAAGCACGATGAAACAACGGCGTCTTTTGAGGATGCTCGCTGGCGGGAAGCTTGTTTGGCGCAGCAGGTGGAAAAATATAAGCAGATGATTGCCGACGGGGCGGATTTGGACAAACGCAATTCGCGGCAGTATGGAAAGTCTGTGTTGTTTGAAGCCGTTGAGTGGGACAATATCAAAGGAGCAGAGCTCTTGCTCAAAGCCGGAGCCAATCCAAATCTCAGTATGGAAGGGGAACAAGGAGAAACGCCGGTTTTTTATGCCACATCGCTTGAGATGGTCAAACTTTTGGAAAAATACGGCGCAGACCTTAATTATAAAAACAAGGACGGCAAACAGGCGCTGTATACTTATAGCGGTTACGGTCTTGTTGATAAGCCCGCGTGGAATGAACAGGTGGTTTCTTACCTGATTGAAAAGGGAAACAGCCTTGGCAATTTGGACAATTATGTTGCGAGTGATGCCGGGCGGGTGAAGTTCTGTCTGGAGCATGGTATCAAAACGGATATGCAAAAGGCACTGGTTTCGGCAGCCAATGCGGCAGATGCAGAGGCGGTGCGGCAGGTACTGGCCAATGGCGGCAGGAAGTATGTCAACAGTACGTATACCGATGACGGTATAATTTCAACGCCGCTGCTTGATGTTGTGACAAATATAGCTTATTCCAAGGCAAACGAAAGGGCAAAAGACGGCTTTGAGAAACGGTATAATGATGTTGTTCGCCTGCTGATTGACAACGGTGCGGATATTCACAAAAAAGGTAATGCCGGATCTCCGGTTGAACTGGCACAGCAACGCGGAGAAGACAAACTGATAGATTTTATGCAGAAATGCACAGTTGAACGGACGGCAAAAACACAAGCCATGCAGGCGGCTAGGGCAAGATAGGCTCAGGGGGCGGCCTTTATGTTTGGCAACTGCCGCGGTTTTTTCAGGCTGTTTGGGTTGGACGGCCGTGATTGAGATTATCCGGTGGTGAGTCTGTTTGTGCAAAGAAGAGGAGGGGGAGCCGGTTTTATTTATGTTGACAGCGGGAATTCGTGCTTGACAGCGGGGGCTGCGGCACGATATTCTGACGGCAATACGGGAGCTTGGCCGGAATGGCGGCAGGCTTTCAGGCAAAGCGGAGTACGGTAGCAAAAGCATGATGTGGTCAAAGGCAGAACTGGAAAATCTGGCGCTCGGCGGGGCGGAAGTAGCGGCCGAACGGGTGATGAAACATTTGTCGCGTCCGGAAAACGCGGATATTTTTGCGGCCGAGAACTTTTCGTATTTGTGGGGAGTGCTCGGGGTTGCCGGCCTTAGAGGAACAGATGCCGCGGCCCGGCGGAAAATCTGGCAGGTGCTGAAAGAAAACGGCGTGCCGGACGCGTTTGAAAAAGGAATACTCGGAGATTTTACGCGGGAACTGGCGGCGCGGCATAAAGACAACCGGCTGCGGGCATGGCACGGGCTTGATAATTTTCAGGCCGGAATTAAGTTTCAGAAAACGATACTGGAAAAATTGGCAAAATATGATAAAGAACTTGAAGAAGATGCTTTACCATATTGTTTTGATTATAAAAAACTGATTGATGAACTGAATGTTAAAGAATTGGGCGGCCGGCTGAAAGCCTATTTGGAACGGTTACGCGGGCAGGGGGCGGCCTGCGGGATTTCGGGCGACGCGGTAACAGCTGTTTACGAAAAGCGGGCGGCGCTGCGCCGGCTGTGCGATGTGGCGGCTTATACGCAGCGGCGGTTAAGCGAAGCCGAAAAAGACTATTTGTTCCGCTATCTGCGTGAGGCAGCGGCTGACGGCTTTGCGCCGCAGGGCATCGGGCTGGACGATACGGTTTTGTCCAGGCTGGCGGCGGACGACGCTTTGAACGGGCTTTCCGAACTTGAGGCGGCACCGCTTTTGGCACGCAATGCGGAAATCGGAGAATTTGCGGCGGGGCTGGAAGAGGAAACCGGCTTTTGCGAGGAAACGGCAGCGAAACTTATTCGGCATGAACCGGGAAAAATACGCCCGCTGACGGAAAGGTGCCTGCATCTGATTGAAACCGGGGCGGCGCCGAAAGGCGTGGTGTTTGCGCTGGCGCTGCTGGAGCTTAATCAGGTCAAGTCGGCGGTGCGGATTTTGCTGGAGTTGGCTAAAAAAGGGCGGGCGACGGAGATGTGCGGCTTTTTGCACCGTTTGCTGCCTAAAGCCAAGGGAGCGGAAACGCTGATTGCGGATATGGTGCGGATTAATCTGCAAAATCTGCCCGAATTGCCGGCGAAAGGGGTTACGGCGTCGGAACATGCTGCTTTTCGCCATTATGCGGCGCAGCGGGCATTGTGTGCGGCGCGGGATTTTGCCGAAACTGGATGCGCGGTGCAGGCAGCGGTTTTGCTTAAATTTCTCGTCCAGGAAGGCTGGCTGGCTCCGGACAATGAATGCGGCGTCGGGAACGGCGGAACGCAAAGCCTGATGCGGGAGTTTATTGTTTTGGCGAATACGCTTGCGGCGGCGGACAGCCGGCTGGCGGCGGAGATGGCCGCTTTGGCAGAAAAAATGAAACTGAATGTTTACCGAAATACCGACGGTGTGTTTATCGGGACGGCCGATGATAATCCGCTGACGTCGGCGCGGCGGCGGCTGGAACGGGCGGTTTTGGGCGCAACGACGATTGACCTGAGTGCGGCAACGGCAAAAATGCAGGGGCTGGAAAAGGCGACATACGGCGTTTATCAGAGCTTAAAGGAGGCACTGGCGGCGAAAAGCGCAGCTTTGAAAACTGTATCAGCCGGTAAAATGGTAACGGAAGAAATATCCGCTGCGGAAGAAGAAAAAGATGACCCCAAAAAAATGCCTGAACAGGGAGAAAAAGCAGCGGCTGTTGTGCCATCGGAGGTTTTGTCTGTGCCCGAAACTCCTGTAACGGTGTCATCGGAAACTTTGATTGCAGAACCGGAAGCCCCGATGGCAGAGTCTGAAGCCTCGATGGCAGAGCCTGAAGCCTCGATGGCAGAGCCTGAAACTCCGATGGCAGAGCCTGAAACCCCGATGGCAGAGCCTGAAACCCCGATGGCAGAACCGGAAGCCCCGATAGCAGAGCCTGAAGCCCCGATGGCAGAACCGGAAGTTTCGGAATTTTCTGCAAAAACACCGGAACAGCCTGCGGCGATATCTGAACTTCCCGCAATTGAGGAATGGGACGATGAAGGGGAAGAAGCTGCGGTAGGCAGGGCAGAAGATGCGTTGGCGGACGATAAGAAAATAAACATAAGCAGTATTTTGAATATCTCGCCCAAAGAGATAGACAGGCATTTTGAGCGGATTAAGAATATTACGACAGCTGCGGTGAAACGGGCGGAAGAGCAGGCAGCACAAATTAAACGCAGGGTGGAAAGTGCGGATTTGGCGAATTCTCCCTCGGTCGGGAAAATCCGGGCATTGGCGCAGAAAATAAAGTTTTTCGGCAAAAAATAACCTGTTTCTTTTCGCAAAGAAACAGGTTTTGTTTTTGAAGCAGGCATTGGGCTTTTTCGCAAAAACCGAATGCCGGAATGTTTTAATAAAACAATTTGTCGTAAGACAAATTAAAAAAGCAAATTTAGATTTATATAGATTTAAGTGCGTTCTTTTTAAGCAGAGCTGCCTATTTTCACAAACGAACAGCCCTTATCTATGACTAAAGAAGTTGTATCCGCTAAGTTATAGTATCTGACAAAGTAATATTTTTCTAAAAAGCCCTTCCGGTTTTCACAAAGGGGAAGGGGACGCCTGCGTTGCTTTCGCCTATAGCATTGCTTTCATAGTATTGCGTTTGCTGAAAACAAAGGCAGACTATTTTTGAGAGAATTTGAAAAAAATATCAGAATTGTAATTAAGTGGGAGAACATATAGCATTACGGAAATTCTTTGTCAAGACAAATATCAAAAAAATCTGACGGGAAGAAACGGCAGGGAGAGGGAATAAGACGGAAAGTCTGTGCAAACGGGCAGGCCGGGGCAGCGGAAATAAGGCGGAAAGTCTGCGCGAACGGGCAGGTCTGGTGCAGTGGAAATAAGGCGGAAAGTCTGCACGAACGGGCAGGCTGGGGTAGCGGAAATAAGACGGAAAGTCTGCGCAAGCGGGCAGGCCGGGGCAGTAGAAATAAAACGGAAAGTCTGTGCAAGCGGGCAGGCCGGGGCAGGAAACAGCCAAAGAAAAACGCCGGAAACCGGAGGTATCGCGAAACAATTAGGTCAGTCTTCGGGTTCAGCCGCGGCGGCGAGGATTTCATCGCGTTCCTTTTTCAGGGAGGACTGGCGGAGGTAGGCTTCTTCGGTAAAATTTTTGCAGAGTTCGGCACTGACGTTTTTGATTTCTTCTTCGAGGGTGCGGAGTTTGTCTTCCAGAAGCAGTTTATCAATGTTTTTGCGCAGGTCATTGATGAAAGGGGAGCGTTTTTTGAGCATATCAAGTTCCCAAAGCGAGGCCAGAGGGGCGCCTTCGGGGCGCTGCGCCAGTTGTTGCTGCAGTTCATCGGCAGCAGGGGGCGTTTCGGCTTCGCGGTACAAATCCGCCATGGCGGCGAAAAGGTTTTTCAAGCCGGCATTTCTAATGTCAGAGGAGAGAACCTGTTCTTCATATTCGTCAATCAGTTCGGGGTAGACCAAACCGGCGGCGATGATGAAACGCAGGTTTTTGTCGCATTCGCCGTCGGCGCTCTGGCGCAAGGTTTCCGGTGCGGCGGCAATGCCGTGGCTGAGTGCGGGGCGCAGGGTTCGGGTGTCTGCCCAGCGCGAGGCACCGCGTCCGGAATTGGGGAATGAGCGGGCATCAGGTGATGAAGCAGAGTTGGAGAATGGGCGCCTCCCTGATAACGGGACGGCGTTGAAAGACGGACGGAAGCTTGAGAAAGACGCCGTATCGGGGAATGGGCCGGAGTTAGAGGGCGAGCCGGTATTTGTGAACTGCCGGGGAGCCTGAGACGGGCGGTCCGGCTGCGGTTTTCGGTGTTGCGGCGCGGCCTCGGGCAACGGAATATCGTCTAGATATGCGGGCGGCGTTTCGGGCATTTTTGAGGTTGGGGGAACGGGCATTCTGGGAGCCGGCGGGCCAAGGCGTCCGGCGGAAGGCGGCGTATATCCGGCTGCGGATTTCCTGCGCATAATAGCTGCGTACTGTAGCATCGCCGATTTTTGCGACTTCGGACAGCAGGGTCTTTTCTATCAATGCCTTTTTTTCAGGTGTGGAACTGTCTTCGTTTTCGGTATATTTACGCCATAAAATATCAATCAGGGGCGAGGTCTTGCGCATCAGGGCGGCAAAACTGTCGTGCCCGTGCGCCTGCAGGTATTCATCGGGATCCTGATTGTCCGGCAGGAAAAGGAATTGCAGCGAATAGCCGGCTTTGAGCATCGGGAGTACCCGGTCAACGGCGCGCATCGCGGCTTTGACGCCCGGGGAATCTCCGTCAAGACATAAAATGGGTTCGGGGCAGACGCGCCAGGCTTCGGCAATCTGCTCTTCGGTCAGCGCGGTGCCGAGCGGGGCGACGGCATAGCCGAACCCGTAGCGGTCGAGCGCGATGACGTCCATATAGCCTTCGCAAATAATGAGTTTCTTTTCCTTATAGGCAACTTCGCGCGCTTTGTCGAGATTGTACAGGTTGCGGCGTTTGTTGAAAATGGGCGTGTCGGGCGAGTTCAGATATTTGGGCTCTATTTTTTCCATCACGCGGCCGCCGAAAGCGATAATCTTTCCCTGCTTGTTGGTAATCGGAATCATCACGCGGTTGCGGAAGAAGTCATGGGGGCGGCGGGACGTGTCTTCGGGAATGGCTATCAATCCCAGCTCTTTCATGTCTTTTTCGTCTATGCCCTGCGCTTTGAGGTGTGCCATCAGGGCATTGTTGTTGGGGGCAAAGCCCAGGCGGAATTTTTTGAGGGTTTCGGGAGAAAGGCCGCGCTTTTCTGTGAAGTATTTCAGCCCGGAAGCGCCGTCCGGCATACGCAGTTCGCGTTCAAAAAAGGCGCAGGCGGTTTCCATAATCTCATAGAGGGATTTGCGCTCGTCTTCTTCTTTTTTGTCTTTGGCAGAAAGCTGCGGCATCTGCAGACCGGCCTGATGCGCGAGCTTTTGCAGCGCGTCGATGAACGGGAGGCCGTTGGCTTCCATCTCGAACTTGATGATGTCGCCGTGGGCACCGCAGCCGAAACAGTGGTAAAAACCTTTGCTTTCGTTGACGGTAAACGACGGGGTCTTTTCGTTATGAAACGGACAGAGCCCCTGATATTCGCGCCCTTTTTTGGTCAGCTTGACCTTGGCGCCGACAACGTCGGCGATGGAAACGCGGGCGCGAAGTTCGTCTATAAAACGCTGTAAATCGTCGTTAGCCATAGTTTGTCCTTGTTACTGTTGCCGAAGGCAGCGCAGGCAGAAACCGTTAACCGTTGGGGGCAGCCGCTGCTTTCCGGAAGCGGCGGAGGAGAAAAACTCCGGGTCGGCCGCTCTTGCCGGAGACGGCGGAGAAGAGAAAGCCCCGACGGCAGGCCGCCCTTGCCGGAGACGGCGGAGGCGGATACCGCGGCGCACGTTTGCCGGGCGGGGGCGTTTTAGCCGAGCAGGCTCTTAATCATTCCTGAGGCTTTGCCCATATCCAGCTGGCCGGCGTATGCGGCTTTCAGCTCCGCCATGACTTTGCCCATGTCTTTCATGCCGGCGGCGCCGGTTTTGGCGGCTTCGGCGGCTTCGGCGGCGGTTCCAGAAGCACTGCGTCCAGTGCCAATGCACCGCGGCGTGGCGGCGATGTAAACAGCAACGTGACGATCGACTTCATGGAAGCCTGCAAGGGTGTCAAGAAGAAGATGCGGATCACTCACATGGTGAAGTGCGACCAGTGTAACGGTACTGGTGCAGATGCCAATACCACGACCAGCACTTGTACCGAGTGCCACGGCCGTGGTTCCGTGCAGGTCAACCAGCGGACACCGTTCGGCACGGTATCTTCCACAAGAGTTTGCTCCCGCTGCGGCGGTAAGGGCAAGATCGTCAC
>OHKS01000833.1_pt1 | contig 11058 bp, 15 predicted proteins | sample 1568881 | NCBI WGS metagenome assembly OHKS01 (sample SAMEA3879569, study PRJEB24766) | human gut metagenome | biome: human-associated habitat; feature: feces | place: USA | collected 1985/1987 | reverse complement strand
AACCTGCCGACACACAGTATTTCTCTATCCCACTTTTGGATGGTTTTGCTTTTACTGACATTGAGGAAGCTACTAAGGTTGCGGAAATCCTGAAAAGTGCAAAGTCTTTACGAAAAGTTGATTACGATTGGAATAGACTTGGAAGTGAATACAAGTACCTTAAAAAGAGTGAACGATACAAGTTCAACGGGAACTCAGATTTTGATATTCTTTCAGGCTGGGCTTACTCCAATGAACTATATGCTAAGATTTCAAATTTTGCCGCACAGAACAAGGTAATGAAAGAACAAGCGGAGAAAGATAAAAAGGAATACGAAAAGCAACTTTCCGAATCGGCTGAATTAGTACAGGAGATAACAGAACGTGTTCGTGAGGTTCGCAACAAATACGACCGTCTTGAAACGCTTTCTTGCAAGTTTGCCACTGATTACTATCCGTTGTCCGACAATAACGAAGATATGGCAATGAAGTTCATGGTAAAGGCATACTCTTTAAATGACGAAGAACAATCGTTTGTACGCTCTAATTACAAGAAGCACTTGTTAAACAATGTACAATAAAGAATTTCTATGATAGAAACAAGAAAAACAGAAATCAGGTATGTGACATCTGACCCGAAAAAGATGCTCAACATGTACCTTGCAAAACGTGTCCTCAAAACATGGGAGGAGTCTTTCATTGATGAAGATACAGGTGAAACAGTAATCATCGAACGGAATGAAATTCTTTTTGACCGTGGCACGCTGATAGACCAAGACACTTTGGCGAAAATTCGTTTCAGTATGGAAGCTGACGGCATCAAGGAAGTGGAAGTCAGCAACCAGAACCGCTTGGCATTCGAGAACGAGAACAAATTCTTATATCCCTATCTTGCACAGGCACAAATAGGGGACAAGAAACATAAGTTCCTGCTGTATGCCACCGGATTGGAGAATTCTTGTAGTATCTTGAAAGATTACATCGAACTAAACTATATGTTCGGATTCACCTTGACAATGGTCAAGGAATTCGATTCTTGCGTGATTCTTACTGACAATTTGAAAGAACGCAAGATAGATGATGCCACCCTCGAAGAATTAAAAGATACATTCCTTTTAAACGATTCTGTAACGGAAGAAGATGAAGAAGAGGGAGATTCCAAGCCCAATGAAAAGAAATTCTATCAGATTGAGACGAAAATCACATTCACGGAAGGGGAGAATGAAGACGAAAGAGTCCAAACCTTTGTCGTGAACACCTTCAACGTTGACAGAGCGATGAGGAAGAATGTGAGAAACAAGCCAAAGAAAAGGGACATGAGTTCAAAAAGAGAGAAATTCACACGGCTATTGAATCAGCCAAACCTATTCCGGTCGGGCGGTTTATTCCGAAAGAGTTTTCAATGGCTTATATGGAATAACTTTGTTAACCTGCCTGTCCGGTCTGTGAAGATGGGGCGGGCGAAAATGGGGGTGCGCAGTGGAGTGCTTTTGACTTTCGAGAGGTGCACATGGTAGAAAGTACGGTACGTGAGATATAAGGAGTAATTAACCTTAGAAGTAGCGCAAAAGGATAAGTCCTTAATTGGGTGTTCGAATCGCCCCATCTCCACATAAATGTGAGCCACACATAAATGGCAAGGGTTAGTAAATAATGGTTGTGCCCCGGAGAATACGCTTCGGGGCTTTAATAAAAAACAGCATGGAAACAAAAGAAATTACCAAGACTATTTACATTGCAAATGACGGGAAAGAGTTCTTAACGAAAGAAGATTGCGAACAGCATGAAAGGTTTGTTGAAGAAATACTTTCACGTATTAAGTATTTCTGTATCAGATATAATCCTGACTTAACAGAAACAGGAAATTTCTCTCATAAAATATATGTGGCTGTGTTTTCTAAACATTACCTATATAAAGATATTGCATTTCAATGGGCTTTAAAGAAGTTTGGTACTTACTTAGGGGAAAGCGTAATGGGATATGGCTTCCAACCCCATTTTAATGTAAGTGAAGTTTCTAAAGAAGAATATGAAGAATGCCCTGCTACTGTTTGGGGAGGCACTCCATTGAAGAGTGAGAAAATATTCCTTAGTCCTAAATCAGTAGAGGGATTTCCTGAAAACATTGACTACATGAAAGAATGGGGATTTAAATAATGCCATACTACATAAAACGAACAAAGGCCAAGAAGAAAGACAAGCCTTTACCTCTGTTTGATAAAGCAGGGATAACAATAAAGAAGAAGCCGGATTTGAAAGCTAAGCTCGACAAGGAGTTTTCCCTTTTTATCCGGCTTCGTGATGCAATGCCAAACGGATATTTTAGATGTATCTCGTGCGGGCAGATAAAACCGTTTACACAAGCAGACTGCGGGCACTATTTCAGTCGTACACATTTGGCAACACGGTTTGATGAGAACAATTGCCATGCCGAATGCCGTGCGTGCAACCGTTTCCGTGCCGACCACCTTGAAGGCTACCGTGAGAATTTGATAGCCAAAATCGGACAACAGTATTTTGACTTGCTAAAAGTGAAAGCTGCATCAAATACTAAGATATCAGATTTTGAGTATGAGCAACTAATCAAGTATTACAAAGCACTTAATAAGAAGTTACGAAAGGAGAAAGGTTTATGAGTTATGTATTACGAGATTACCAACAGAAAGCCTCTGATACTGCCGTTTCTTTCTTCAATAACAAGGCGAAGAAAACAAATGCCATTATGGTGTTACCTACGGGCAGCGGAAAGTCGCTTATCATAGCGGATATAGCCGCAAGGCTTGACGGTCATACCTTGGTGTTCCAGCCCTCGAAGGAAATACTCGAACAGAATTTCAAGAAACTCTGTTCATACGGTATTCTTGATTGCAGCATCTATTCTGCATCCTTTAACTCAAAAGAAATAAGCCGGATAACATTCGCCACCATCGGCAGTGTGAAGAATCATCCCGAACTGTTTACCCACTTCAAGAACATCATTGTGGATGAATGTCATCTTGTAAACCCCAAAGAGGGAATGTACAAGGATTTTTTTGATGCAGTGAAGTGTAAGGTTCTTGGACTGACAGCTACACCGTATCGTTTAAGTTCCAGCCGTGACTTTGGTTCTATGCTGAAATTTATCACCCGGACAAAGCCTCATGTCTTTTCAGAGGTCATTTATCATGTACAGGTATCAACCCTATTAGATATGGGCTATTTGGCGAAGTTGAATTACTATCCAATGAATCCTTTGGGATGGAACGAACTTAACTTGAAAGTAAATACTACTGGTGCCGATTATACAGATAGGTCAGTTCAAAGAGAATATGAACGGATAGACTTCTACGGTTATCTCGTTCATATCGTCCAAAGGCTGATGAATCCCAAAGCCGGAGGAAAACGGAAAGGTATTTTAGTCTTTACCCGTTTTCTGAAAGAAGCGGAGCGGCTTACCTGGTCTATACCCGGAGCCGCAATCGTTTCGGGTGACACCCCAAAAGGTGAGCGCGAAAGGATACTTGAAGCATTCAAGGCTGGTGAAATTTCGGTAGTGGCGAATGTCGGGGTATTAACCACCGGCTTTGACTATCCGGAACTTGATACAGTCGTTATGGCACGTCCTACAATGTCGCTTGCTATGTGGTATCAGATAGTCGGTCGTGCCATCCGCCCGCATCCTTCCAAAGAATGTGGCTGGATTGTGGATTTATGCGGTAATATCAAACGTTTCGGAGAGGTGTCGGACTTACGGTTGTTTGATAGTGGAAATGGGAAATGGGCAGTTTACTCGAAAGGAAGGCAATTAACAAACGTGAGATTCTAAAACTATGGACGAAGGATTTTTGAGGCTAAGCCGCAGGTTTTTCTCGAATGAAATGTGGAATGAAGCCCGTACTTTTAGCAGTTGTGAAGCGTGGTTAGACTTAATCCAGTCTGCACGATTTGAGGCAACGCCCCGAAAGGAGAGTATCGGAGGTCGAGAAATCTCTTATTCAAGAGGTCAATATCCTGCATCCATAAGATTTTTATCTCAACGCTGGAAATGGTCTGAAAAGAAAGTGCGTTCCTTTCTTGTACATCTTAAGAAAAAAGGTATGATAACTGTTGAGTGCAATCAGGGAATGAACCTTATAACCCTATGTAAATATGAAGAATATAATCCAATGGGCACAAGTAAGGGCACATGCAAGGGCACAGATATTGAAAAGAAAATCAAAGAATTACAGTCCGAATGGGCACAGCTAAGGGCACAACTTGGGGCACAGTCTGTGAACAACAATCTGCCGCAATCCGAACTTTTGCAAAAATCAGGGCACACGGAGGGCACAAATACAAAGAAAGAAGAAGAAAGAGAGTATATAGATATATCTTCCCAGCAAAAGAAAGAAAATACTCCTGACGGAGTATCAAAGAAAGCCAAGCTTTCTTCGCCCTCCCCCTCTGAAAAGATTGATTACAGCGGATTGATGGAATACTATAATTCCACATTCAAAGATAGACTCCAGCAGATAAAATCAATGACCGATGTGAGAAAAAAGGCTGTAAAAGCCCGGATAGCCCAATATGGAAAAGAGTCAGTGAGGACTGTTTTCAATCTCATTCTTCAATCCCCATTTCTGCTGGGAGCTAATGACCGCAATTGGAAATGTGACTTTGATTGGATTTTCAAACAAGCAAACTTTACTAAAATATTGGAAGGAAATTATAATGGGAAACGAACTGATACTGTCACCACAAGAAGAGAATCGGTTAGTCGTCTTAAAGACCTCGCCGGAGAAATATTGCGAAACTCTACGCCCGAAAAAAGTTGAGGATGTATTTCTAAGCAATGAGCCGGCCATAGGGACTATAATCAGAAAACTCGGAGAGCCGCAGGCGAGAGCCATATTGGTAATTTTAATTGCTGACGCTTTGGCGTTCTTCAATGTGGTTAATACCATGTCTGACACACAGGTTGCAATGACCGTAGACTTAATCATTGAGGAATACCCTTACATGAAAACTGACGATTTCAAATTGTGTTTCAAAAATGCAATGAAAATGAAATATGGAGAAAGTTACAACCGCATAGACGGGCAAGTTATTATGGGCTGGTTACGTGAATACAACAAAGAACGTTGTGCTATTGCTGATAGCCAGTCATGGAATGAGCATAAATCACACATGGCTGATGAGCAAAGAACAACCAATGGGATGTTCTACGAAGAATATCGGGAGGAACTTAAAAAACGTGCACTGTCCGGTGACAAATCTGCCATCAACGCCTTGAGGATGTCGGATGAATTGATTGCTGAATTGAATAGAAAAAGATACGAGGGTCTGGAAAAGAAGCCAAGCGAGTTTTAATAGGGGTAAAACGTATGAAACTAACAATCTGTTGGATGGCAAAAGGTCGACAAAAGCGTTTCTATAACTATAACGATATATGCAGGAAATTCGGAATTTCACGGTATATGAGCATCAACCACGAAACGCCATGCGAAATTAAAAAAGAAGATTTGTTGCTTCTTCGTGAATGCGAAAAACGAGGGTTTATCCAAATAAGAAATAAATAATTTATACACGATTATGAAACCAAGAAAACAATTAATTGACGCCGCCACAGCCGATGGTAGCATTGACAGAATGAACAGCCTTCTTTCAGCCGCACACATACTTAACTGCGAAGCCAACATGCTGATGGAGGAAGCGGCAGACTTGATGAGCGCCAAAGGACTGCTTCTCGGAAACCTTAAGAAGCTGCATAACAATTTCGTTAAAAGCGCAGATTTGTACTTTCTGGAATTCTCCTCACTCGTAGAGACAGAGAAATCGAAGATAGATATGTTCAGGGACATGGACGACTTCGACGCCAAGTTCCGCAAGTGGGCAAAATTACCGTCTGATTGGAAACCTAAAGAAGTGAAACAATGAAATTATTGAAAGAAATAGCATAATAAAAGGTTAAGAGTGTTTAGATTGGAGAAATTAAAAGAAACAATATGATGAAAGAATATATAGAATTTTTAAAAGACAAGATGGCCATCAGTCGTCAGACCGGATTTGAAGTCAATCCGGATGAATTAACCCCGTCGCTATATCCCCATGTGAAAGATACTGTTCGTTGGGCGGTGTCCGGCGGTTGCCGTGCGATATTCTCCAGTTTCGGTATGCAGAAAACCGTTACTCAGTTGGAGATACTTCGGGTAGTTCTGAAACACAAAGGTGGCAAAGGGCTGATAGTATGTCCCAAGCGTGTAGTAGTTGAGTTCCTTACACAAGCGGAACAACATCTGCACATGAAAGTGACCTATGTACGAACTATGGCTGATGTGATGATATGCCCGACCGACATCATGGTCACAAACTACGAACGTGTGCGTGACGGTGAAGACGGGGTAAGAATAGAACCTTCCTACTTTGCCGTAACATCATTGGATGAAGCGAGTGTACTGCGTGGTTTTGGTACTAAGACCTATCAGGAGTTTCTTCCCTTGTTTGCAGAAGTACCGTACAGGTTTGTCGCTACTGCCACACCATCACCTAATAGATACAAGGAATTGATACATTATGCCGGTTATCTCGGTGTGATGGATACAGGGCAGGCGCTTACCCGTTTTTTTCAGCGTGACAGTACGAAGGCAAATAATCTTACTCTTTACCCGCATAAGGAAAAGGAGTTCTGGCTTTGGGTAAGTACATGGGCGTTGTTCCTCACTAAACCGTCCGACCTCGGTTATCCCGATATAGGATATGAACTGCCTGAACTGCGTGTACATGAGGAAGTGGTTAGTGTGGATAACTCCACTGCCGGAGCCGACCGTGACGGACAAGTGAAGATGTTTCGTGAGGCTGCTCTCGGTCTTGCTGATGCAGCTAAGGAACGTCGGGACAACATGCAGGAAAAAATTGCCCGTGTGGTAGATATTATTAATCGCCCGGAAAACAAAGACGACCATTTCCTTTTATGGCATGACTTGGAAAATGAACGGAAGGCATTATGTGACGCCATACCCGGATGTAAGGCTGTATATGGTTCGCAGGATGATGATGAAGCGGACAAGGTGATAGCGGATTTCAAAGACGGACGTCTGAAATATCTGGCCGCCAAACCTGAAATGCTTGGTGAAGGTTTGAACTTCCAATACCACTGCCACAAGGCAATCATGTTCATCGACTACCGTTTCAATGACAAATTCCAGGCAATAGCCCGTATCTACCGGTTTATGCAGCAGCATCCGGTTGACCTTTATCTGGTCTATGCGGAAAGCGAGGGAGAGATATACAAGAGCTTCATGCAGAAGTGGGCGCAACACCGCCAAATGGTAGCCAAGATGACCGATATAGTCCGCGAGAACGGTTTGTTCGGTTTGCAGGCAGAGGAAAAAATGATGCGGTGGATGTTCGCCAGTCGGGAAGAGAAATCCGGCAAACTTTGGAGGGCCATAAATAACGACAATGTTCTTGAATGTCAGAAAATGGAAAATAATTCAGTAGACCTGATTGTAACCAGCATCCCGTTCTCCAACCACTATGAGTACACTCCGACCTATAATGACTTCGGGCATAATGAGGACAATAGCAAGTTCTTTGAGCAGATGGATTACCTTACTCCTGAATTGATGCGTATATTGAAGCCTGGCCGGTTGGCTTGTATCCATGTGAAAGACCGCGTACTGTTCGGCAACGCTACGGGTGACGGCATGCCCACTATTGACCCGTTCAGTGAAATGACTGTATTCCACTACATGAAACACGGTTTCCGCTACATGGGGCGCATCACGGTGGATACGGATGTAGTGAGGGAGAATAACCAGACTTATCGGCTTGGATATACGGAGATGTGCAAGGACGGTTCAAAGATGGGTATCGGTTGTCCTGAATATGTCCTTCTTTTCCGCAAGCTTCCTTCTGACACCTCACGGGCCTATGCTGATTTGCCGGTGACCAAGAACAAAAGCGAATATTCGTTGGCCCGTTGGCAGATAGATGCTCATGCAAGCTGGAAATCCTCCGGCAATTCATTGTTGTCATACGAAGATATGAAAGGTGCCGGTATTGATAAAATACGCCATTTGTTCAGGCATTATGAACGCGAGCATATATATAACTACGAGGAACATGTATCATTCGCTGAGGAATTGGAAGCCTACGGAAAGCTGCCTAAAACGTTCATGGCTGTTGACCCGGTAAGCAAGAAGCCCTGGATATGGGATGATGTAACCCGAATGCGCACACTCAATACGAGACAGTCGCAGAAGAAACGGCAGAACCACATCTGCCCACTTCAGCTGGATATTGTCGAAAGACTGATTGAACGGTATTCAAATAAGGGTGAACTGGTATTCGACCCGTTCGGTGGTATCGGAACCGTTCCTTATTGTGCTGTTAATTTAGGACGTAAAGGATTATCTACTGAACTAAATTACGATTACTGGAAAGACAGCCTTTCATACTTGTATGAAGCAGAAATGGAAGTGAGCGCGCCCACGTTGTTTGACTTATTGGATGATGCAGTATGAATGTTCATCAGACAGTCCCCCGCTCCGATTGCACCTCTTTCGCGAAATGTGGCAAGCATTCCCTTGCCTATTGCCGGAAGTACGGTGCATCCGAATGCGGTCCGTGCGAGATAGTGAAGCGGAAACCGAGGAACCGGGTGATGGTGGACGGTGTAGAACGCAAGGTGTGCAGCCGCTGCAAAAGACCGCTTCTACTATCCTGCTTCTATGACAGGACAATCTATCGCAACGGAAAGGCGTATCACATCAAGACATCATGGTGCAAGATGTGTGTTTCGGAAGACAATCGGGAACGGAATGAAAGGAAGAAATGAAAACAGTTAAACTTTCCAATTTAAAAGTCGGCGACCTTTTCATCCATAAAGGAACGGTGTACGAGATTATTACAAAGAGTAAGTGGACTTCCCAATGTAGGTATCTAAATGATAAATATCGCTTCGGTGGTTGGTGTCAATACTTGTATTGTGATTTTAGTAATTACACAAAAGTGGAAATTTAATATTAACATATTGATTATGAAACGAAGAATAAGAGAAAAGGTGCAGAAATACCAGCATAGATACAAATTGCATCAGTATTTGAAGTATGCCCGCCAATGGTGTTTTGCTCTGGCATATAAGGGTAAACTATACACGTTGTTAGACGATGGTAGAATTGTAAAGGAGAACAGTTGGTTATGAAGCGTTTAATTGATGCCATTATAAAGAAATGGTTCTGTTGCCACGAGTGGGAATACTTATTTGAGAGGAGAGTTGAAGTTGTTGATGATTGGGGCGATAGAAGTTGGTACACCGTCCGTCACTATTTCTGCAAGAAGTGTGGTAAATATAAGAAAATTAAAAGTCATTGATTATGAAACAGACAGTAGAAGAAGCAGCAAGGGAAGCAATTCATAAGCATTATAATTGTAATGGAACCTATCCATGTTCAGAACGTGAATATTGCGAACATTGTAACGGTCATAATACAGCATTCGATTGTTGCGAATGTGGTGCAGATGAATTTAAAGAAGGATTTATTGCCGGTGCGAACTGGCATATCAACAGCGTGTGGCACAAGACTAAAGATGAAGTGCCACAAGCTCATGGAGAATACGAAAATGAACATTATCCGCAGATGCCATGCCTTGTATATGGGAAATTAAGCACTGGAACTGGTTACGGTGTCCGCTATTGGAATGTAACAGAGCAGTGCTGGAACGATGAAGAGTGCGATGATTACGAGTGTTCCAAAGATGCCATTGAAGAATGGGCGTATTTGGATGATTTAATACCTAATAAAAAGCAATGATTATGAAATCAAAATATGTATTATCAGTCGAACAGATGGAACATTTGCAGGAGCTTGGGTTGGACACAAGCGATGGAAGCATGTGTTTCGAGTGGAATGAATCAGATGCAGACAACATGGTTGTAACCTCTCCGGATGCCGATACGAATTACGACTATTATCATGAAACTTACACTTTGCAGGACATTCTCGATAAGCTGCCGCCTGTCATAAAAAAATATTATTGGCTTGCAATCAGAGTTAGTGCACACAAGGGAATGTGGTATGTAGAATATAATGGAAGAGGGTGTACTTTATCTTATTTTTATTCAGAAAATCTCATTGACGCGGCCTACGGGATGCTGTGCTGGTGTATTGAAAAACAGATATATTAAAACTAAAGAAAAAGAATGAAAGCACATGTAATGAAACTTGAAAACAATTGTGTGATTGTTGACGAGGAATATTTTAATGAGATAAAGAAGGAGTCAGAATTTAACCAGGAAAAGATAAATGAGATTGCCGAAGAAAGGTTTTTGAAATATGTCAAAGAAAGCGGCATCAAACTTTCCTATAAAGTAAACGATATACCTTATTTTTTTCACCACGACTTGTTGTATGAAATAAATTATGATGAGAGAGGTTATCCTGAATCTGTGTTAGAGAAGGTGAAGTATGTTATTGCAGACGATATAACAGAGGCTTTGAACGACAAGTTTAAAGGACTGAAAGACGAGGCTTTGAATTACGCAATAAGCGAGTTTGACAAGCGGAAATACGGTTTGGAGGCTACTGCAAAAATATGGAAATGTATTGCATTAATCTTTTTCATTATGACTATTGTTTCAACAACCGCATTATTTATATAGTTATGACCGAAGAACTTGTGACATTAGAGACTGCGAAGCTGCTGAAAGATAAGGGCTTCAATTGGAAGTGTGAACACCTAATAGACCGCAATAAGGTTATTACAAAATATGACCTTCCGCAAAGTATGTCGTGTTGTACGGAAATAGATGACGAATCAGTTGAATTTTTGTGTCCAGTGTTGTATGTTGCTCAAAAGTGGCTGCGTGAAATAAGAGGTGTGTATGTATATGTAGAACCTGTTATTGGAAAAAGATGGAAGCTTTCTTTTTGTGATTTCAATGTTCCAACAGAAGAAAGCGACTGGATGGAGAACGAAATAAACAAAGGGAATGGCTATAAAGTATATGTCACCTACGAGGAAGCACTGGAAGCCGGAATACAAGAAGCATTAAAACTTATATGATTATGAAAGCAAACCTAATATTTTTTCTTGCGATATTCATCATATCAGCATTAT
>OHKS01000820.1_pt1 | contig 11182 bp, 4 predicted proteins | sample 1568881 | NCBI WGS metagenome assembly OHKS01 (sample SAMEA3879569, study PRJEB24766) | human gut metagenome | biome: human-associated habitat; feature: feces | place: USA | collected 1985/1987 | reverse complement strand
TTCTATCACGATGCTTCCCGTATCGCCATATTTGGGCATTTCGTAGCGGAAAGCAATATCGTTGTTGCTTACGCGGAATATTATATTTATATTTTTCTTTTCTTTATTGGTAAAGGTGCATGTAAGTTCATTGGCTTGATAATGAATTTGTGATTGTTTGATACGGTCTTGTGTATAGGTCTTATCTATTTTATTCTCTTTTTGTCCGGTGAAAGTCATATCTCGGCTGAAGTCCCCCACATTGGCAATGAAACCTAAAGGTGAATCTTCCAGGATGGTCTTGTCCTTATAGGTAACGGAATAAACGGGGATACCCTGTTTTACGGATACATTTACTTTTAAAAAGGAATCGGGTCCTGTAACAGTAGCTTGTTGGGCAAAAGCTGACATTGTAGTGATGGCAAGCAGCCAAGTCATAAATTGTTTTTTCATGGGTATTAAATATGCTATTATAATGTAGAGCAAAGATAATTTATTTAGCGAGACGAGAGCGTAGAAAAACGGAGCATTTATGGTATACAATCCGTTCATTTTACGCTCTGGAATAAGTCAGTCGGTTCCATTCTCCATCATCGAACTGGGTGTTGTTCCGAAATGTTTTGTAAAGCAGCGTGTGAAGTATTTGGGATCATTGAATCCTACTTCGTATGCTATCTCAGATATATTCATATTGTGCGTCAGCCGGTTACGGATAATAAGTTCCCGCGCAAGATTCAGCCGGTAGTTACGCATGAATTGTCCGGCAGACTGTCCCGTCAGATTTTGCATTTTTTTGTTCATCAAACTTTTGCTTACCCCCATTGCTTCGATGAAATCGCTTATTTCGTAATAGGAGTTCTTATAGTTTTCTTTCACAATCTGCATCGCCTTGTCCAGGAATTTCTTGTCACTGGATTCTTTTTCGATATTCAGTGCATCCACGTCCATACTGTATGAGAACTTTTGTTGGAAACGTTTGCGGTTTTCCAGTATATTGGATATCCGGGCCAGCAGCAAAGTATCATCAAATGGTTTCAGCAGGTATTCGTCTACACCTATACGGAAGCTTTCGATGCGCGATTCGTTGGATGTTTTGGCTGTGAGCATCAGGAAGGGGATATGTGAGATGGCGAAATTGGATTTTACCCGGCGGGACAGTTCCATACCATCCATGACAGGCATCATCAAGTCACTGACTATGAAATCCACGTTCTGGGATTGGAGCACAGTCAATGCTTCTTCACCTTGGGATGCTTCGAGCACGTTATAATATTCGGCCAGAATGGAACGGATATAGTCGCGCATATCTTTGTTGTCTTCTACTACCAGAATCGTCAGTTTTCCATTGGTGGCAGGTTGCAAGGCCAGCGGAGATTCTACCGGTTCTTTAACTTGCTCTGTTGGTGCGGGCAGACTGTTTGCATCGGCATATTGCAAAGGAAGTAAAATACGGAAAGAACATCCTTTGCTCTGATTATTCTTGGCACAAATTGAACCTCCATGCAACTGGACAATTCGTTTGCATAGATAGAGGCCGATTCCGGTCCCGCTTTGTCCGTTGATAGAGGAATGCGTCTTGTTTTGTGATTGGTAGAAGCGGTTGAATACTTTGTCTATCTCTTCTTCGGGCAGTCCTGGCCCCGTATCCCGGATACAGATGAACAACTTTTCCTGCTCTTCCTGGCGGAAGGGGGTGGCATAGATGGTAATTTGTCCTCCTTTGGGGGTAAATTTCAAAGCATTTCCTATCAAATTGACAATCACTTTATGCATGGCATCCTCATCGTACATGATTTCACATGAAGGAAGGCGGAAACGACGTTCGATGGTTATTCCTCTTTCGGATGCATATGCGTCGAAGGGAACCAGCAGTTCATTGAGTAACTTGGCAAAGTTGCCCGGGTTGCGGACAATTTCCATTTTCCCTGATTCTACTTTGCGGAAGTCCATTAATTGGTTGACCAGTGAGAGCAGATATTTTGAGTTGCGCTCCACAAAATGTAATTGTTCAATGACTTGAGGATTGTAGCTTAGTTTCAATGCCCTTTCTATAGGTCCTACGATTAATGTCAACGGAGTACGGAATTCATGGGTGATATTGGTGAAGAAGGCGAGTTTGTCAACCGTCAATTCCTGTACTTTCTTTGACATTTGTATCAGTTGCCCTTTTTGTTTGGTTATTTTTTCGTTTTGCTGTTTCAATAGTTGGTTTTGACGATAGAGCTCGCTTGCCTGAGTGGAAAGCAGTTTTTTTTGTTCTTCCAGTTCACGGGTACGTTCCTCTACTTTGATGTGGAGCATTTCTTGTTGTTCTTTTAACGAACGAAGCCTCCATGATAATACCTTATATATAAGGAAAGATAGAAGAACCAATATGGACAGAATGAACCAGATGGTTTTATAGAAATAAGGTGATACGGCAATGTGGAGTTCTGCCATTTCTTCCAGCCATTGTTTGCCGTCGGGGGCATAACGCAGTTCGAAAGTATAGTTGCCGGGACGCAGGTTGGTATAGGCGGCTTGTCGCCTGTTGGCCGGCACTTTTATCCATTTGTCGTCAAATCCTTTCAAGCGGTAATAATAATTGGCGAATGTCGATGCATCATAATCCAGTGCGGCAAATTCAATATAGAGAGATTTGTCGCGTTCGTGTAACTGTAGGGTGCCGTTTGTGTACAATCGTTCTTCATTGGCCACACGAACATGGGTGAATGCCAGAGGAACAGCCTCCTTGGGATTTGTGTCTATGACTGGTTTGACTACAGACAGCCCTTTAGTACTTCCTACATACAAATCTCCATTGGCGGCACGGCATATTGCGTTCCAATAGAACTGGTTGGATAATAGTCCGTCTTTCCGGGTATAGTTGAAGAAGCTGTTGTTGTTAGGATTGAAGCGGGAGAGTCCGTTGGTGGTGGTAATCCAAAGATACCCTTCTTTATCTTCCGATATGCAGCGGACACTGTTGTTTATCAGTCCGTCTTCGGTGGTGAAGGAGCGGAAGGTATATTCTCCGTTTTCTGTTGGTGAGGATTTGTAGAAACCATATCCGTTGCTGCCTATCCATAGGGTTCCGTCTTTAGACTGGGTGATGTAGGTTACCCTTTCCTTCAACTTTGATTCCGGTTCGTCCAGCTTGATCCTCCAGAGTTGATAAATCAGTCTGGGGGCTTTCAAACTGCTTAGATCTATTCGGCAAAGTCCTTCTGTAAGTCCCAGCCACAGGTGGTTATCCTTATCTATATAGTATCCTGTACAGCCTTCAATTCCACCTAGGTTCATACCCTTGAATGGTTCGGTGAGCGTTTGTGTTTTCAAGTCGTAAACATAGATATTGGTACTGGTTCCCACCCAGATGGCATTATTCAAGTGGTCATAGCAGATACTTCCGGCCCATCCCCATGAGAAGTCTCCGTATTCGGGTATTTCTATGTGGTGGAATTGTTTGTTCTGCGGATTTTTCATGTCTATCCATCCTATGCCTCCTCCCCAGGTTCCTATCCAGAGTCTTCCATCGTTATCGCTGGTAAAACAACTGACGGTATTATGGCTTAGGTGGGCGGGTGCATCAGTGGTATAGTGTTCAAAAGTGTTGCTGCCGGGAGCCCGCCGGTTTAAACCTCCTTCTACGGTTCCTACCCATAAAACACCCGACGGGTCTTCATAAATGGCATTGACGGGATTTTGGGAAAGACTTCCGGGAATGGTGGGAATATGATAATAGTTTTGTACCAACAGCATCCGGCGGCTCATCTTGTTCAGCCCTCCCACTTCGGTTCCTACCCAGATAATGTCACCATCGGTCAGCAGACAGTTTACGAAGTCACAGTTCAATGTGTTTTGTACGATTTCTCCTTCTCCGGTATCTTTATTTATCCGCTCAAAATTGTCTGTCAACGCATTATAAAGGTTTATACCTTTTAGGGTGGCAACCAGCATGGTATGTTCTCCTGTTTCTGCTATGTCTGTGATAAAGTTTTGGGAAAGCGAGTTGTTGTCATTCGGATCGTACATATAATGCTTCATCAGTTCCGTATCCATATTGTATCGGAAAAGGCCTTGTGCGCTGCCAATCCAAATTTCATTTTCTTTCCGGCAGATTACTTGTATGGACACACCGGGTAATTGCAGGGCAGATGAAATGAATGTGGGTTCCTGTACTTCCATAGCCGATTCTTTGATGCGGTAGATACCGTCTTTGTAGTTTATCCAAAGATAGTCTTCCACCTCACAAATAGTCCGGACGGATTCTCCTGCCGGCACTTCGCATATTTTAATGATCTGTCTTATATTTCCTTGTTTGTCAAAGGTAATTTTGAATAAATTGTTTTCCGAACAAACCCAAATATTTCCCGCTTTGCTATGGAGAATGAGATGGGAGGGGCGGTTGCACAGTGAAATAAGTTTGTCTTTCGTATCAGCGACTTGTACAGTCTGCATGGTTTGTATATCCAATATGTCAATACCCATTTCACTGACAGCCCAAATACGCTTGAAGTTATCCTCACACAGTTTGTTTATGAAGTTGCTTCGTAGTTTGGTGTGGGTGCTTCCCATATTGAAGGCGGTAAATTCATAACCGTCATAACGGGCGATTCCTTCCCCACGGGTGGCAATCCATAAAAAGCCCTGGCTGTCTTTCAATATATCGTCCACGAAGTTGTGAGGCAGTCCTTCATCCATCGTAATAGCGGTGACGTTATAGCGTTCAGACCATTTTCCGGCGGTCCCTTCAGCTTGTATAGACAGGCTCGACAGAAAGATGAACAGAGCAAATAGCAAAGAATGTCTTTTCATAGTGTGTAGTTCATTAATGACGTAAGAATATACCATTATGGAAACAAAGATATACCTTTTCGTTTTTCCTTAAAAACAAACAAATCATTTTTATCCCTCTGCTGTACAAATGTCCACCCTTTAAGCGATATTGTCCACCTGGCGAGCTTTTGGTTGCAGCTATATTTGCATTAATAATAATTAGTCAATGTGTCAATATGCCAATGTGCCAATTGGCTGCGCTATATGCCACATGGCCATTGACAAATTAGTACATTAGCAAATGGTCATATAATAAACAAAATACTATGAAACAGCAATTTTTTCCTCAAAGATTATTCATGGACATGAAGAGGTTAATAATAAATAGGTTGGTTGGTTTAGGCCTGTTGGTCGTAGGGGCATTGGTATCATGCAATGCACCTACGGCTTTCGTGCCTGTTCCTTCACCGAATCCTTGGGTGGATGATTATACCGCCCTTTCGTCTATGGAAAATTACAAGCAGTGGGGAACGTATAATGTACACGATCCGGCCTGTAAAAAAATAGGGGATACCTATTATATGTATTCCACTGATGCTATCTTTGCCGAGAACCGGAAAGAGGCGGAAGAGAAGAATGTACCGTTAGGTTTTATCCAGGTACGCAAATCAAAAGATCTGGTACATTGGGATTTTGTGGGATGGGCCTTTCCCGAAATACCTGCTCCGGCTATAGAATGGGTCCATAGTCAGGCGGAAGGAAAAGGGGCGACTAACATTTGGGCTCCCTTCCTGATGCCTTATCAGGGTATTTATCGTTTGTATTATTGTGTATCGGCATTCGGCAGGAATACATCCTATATCGGTATGGCCGAGTCGGATTCTCCCGAAGGTCCCTGGATACAGAAAGGGTGTGTGGTCAAGACAGGGGAAGGGGATGCGATGAATGCCATAGATCCTTCTGTTATTGAGGACCCGGAAACCGGAAAGTGGTGGATGCATTATGGCTCTTATTTCGGCGGTCTGTACTGTGTGGAACTGAATCCCGAAACAGGAATGACTATGCAGCCGGAGGATCATGGGCACTTGATAGCACGTCGGGCCAATTACCGGAAAGACAATCTGGAAGCGCCGGAAATCATGTATCAGCCGGAACTTGGCAAATATTATCTGTTTACATCCTACGATCCGTTGATGACTACCTATAATGTACGTGTCGCTTATTCCGATTCTCCCGAAGGACCTTTTGTGGATTTCTATGGAGAGGATATAAAAGATACAACGAATAATGTTCCCATTTTGACAGCTCCTTACCGCTTCGAAAATCATCCGGGATGGGCGGGAACGGCTCATTGCGGTCTTATTGACGCCGGTGACGGCCGTTATTTTATGGCTCACCAGGGACGTCTCTCTCCTCAGAACCATTTGATGGATCTGCATGTGCGTGAAGTGTTCTTTACTGTGAATGGATGGCCCGTGGTTTCTCCCGAACGCTATGCGGGTACTGCTCCGCGCTCTTTCACTAAAGAAGATTTGGTAGGTGAGTGGGAAATTATCCGCATTCAGGAACCACCTTTGGAACGTAGCTTGGAGGCCGGTCAGATATTGTGGGGCGAAGGAGACTTGCGGAATGGTGAGCAGGCATTATCTGCCCGTGTCGTTTTGGAAGCAGATGGCAGTGCGGGAGATGCAGTATGGGGGTTTAATGCTAAAAAACAGCTTCTTACTATAAAAACAGCGACAGAAGATATTAACAATTTGATTATCTTTGCCGGACACGATTGGGAAAATGAAACAGAAACCATTCTCTTTACCGGCCTGGATGCTCAAGGGCATTCGGTATGGGGAAAGAGAATTAACTAATAAAAATTAATAATATTACTATCATGAAATTACACCGAACTCTATTCACGGCATGGGTATTTGCTGCCGGAGTAGCGCTACATGCACAGAATGCGCACAACATGGTCGTGCAGACCAATAAACTTGGTGCGGAAATACAACCAACCATGTATGGTTTGTTTTTTGAGGACATTAATTATGGAGCCGACGGAGGATTGTATGCCGAACTGGTAAAGAACCGTTCATTCGAATTCCCGCAACGTTTTATGGGGTGGAATGTTTTCGGTAACGTGACCTTGATGGATGACGGGCCGTTTGAACGAAATCCGCATTATGTCCGTCTGGGTAATTCCGGGCACAGGGAAAAACATACAGGGATTGAAAACGAAGGTTTCTTCGGTATAGGTGTCAAGGAAGGAGCCGAGTACCGTTTTTCCGTATGGGCACGTGGTGAGAACCAGAAACTTCGCATTGAATTGATCAAGAATGATACGATGGAGGAACGTCAGGCTTTTGAGTCAAAAGAACTGACAGTGAACTCGAAGGATTGGAAACAATATGAGGTGATATTGAAATCGCCGAGAACGGAACCCAAGGCTCATCTCCGTATTTTCCTTGAAAGTGCGGGAACGGTGGATCTGGAACATGTTTCTCTTTTCCCTGTGGATACTTGGAAAGAGCGTAAGAACGGTCTTCGCAAGGACTTGGTGCAGGCTTTATATGATATCAAACCCGGTGTTTTCCGTTTTCCCGGTGGCTGTATTGTGGAAGGTACGGATGAGGCTACCCGTTACGAATGGAAAAAAACAGTAGGTGCGGTAGAGAATCGTCCGTTGAATGAAAACCGCTGGCATTATACGTTCAAGCATCGTTTCTTCCCCGATTATTTCCAGACTTACGGACTGGGCTTCTTTGAGTATTTCCAGTTGTCGGAGGATATAGGCGCCGAACCGTTGCCTATTCTGAACTGCGGACTGGTATGCCAGTATCAGAATGACCCCGACCAGCAGGTCAGCTTGTCCAAACTTGATTCGTATATACAGGATGCATTGGATCTGATTGAATTTGCCAATGGTGATGTTACGACTACTTGGGGAAAAGTTCGTGCGGATATGGGACATCCTGCTCCCTTCAACTTGAAGTTCTTGGGTATTGGCAACGAACAATGGGGACCGGAATATCCGGAACGTCTGAAACAGTTTGTCGAGGTGCTTCGTAAGGCGCATCCCGAAATCAAGATTGTCGGCAGTTCGGGACCTCAGTCTGAAGGTAAAGACTTTGATTACTTATGGCCGGAAATGAAAAATCTGAAAGTGGATTTGGTGGATGAGCATTTCTATCGTCCCGAAAGCTGGTTCCTGGCACAAGGTAACCGTTATGACAATTACGACCGCAAAGGTCCGAAGGTCTTTGCCGGAGAATATGCTTGTCATGGAAAAGGCAAGAAATGGAACCATTTTAATGCTGCTTTAATGGAAGCTGCGTTCATGACCGGACTGGAACGCAATGCCGATGTGGTACACATGGCTACTTATGCGCCTTTGTTTGCTCATGTGGAAGGGTGGCAGTGGCGTCCGGATTTGATTTGGTTTGATAATCTGAATTCCGTCCGTACTTGCAGTTACTATGTACAACAGTTGTACAGTCATAATAAAGGCACGCATGTATTGCCGTTGACAATGGATAAAAAAGCTGTGAGCGGTCAGGAAGGACAGGATGGTCTGTTTGCCAGTGCCGTATGGGATAAGGATGAAAAGGCTTGTATCGTGAAAATTGCCAATACTTCGGATAAGGCACAACCGGTATCAGTGACTTTCAACGGATTGAAGAAGAGTGATAAACTTGTGGAAGGTAAATGCATCACGCTCCAGTCTGCCGATTTGGATAAAGATAACACGGTAGAGCATCCGAATGTCATCACTCCGAAAGAAAGTGATGTTACGATTGAGGGTAATGTACTGAATGTAGAGATGGCGCCCAAGACTTTCGTGCTTTATAAGTTTGTTAAGGCAAGTAATAAGTAAAAGATGAATCATTCCTTTAAATGCTAACACAGAGGATAGAGAAACATAAAGCAGCCGAAGGGCTGCTTTATAATCCCAACTGCATCCGGAACTTTTAAAGGAAATGTATACCTGTCTCCCTTGGTTGTACCAAGGGAGTTTTTTTGATTATACGTATATTGTCATCTTGGATTTTTCACGTTATTTTGCTGTAAATCAGTAATGTACCGTGAAAATACATTCTAAATCCCCCCGAAACGGTTTGCCATTCTCCGCTGCCAAATTTGGTTTGACGGATATCGGTTGTTCTGATTCCTGTGTCATAGCTACGGTTGTTCCATTGCAGGGGAGCGTCATAAGGCGTATTTTTGTTCGGGTGCGTTCATTGCTTCACTAAGGTGAAGAGGCAGCTTCGCTTAGGTGAACAGCCGCTTTCACCCAAGTGGAATAACTGCTTCACCTGGGTGAAATATCAAATGGAGTGAGGTGAAGGTATGATGAGAATAGGTTCTTCTGATGCCTACGAGCTACCGGGAGGTAACGAGGGGCTGATTTTACATTCTGTCCGAGAGCATCCCCGAAGCAGATGTATTTCGCCACCGGCATACCGATTGAGGAGGTTTTGAAAGACTGTCGCACGGGAAGCTCTTGGTAATGAGTGAGTTGTTGTGATGGAATGCTTTTATGTTTTATGTAAATGAGTCAAAAGTGATTTTTGTTGTCGTTATGTTGTATGGGCGGGCTCATGGGCCTGCCCATACGGTGGAACATTTGATGGTTATTTCGGATTTTTGAAATATCCTCTTATTGGATGAGTCCTGTTTACATCTTTATTCTCTTATTGCGTACTTGCCTCAGAATGGTCTGCAACTCAAATACTTTCTCAGGATACTTTTCTGCTACATTCTCTTGTTCGCTCACCTTTTCCATTTCATATAACTGGGGAACGTTCAGGTTTCCGGTTTCTATTTTTTCTGCTTTCATGAAAGTGGTCGGGTCATCATTCGGTTCAATGTATTTCCAGTCTTTGGTACGGACGGACAACGTGTGGTTCATGGATTGTTCCACAATCCAGGGGCGGTCTGTCTTGTCGGTTCCTATCAGATTCCCTAAACGGTCATAACTGTCCGGAGCGCTGCCTTTAGGTAATCTGGCGTTGATCAAAGCTCCTAAGGAGGCTAGCCAGTCAATCTGTGACATTAATACGTCCGAGTCTCCTGTCTTTTTTATCTTCTGTGGCCAGCGGACAATGACCGGGACGGCTGTTCCACCCTCGAAAGCGCTGTATTTGTTTCCTCTCCACGGACCGGAAGGTGTATGTCCGTTCAACAGCTCTTCTGCCTTGTCCTTATATCCGTCGTCTACAACCGGACCATTGTCGCTGGATAGAATAATCAGCGTGTTTTCAGTTAGTCCAAGTTGGTCCAATGTTTCCATCAGCTGGCCTACCGTCCAGTCGAATTGGGCGATTGCGTCTCCGCGTAGTCCCATAGGATTCTTTCCACGGAAGCGGTCATGGGGAAAACGAGGAACGTGTACATCATTGGTTGCAAAATACATAAAGAAAGGCTCGTCTTTATGCTGTTTGATAAAGTCGATGGCATGAACGGTGATGGAATCGGCAATGTTCTCGTCTTTCCAAAGTGCTTTTCCGCCCCCTTTCATAAATCCGATGCGGCTGATGCCATTGACGATGGACATGTCATGTCCGTTGCTGGGATGTAGGTTATACAGTAATTCGGGATTATCTTTGCCGGTCGGTTCTCCCGGAAAGTTCTTGGTGTAACTCACTTCTATGGGATCGGACGGATCATAGTTGGCTACCTTGCCGTTTTCTATAAATACACAAGGTACACGGTCTACGGTAGCCGGAATAATAAATTCGTAGTCAAAACCAATGCTTTGTGCGTTAGGGGTAATCCGGTTGTTAAAGTCGGTTTCACCTTTCGGACCGAGTCCCAGATGCCATTTGCCTACTGCACCGGTTGCGTATCCTGCATCTTTCAGCATATCTGCCATGGTGATGCAGGTAGTGTCGATAATGAGTTCAGAGTTGCCGGGAGCGATTCCTGTGTTTTCCTGTCTCCAAGGATACATACCTGTCAGGAGTCCGAAACGGGAAGGAGTGCTGGTGGCAGAAGTTGCATAAGCATTGGTGAATTGTACTCCTTGTCCTGCCAACCGGTCGATGTTGGGAGTGCTCACTTTTGTTGCTCCATAACAACTTAAATCACCAATGCCGAGATCATCTGCAAATATATAAATAATGTTAGGCTTTTGGCTATTCTGCCCATTGTTCTTTTGGGGTGCATGATTGCATCCTGACAGCGTGTCGATGCCGGACAATAGGGGAATTAGACGCGAAACGTTTTTCATAATGCTGAATGTTTTAGGAAATAATGTAATGAACACAAAGATAAGCGAATGGAAGAAAAAGAATGAGTAGGAATGTACAAGTGAAGTACAAAATAGTACACTTAAGAAGTTACCTTCTTTATTCGGGCGAAGATGTCCGGACTAAAAAACCGTTTATATCATAAATTTAGGCACGGATTACACGGATTAACGCTGTTGTTTTCATACTCATCGTTTTTTAATCCG
>OHKS01000814.1_pt1 | contig 11211 bp, 20 predicted proteins | sample 1568881 | NCBI WGS metagenome assembly OHKS01 (sample SAMEA3879569, study PRJEB24766) | human gut metagenome | biome: human-associated habitat; feature: feces | place: USA | collected 1985/1987 | reverse complement strand
AGCCATCTTCTGATAGCAGTTGTACTTGGTAGAGGGGAACTGGAACTGAAGGTACTTGGCACGCAGGTCGGTGACAAGGGTTTCAGCAAAGGCCCGGTGGTCAGTACCAGCGGTCAGAGAGGTTTTGTTGATGTTGCCATCGTTGATAGCCTGACCAACGACACCTTTCATCAGCTTAAACTCGTCAATGTTGTCACCACTGGTCAGGGTGTTCAGAATCATCGAGACGAAGTTGTTGAAGGTGTCGGCGTTGGTGAAAGCGCCAGCCAGAACGGCATCATAGACAGTAACCTTGTACTTGTCCTGCCGGTTGCGGCGGTAGTACACGGTCTTAACATCGGGAGAAGCAGGAGACAGAACATCACTCATTGCAGAGCTGTCGTAGGGAGTAGCAACAGCAGGGTTCGCAATGCTGTCCTGCACGTCAGTGCCATAGGGGATATCAACGCCCTTGAAAATGCGAAGGGGGTTGTCGTAGGTCATGTTGTGCGCTTCCTGAAACAGAATTCGGTTCACCAGACCATTGATGAACTCATTCATGAATGGAGTGTACTGCATGATAGCGCCACCAGTTGCCTGAAGAGTGGCATTGGTAGCAAGCGGGATGTTTTCTTTCAGCGTGGAACTAGTCTCAATGACTGCGTTCACAATGTCGATAGCAGTTGCCATGGTTTATCACTATCCTTTCTAAAATGTTTAACCATTGAGGTTAAGGCGACCATTAGTAAACAGGCGATTGATGGGGTCTTTGTCCTCTTCCGGGCGAACACCCTGCTTTAACTGTTCATCGGGAACAGTAACACGAAGGAAGAGATTCATGTTATCTTCTTTCAACTTCGCATTTTTAGCAGTGAGTTCATCCACACTGCGCAGAGCGGTCGCTTTTGCGGCAACCTCTTCACTGAAACCAGTGGTCAGTTCTGCCAAGATGTTGGTTACTTCGCCTTGGTCTGCGTTATCACCCAAGTGCTTGATAAGCTCCTGTGTCTTGGCATTGAAATCGGCAAGCTCCATAATTTGCTCCTTTCAAGTATTTAAGTGTGAGGGTGACAGTAGAACTGTCTGCTGGCAAACCAGCAACGTTATTTTTGTGTTCGGTAGTCCCATCGTGACTTTCCCTCTCTTACATCCACATGGACAAAGGTGTTGTACAGTCCAAGTCCAAGCGAATTAGGGTATTTAGAATTGAGCCACGAGTACAGCTGTAATGGCGTAACACCTGAGATTTTAATATCTGCGGCGTTGCCAAACACATGCTGTGATTTAGGGCTGGAATTTTTAAGCGAACTGTTGTAAGCTACTGTGCGATATGCTGAGTTGATAATAAGTGGTTTGTTGTAGTGGTTACGGATAATTTCAAGAAGTTCAAGAAGTGCTTTGTTTAGCACAATGACACGGGATAAGTCAGAACAGCGAAACTCATGCGCTTTGAAGTGAGGTGACAACTGTTCATCAGGGTTGAGGGTGTAGTCGAAAACATAATATGATTTAGTTTTCATAATATCACCTCTTAAGCGATAGTATTGATGTGCCGCCAAGCGCCCCATCTTGTATTAGTGAACTCACGCACATAAATCACATTAGAGGATTCAGTCGGAAAAATCAACTGCCAAACCCAATGGCCTGCTACAGTAACAACCATCATGTTCCAGTAGTGATAACCGCTAGAAAACGGTGTATTGCTTGTTCCGGGGAACATCTGCTAATAGAAACCGGGGGTTTTGATATTGTTAAGGTCTGTTTCGGATGTGGACTGTAAAAAGCCTAGCATTCCTTGTGGCCCAACGTCAACCATTGTTCTCACCTTCTTTCTTTTTCAGTGCAGACAGGAACGGCGCAACCAGTTTAACCAAGTCGGGGTTAATCTGACCCAGATTCTCAAGCACAGAAATAGCTTCCGTGATGATAACCAGAGTGCAGATAGTTGCGGCGGCAGGTAAATTGAAACCCATGTTCACATAGTCCATAGCATAATCAGCGATATAGCCGAACGCAATGAACAAGATAAAACTGGCTTTCTTGTAAATTCCTTCCCTTGCCTTTGTGGAGTTCAACTCTTTGTTTTTGACAGCTTTCAGCAATCCGGTGAAAACGTCAATTACCATAAAGGCCAGAGCGAGTTTTACTTCCACTGGAACGGAATAGACGGTACTCATAAGCTCACCCCCTTTCCGGTCTAGCTTCTATAATTATTATACCATAGGTAGTTGAAAAATGGAAGTAGGTATGATATAATTATTTTAGAGAGAAAATGTTCCACATGGAACAAATAGGAATAATTCCTAAAAAAGGAGCTGAGACAATGGGTGACTTCTATGACGGTACAAAGCTACTGTCTTTGATGGACACGAACGGCAACAAGCCAGAGATTTATATGTGTACCACCAACCGTTCTGGCGGTAAGACTACTTGGTTCAACCGGTATTGCGTCAAGCGTTTTATCAACTACAAAGAGAAGTTCATGTTGCTGTATAGGTTCAACTATGAACTTGATGGATGCGCTGACAAATTCTTTAAGGATATCGGCGTTCTGTTCTATCAGGGGCACGCAATGACTTCTCAGCGCAGGGCCGCTGGCATTTACCATGAACTGTTTCTTGACGGTGTTCCCTGTGGATATGCTGTAAGTATCAATGCGGCAGACCAGATTAAGAAGTATTCCCATTTTTTCTCAGATACCAGTCGAATGCTCATGGACGAGTTCCAGAGCGAGACAAACCATTACTGCGCAGATGAAGTAAAGAAGTTCAGGTCTATCCACACTTCTGTTGCTCGTGGTCAGGGCGCTCAATCTCGGTATGTCCCTGTTTATATGCTGTCTAACCCTGTTACCCTGTTGAATCCTTACTACGTTGCAATGAATATCAGCTCACGACTGAATGACAACGTAAACTTTCTGCGTGGTGTTGGCTGGGTACTCGAACAGGGATATGTCGATGCCGCTTCTAAGGCTCAGGCTGAATCCGCTTTTAACAGTGCCTTCAGTGGTGATACATACGATGTGTATTTGACACAGGCTGTGTACCTGAACGACAGCTCTGCATTCATTGAGCGTCCTGCTGGCGCTTCTCGTTACTTGGGCACTATCCGCTACATGAACAAGGAATACGGGTTGAGAGAGTTCCCAGACACAGGTGTTATTTACTGCGATGATAAACCAGACTTGACTTACAAGTTCAAGCTGGCTGTCACAACAGACGACCATAGAGTAAACTATGTTATGCTCAATGCGTACAAGATGTTCACAGACCAGATGCGATATTTCTTCGACCGTGGCGCTTTCCGGTTTAAGAATCTGCAATGCAAAGAAGTTATATTGAAAGCGCTGTCTTACTAGTGCTTATCCCTCTGAGACAGTACCACCGATACAGGCGGGTTTTGCAACGGCGATGAACCGTCCGCTATGTAGTTTCGTATCTGCAATGCGCTTTGGTGCACCTCAGAGACAGGATATAGAAAACCCCTCTTGCCGTTCCGTTAGGTTCGACTTGAGGGGTTTGTTTTATTAATTTACAACCAAAAAGCAGTCTACTGGCTCAACACTTATATTATGGTTGAAATATTGAACCTTACCTGTTTCAAGTTTAATTACCATGCTATTCCAGTATCTATCACTTGGCATTATCACCATGTACAATGCACTGTTAATATAACAAACATCACCGGGTTTTAAGTTTTTTATAAAATCAGAGCGTCTTTCTTTTTCTTGATGAATAATCTTCATATTACCACCTCAATGACAGCAGAGCCGCAAGAATCAACAGTGCATCACAAATGTACACCGACTTGTCAAGTTTATACTTGTATCTGCACACCGTGATGTAAATAGAGTAGGATGCCGCAATTGCAAACACGATAACTTCGCTCACTTTTTATTCTCCTTTTCTTTAGTGTACCATAGTGTAAACCCAGAGCCAGCAATTATTGCTGTGAACGTCTTATTGGTGTCAATATGGTACATGAAAACTTTAGACCTCAGCATATCATTGGACAGAGATGAAACTTTAATTGCACCATCGTTGATGCCCGGCAGATGCACATACTCTCTGTTCAGAGAATATGCAACATACATGAGTGAATTTTTAGACAGGCATTTTCTGTCGTAGTTCTCTCCGGGGATACGGATTAACAGATGCTTCTTTTTGAGCTTTTCTTCTGCCACTCCTTTTGCATCAGGGATAATCCCATTACCCATTCTGAGTTCCCCCTTGCTGTAAGCACTCACCAGCGTTTACCGCTGTCACCTTGTGAAAGATAAACCAGTCCTTGGGTTCAGGCTGATAGTGCTTGATGTGATATTTGCAACTAACGCAATCACAACCGCCTGTGCGTTGGTCATAGGAATGGTCACATATTTTTTTCAAGTTTTTCATATTACTTACCTCTGCAAAATAATCAAAACCTTGTCAAATGCACCTCTCGTAACTTGAGCCTTATTTGCCTGTATAACTGAAAACACACGAACAATTGCACTATCGTATTGTCTCCACTTACCCCGTTCGCCAAATTTGAACGAGACAAAATCCTCGTCCCCCTCATAATGAAGTAGCACTTCTGTGTGTTCATCAATGTCGCACCACGCATACCATAATTCTTGTAATGTAATCATCTTACACACTCCCTTACTTGAATACTTACTTTGTCTTTACGAACATCAAACGTGCTAACATGAAGGTTTCTGAACTGGTTCTTCATGGGGTCAAACCGTCCACGATACAGGAGTGTGAAGAAACTCCACAACTCAAACTCGGTTTTCCAGCCGCAGTTCTGGCAGGACTGATAAAATTCTTCGATAGTCATTTGAAATGCACCTCACAATCAATAATGCAACCAGTGAAATCAAGTTCTTTAATCCAAAGGGTCGCTACCTGAGCGCCCTTGTACGACTTTGAAATATCAGACCAGCTACAACCAGCTCGAATTAAACCAGAACTACTGTATAAATCAAAACGTGCATTTCCTGCAAAGAATAAAGTTGCATACAGGTCTTTAAGACTTGAAAATTTTCTTGCCATTATATCACCTCATTGTAAAATCAGTGTCCACCAGCAACACACCACCTTTGATTCTTCTAGGCAGTAGTTTACCGGGAACTGTTAAACCTGTCTTGAAGTCTTTGAATGTGCGTGTTTTACTAAGAAATGCAATCTCTTCTGGTGTAAGTTTAGAATCGGATAGTGCTTGTTCCTCATTTCTTGGATTTATTCCGTTCTCAATGTCCTCTGCAACTTTGTTGTCAAAGGATTCTGCAAACAGGTCTTTGCACTTTTTTGGCATTCCTGCACACTTAATGTTGTAATAAGGGTTCTCTATCGGCTCTAAGTCCTCAGCTACAACATGCTCAATGTACGTCTTTTGGCGCACAAACCAGCCGATGTCCCAGCTCGATTCTAGCTTCCAACAGCAGAAATTCGATGGGTGCACTGTAATGCCTTTTAACTGCTCAGGCGGCAGGTCACAGTGTATACTGTCTGTGTCGGCGTAGATAAAACCGGGCTTGTCCTTTCCGTAATAATTTTGTTGAGCCGCTCGAATGGTAAAGTTGCGGGCATAACTAGTGATAGCTGAACCAACTGGAATGTATCCGGGTTTTTTGTCATTTTCGTCCACCTCGTAGAATCCAACAGAACCATCATCTTTTTCAAATGCAACCTTGAAAGAGCTGTTCATGCTAGATGCCATTTTTCCGTATAAGTTGTTTAGAAATAGTTTTGCAAGTTGTCTCATAGCGCCTTTGCTTGTTTTTTTGATTGCTGCATACTTGTCAATGTACTCGTCAAACAGGCCAATAGTTGAATCAAACTCACAGTAATCAAGTAGTTCATAATCAACTAGATTGTAGTGTTCACGAAGTAGAATGAAATCTGTCTGTGTTAATGTAAGCTCAACTCGTGTATCGTGTAAGTTGCCGTCAATGTCATAGTATTCTGAACGTGGAATACCGTCTTTGCCAACAATATCTGAGCTTTCCAGTGCTTCTGTTCCTTTGTACATCCAAGAACCTTTAATCTGTACAAAAGGTAACTTACCAGGTTTCAGATAGAACCGGGTCTTAATGCGGAAGAAATAGAACTTTCCGTATTCCCACAACTTTTTAGGCTTTTCTGTCGGCTGAAACCAGAACGGGTCATATTTGATAGGGCAATTGTATGCGTCCCAGATATCACCCTCGTTTGCTTCAACATGAATGAACTTAGGCTTACCAATAGGATAATCTGAGCCGGATTCAGAGTGCATTACAGATGGATACAGGCTATTAACATCAGCTGTCACACCGTTTCTGTACTCCTTACACTCTTTGCCCTTGACCAGATAGCACCAGCCCCCTTTGTACGACTTGTGAATCCATTCACCAGCTGTGCTAGAACCATATACTTCTTGGTCAAGTGGTATTTTGTACAGGTCTGGGAACAGCGTGCTGTAATCATCTCCTACTGTGTGCCCCTTCTTGAACTCGTCCAAACAGCATGAACCAATTGTCAGTTTCTTGTGACCCTCTGAGAACATAAATTCGAGTGCTTCTTTAATAACTAGAACGTCATTTGCAATGTACTTTAGTTCTTCTTGAGAAATAGGACAACCAGCGTATCTGTGCCCTTTATACTCCATATCTAGTTTCTGGTGTTTGGTCTTGAAACTGATACCTATTTGTTTCAAGCTGAATGGCAGTAGTTTAAGACTGTCTTTAAGTTCAATGTAGTGTCCATTCACTTTGATAGTCATAGTGTACCATTGGCCCATATCTGAGATAACATATTTGAACGACCTGTCAGGCATTTCCCAGTTCTTTTTGAACTTTCCGCCTTTCTGGTCTGGCGTTGGGTCAAAGGCTTGCTTGAATTTGAGGTCATAGAGTAGATACGACAACCAGAAGTTTCCATCAAATTTGAGATTGTGGAAGTATACCACAATGTTCTCGTTCAGTGACACATAATAGTCATACAGCTCACCAATGGAATGGAAAACCATAACGTCCTCAGTCCAAAGTTCAACACTAGCGGCACTCCACACCTCAGTCGCTGTCTGTTGTCTCGTATTCTCTTCAACTGTTGTCTCAAAGTCAGCACTGAAAGTTCGCCACTTTTCGGAACGTGACATTAGATATCATTCCTCATAATCATTGTATTCAAACTGACTGTCATACAATTCTTGCATTGACTGCATTTGTTCTCGGGTTGCTTTTGGTGCAAGTATTATTAAAACATCCTGTACAGCAGAACCAGCTTGTTCATTGTAACCAATTGCCGCAATGACAGCCGCTTCCATAATTTTCGTTAAGTTCTCGTTTATACGCATAGCAACTTCCTTTGCACCTTCCTGTTCTAGCAAGGTGTTAAAGGCTCGTTCCATGTCTCTGGTGTTTTCTCGATTGAGGTACATGAACCATTTCTTGGATGCTTCAATTTCCTTGGGGTTTTTCAACCGTGCTAAATATGCACCATGCGTTACAAACCATTCCTCTTCAGTAGGCTCATTAATGTCTTTATTAACAAGAGCATTCAACTTACGAGAAAACTCGTTGTATGCGTTCATGTCAACAAACATCTCTTTAACAGTATCAATTACTGTTTCAACACTCTTTTTGAACTGATCAGCTGGCCTAGCAATGCCAGAATGTTGATAAGACTGATAACGCTTTATAGCTTTTTCACCACTAATTACTTGCCCTTGTGCATTCTCAGCATACACATACTCTTTAATTTTTTGTGGTTCACTTGCAATCTGTCGCATTCTCTGTACATCTCTCAAGCGGTACTTGTCAAGCTCAATCAAGCGCTGTATCTGAGGCGTAACTTCTGCTGTGCCGCCTTCTGCCCGCACTTCTTGCATATACTGATTGACCTTTAATAACAACTGCTGTTTGGCCTTTGCCAGCTCTCTAGCGTGCATATCGGCTACTTGTTGGCGATGATTCATAATTTGTTCATCTCCTTTATAAAAGAATCCCGGCCAGTGAATTGGCCACCAGCCGGGAAACTGTAAGCGATTTTATTTAAGAAGAACTTCGCCTTTCTTCTTAATTAGTTGTTTACCTGTGTGATTAACCAACAACCACACAGTCGATGTAGTCACGGCCGTTCTTGGAAGTGCCGGTAGTGACCTGAATCTTGTGGAACTCTTCGCCGAACTGACCGAAGGTTGCCACGGCGCTCTCAAAGGAGCGGCAGAACGTTGCAGAGTTGGTGCAGTAGGCAGTACCGTCAACGGTAGACAGAGCCAGCAGGGACATTTCCTTGCCATCCTTGTCAGGCTCAGTGTACAGCACCCACTTGTCCAGCTCAATGGTCTGGCCCTTGATATCGGTAAGCTTTTTGCGCACGGGGGACTGCACGAGCTTGTACAGGTCGAAAGCGGATGCAACGTTAGCGGACTTAGAAATGATATTCATAGTGATACTCCTTACTTGTTATGTGTTTGTTGGGTGGATAAACTTACTGTGCGTTCTCGTCAGACTTCTTCTGACGCTTGCCGAACTGGGCCGCTTCCTCAGGTGTGATATCGGTTTCCTCGATAACATCGGCGTTTTCAAACCACTGGGCGGCAGTCATACCATAGGTCTTGACCTTGCAAGACAGACTGGTAACGGCAACAGGGTTGAACTCGTCATTTTCCCAGTCCTTCTGAACGGCCTTGAGTGCGGCAGAGTTGTCAGCAAATGCGCCCTCGAGAGTGGCAGTCATATCAACCACTTCAAAGGTGTTCAGGTTGACGGCCTTAACGGTGGCAGTGGTGACGATAGAACGGCGGGTGATAGAATACTTACGCATGATGAATACTCCTTTGTTTTGTGTTGTGTTGAAGCGTCTAAATTAGGAGATGGAAGTTATCTCCCACACTTATTATACCGTATCTGGGTACAGATTAACATGGACTTTTGTTTCGTTCGGAATAGAGATTTTATACGTCCGAGTTATGGGACTTTTCGATAAGATTGTCAAAAATTTAACAATCGGGTATTCCCAACTAAGGCGGGACTTTTAACAGTTTCAACATAGTTTTCAACACTCCTTTCACGTGGTAATTTCCACGTTAGTACCCTGTACCGTAGTACAGGATACCGGCCTAGAAATTACAGGTCAAACAGTAATTCGGCTTTTCGATAAGTGAAGTGTTCCAACGGATAATTAGAACCGAACTTGACAAGCCAGATAGGCAAACCCTCTTCCAATAGGTAGTTCATAGCGTCTGTTGGCGATTTGAACCGATTCTCAATATCCGGATAGAACGCCACATCAGGCTCAGCAAATACACGAGTATCCATGGTATAATAAGTGTTCTGCAACTGTTCAGCAGAATACTGGGTCAGCAGGTACTTGTATACACGGTGTGCCAGCTGTGAACCATTAAGGCGTGCACTCATTTTGCAGAATCCCCCTTTGCATCCATGTACCCAGATATGTACTGTAATACTTCATCCAAGTCCTTTTCCGTATTCGTCGGAACATCAGCCTTGACCATAGTACGGGCCAGCGACAGTGCATTGTACAGCTGAACCAATTCAGCGGGCTTGTAGTTCTTGAGATACAACCTAATCATTACAACCACCCTTTCAAAGTTGCGTACAGGTACAGGCCAAAGCATACAGCAACAGCCGCTAAAATAGGTGCAATACACTGGAAATGATACATAGACATTTTTCATGCCCTCACTTTCTCGTGGTAGTTCCCACGTTAGTATCCTGTACAGTGGTACAAGATACCGGCCTAGGAATTACTTAGCATTATAACGATATTTACTGCCACCATCAATACGGCGAACTCTAATAAAGAATACATTATTACGGACACTTGCCATACGGTTTGCGGCGGCCCATGCCCTATTTATAGACGTGTACTGACGCTCGCAACTGAACACACAATAGTCATTTTCGGCAGACGGTACACAAGTCAAAAATTCTTCTGTAAAGAACTCGATACGATACCAATTTTTCATAGTAAACACCGTTTCATCTTAATAGTGGAAGGGTTTGCCATAATACAAGTATCCAGCGTGCAAGTTTCTAATGCAAGCCGCACCACCCTCAACTAGCATAGTGCAACCGACATCCAACTTCTTTAAATCAAAATACTTGTTAGTGCCAAAAAGCTCCATTGTGAACCTGTTGACGTGACGGGCAGTTGTACGAGAGCAATCGACAGGATGCACCACTTCAACAACGGCATTAGAGCCTTGATACTTGACAGACAAGATAGTTGTAGTATAAGACACAAGCCGCACCTCTTTAATAAAGATATCATCAGTGTAAAACTCAACGTGGCACTGTGCATACGGCATAGAACTGAGACGGTAATTAGTAATAGTCATAATAGTACACCTCTTCAATATTACTTGTGTTCGTGGATATCCCCACGTTAGAACCCTCAACAGGGTTGAGAGTTCCGGCCTGTTGATATCAGTAGCAAACAACGTTCTTGAACTTTACATCATAGTCATCTGTACCGTCACCGTGAAGTTCACTTACGTTGCCACAGCAAACCAGCCTGTTTTCAGCGTCACGCAGATACCAGCGGGAACGCTCAAACTCAATGTGGTCACCCCACACCGAACACACATAATTCCAGCGGCGGTCACCCCATTCGGTGGTGCAGTCAAGGTACATCTCAATCTTAACAGTCTTTTTCATAAATAACACCTCACTTAATCAGACTAACAGAATCAATCTCAGTAGTACCAGCTACAACATGAAACTCAATCACGCTATAGTGACCGTAAACAGAACGCAATGCTTTTAGCTCAGACTTGAACGTTTCCCCTCTCAGAGTAACCAACAGGCGCTCTGCAAAGTGAAAACCAGGATATGCAAACAATTCTTTAAGCATCATAATATTGCACCTCTTCAATGATAATATCGTGGATTTTCCAACTTTACACGGCACATTCACAACCAATTTGCCGGCTTGCTATTGTGCCGTGTTGCCTAGAATCTCTTGTGATTCAATTTTGTGGTTTCTTTCCACTAATATTGTATCACAGTTTTTGTTGTTTGTCAAGGGTTTTCTTTGAATCTCTGTTTTGGACTTCTCTATGCCGTTCCATCTGATTCTCTGTTGTTCCCTCTTTCATTGTCTCTATTTTACCACTGTTGTGGTACAATGTCAACAGGTAATTTATACCAGTGTTGTTCTATTGCGTTGTGACAACACTGTATAGTTGTACAACGCACTGTAGTGGCCCATGGAGGAGTACAAAACTTTTTTCTCTGTATCCATC
>OHKS01000797.1_pt1 | contig 11398 bp, 6 predicted proteins | sample 1568881 | NCBI WGS metagenome assembly OHKS01 (sample SAMEA3879569, study PRJEB24766) | human gut metagenome | biome: human-associated habitat; feature: feces | place: USA | collected 1985/1987 | reverse complement strand
TGATACTGCCTCCGTTATAAATTCCGTGTCGGACGGGGCTGTCGATTTGTATTTGCCTTTATATTATACTACATTTTCGCCGTGATGTAAAGAATTTGTTGAAAATGTGCCGTAACTGCCGAATAAAATCGTTCCTGTACTGGAAATGGTACAGCAAATATGTTATTATATTAACGATAGCAAAAGGCGTATCTCGTTTTACGGAATATATTTTACGGAGGGAAATAAAAAGTATGACACATATCATCACAGGTCCTGCCGGAAGCGGCAAGACAGCCGCACTCTATGAGCTTCTTAAGAACGACAGCAAAAGCAGGATACTTCTTGTTCCGGATCAGTTTGTTTTTGAAAGCGAAAGACGTGTTGCCAAGGAAACCGATGAAAAGACTTCGGACATAAAGGTAATGGGCTTTATGTCGCTGTCCGAAAGCATATTGAAAAAGCATTGCCCTCAGAAAACCTATGCGGATACCACAGCAAAGACAGCCATAATGAGCGGTGCTGTCAGAGGGCTGTGCGGCGATCTTAAGTTTTACGGCAATGCCGCAAGGAAAAACGGCTTTGTAGAGATGTGCCTTTCGGCAGTAAACGAACTCAAGGCGGCAGGCATATCCGCAGATGAACTGACGAAAACACTGTATTCTCCCGAAAAAAACACGGCTGAACGGCTGCCTGTCCATCTTGCCGAGAAAATAGGCGATATTGCGGCGGTATACAGCGTTTATGATAAAAAGCTGACCGAGAAATATGCCGACAGGCAGGATAATCTTACGCTTGCCGCACAGGTGATAAGAAACGGCGACAGCTTTGACGAAAACACAACGATATATATTGACGGCTTTGACAGCTTCAGCGGAGCACAGCAGAATTTTTTAAGGGCGCTTGCGGATAAGGGCGTGAACTTTGTGGTTGCGCTCTGTACGGACGAAAACAAGGCGGAGGTCTTTGCAACGTGCGACAGGACAGAGCGGTTGTTTGAAAGAGGCAACAGGGAGGATATAAAATATACCCGTCTTTGCGGCAAGGCTCCCCGTTACAAAAACGGCAATCTCAAGGCACTGCGTGACTTTTTACAGACGGGGGTAAAGGATAGCAGGGCAGACAGTGACGGCATAACGATGGCTTATTCGTCCTCTGTCAGCGGCGAGGCTGATTTTGTGTGTGCAAATATCAGAAAGCTGGTACGCAGTGAGGGCTACAGATACTCGGATATTGCGGTGATATGCGCTTCTCCCGCAAAATACAAGGACGCGGTAAATTCGGCGGCGGCAAGATATGATGTGCCCGTATTCGCCGACCTTCCCGTGCCGATCTCGGAGAAGCCGATGCTGAGATTCTTTGAGGCACTTCTCAAAGCGGCGGATAATCCTACAGGTACAAATATACTGCGGTATATAAGAAGCGGTTTTGTGCGTCTGCCGTCCGAAAAGAATAACGGCAAGACAGTCCCTATGACGCTCAAGGAAAGACACCTTGTAGAACAGCATCTTATGGAGGAATATGCGGAGTGCTGGGATCTTAAACGCAAGAAGTGGGATAAGCCTATGCCGCATATAACAAACGCATCAGAGCAGAGGGTAGAGGAGATAAGAATCGCAACGGTTACACCTCTTGTGGAATTTGCAAAGTCGGTGCGTGGCATCGGCGGCAGGGAGCTTGTAAAGAAGTTTACCGCTTTCCTGTTCGACAAGGTGGATATAAGCGCCGCTATACAGGGCAAGTGTCAGGACAACTCTACAAGACAGCTCCGATATGTAAAAGAGCTTACCGAGGAATATAACCAGCTGTGGCGTACCGTGTCGGAAATGCTGACATCACTGTATGAAACGCTTGACGATACTCCTCTTACGCTTGCGGAGTTCTCCGCACTTATCCACAGCTGTGCCTCCCGTATCAGCATATCACGCACTCCGAACGTTCTTGACAGCGTGCTGTTCGGAGATCCTGCAAGAACAAGGAGCAGGGAGGTTAAGGCGGTATTTGTGATGGGAGCCGCAGACGGCGCATTCCCCGACATTTATCCCGAGGGCAACAGCGTGTTCACATCTGATGATGTACAGCGTCTTGCCGAAAACGATATTGAACTTGAAAATGACGAGGCGAGATATTCGTCGGCGGTGCTTGACGCATATAAGGCTATGACGCTTGCAGGCGAGAAGCTGTTTATCACGTTTGCCGGTGAAAAGGAAAACGCATCGGAATATATTGCCGATATAGCAAAGCATTTCGGTGCTGAGCTTATAAACGCAGATAATCTTGACGCACTTTATATGACCGAAAGCGTGAAGTCGGCTGAAAAGCAGTATGTAATAAATTCGGCACAGCTTACGGACGGACAGAAGAAAGCCGTTGAAGCGGTGCTTTCGGAAAACGAAAAGGAACCAAGCTCAATCGACAGGATAAAGGCGGTAATGAGCAATAACAGCGGAAACTCCGACATACACAGGATAAGCGATATTGCGCCGATAGTTTTCCCGCAGACAGCACTTTCGCCTACGGCAATAGAAAAGCTGAACGGCTGTAAGTTTGCGTATTTCCTGCGCTACGGTATGAACCTTTCATCGTCCGCAGGCATTGCGATGAATGCGAGCAACTACGGAAATATAATGCACTACATAATGAAATACTGCTTTGAAAATATGTATGACGGTGCAAGAGAAAACGGAAATCCTCACGTTTCCGACGGCAGAATAAAGGACCTTATCGAACAGGCGCTTGCGGAGTACAGGGAAAAGTATCTGCTTACCGAGGAGAATATGAGTGCAAGGTTCAACACGCTTTATAACGCACTTTCGGTAACTGCGTTCTATCTTATAAAATATATGGCGCAGGAGCTTGAAAAGAGCAGGTTTGTGCCGTCATATTTCGAGCTTAAGCTGGAAAGCGGAAAGAGCGAGAACGGCTTTGACATTTCGCCGTACAGCTTTGATATAGAGCTTGCAGACAAAAGCCGTCAGACGATAACGGTAGGCGGAACGGTAGACCGTGTAGATATAGCGTATGACGATGACAAAAGCGGCGGTCAGATAAGAGTAATAGACTACAAGACCGGAAACAAGGACGCAAAGCTGAGCCATATCTACTACGGGCTTGACCTGCAGCTTTTACTGTATCTTTTCACACTCGCAAAAAACAACGGGGCAAACGGCTTTACGCCGTCAGCCGCACTGTACCATCCGTCCGGAAAAACTTCTCTCAAGGATATAAAAGCGCCGTCCGATGAACTTAAGCGTGGTATCTGGCTTGACGAGCACAAGGAGAAGGGCTTTGCCGTTGAGGGTACTCAGCAGGAGGAGGAACGCCTTTTATACAGCGGCGTGAAGTTTGAAAGGGACAAGGAGGTCAGCACAAATTTCTATTCCGCTGTGACTATAGCGGGCGATAAGCTGAAAAAGCTCGAAAGCAGGATAGAAAAGGTTGTAAAAGAAAACACTGAACAGGTAAAAAGCGGTATTGTCGATGCAAGACCGCTTGTCGATGACGGAAAGGCATTATCCTGCGAATACTGCGATTTCAAGGATATATGCGGAATGAAACAGAGTTCGTGCGTTGATGTTGGGTCCGCAGAAGCTGTTGAATTCGGTGAGGATATAGTTGTTGCAAAGGCGAAGAAAGGCAAGGGTGATAAGTGATGAAATATACCGACGCTCAGATAAAGGCGATAAATCAGGGCAGAAACCCGGCAATAGTATCGGCAGGCGCAGGAAGCGGCAAGACCGCCGTTCTGACTCAGCGTGTCGTAAGGCTGATATGCGACAAAAACGAAAATATAGATCCCTCGAAAATTGTCGTGGTAACATTCACCGAAAAAGCCGCAAACGAACTCAAGGCAAGACTTGACGCACTTATGAGGCAGAGAATAAGCGAGGCTGTAAGCTCCGCCGATGTGAGATTTCTGCGTAACCAGAGAATGAAACTCAGAAAAGCCCGTATCTCTACCATAAGCTCGTTCTGCTTTTCACTGCTCAGGGAAAATATAGACCTTGTTACAGACATTTCGGCAGGCTTTTCGCTGATAGACGAAACCAGAAGCACGGCGCTGAAAGAAGATATACTGTCGGATGTGCTTGAGGACTTTTACGCAAACGGCGACAAAGCCGACAGGGACGTGATTGTTGAAAACTATGTAGCAAAGGACGACCGCCGTCTGCGTGATATTATACTTACTGTTCACGAAAAGGCAATCAACCATACCGAGCCGGAAAAGTGGCTTGACCGTTCGGACGACCCTCAGATAATGCTGGACATAAAGAAAAAGCTTATCGGCCTTGCAGGAATGTATGCGGAGCGTTTTGAGAGCGAAGCGGACAGCCTTGACAGTGCAATAGCGGAATATGACGGCGGAACAAAGGATAACGACGGTGCAATAGCAAAGCACAGCGATTATGCGGATGGCATAAGGGGCAGCTACGGCAAGGCGGTGACCGCCCTTGTCAAAAACGGTTTCTGTATAGACACTACCGTAAAGGACTATATTGCCTCGTTCCCGAAGGAACGTGCGCCGCAGGACAGAAGTGCGGAAAAGCAGGTAAAAGCCCACAGGGAAGCCGTAAAGAGTATATTTGAGAAATATTTTATAAAGACCTGCGACAAGATAACCTCATTTGAAAGCGATATGGCGAAAAGTCTGCCTGCCGTAACTGCACTTAAAAATCTTGTGCTGTGCTTTGACAAGGCATACAGCGCCGAAAAGCAGAGGCGTAACTGCGCCGACTTTTCCGATGCGGAAAGAGGAGTATATCGTATGCTCTGTGAAAACGGCGAAAAGGTCCGTGAAAGAGCGGACTTCAGCCTTCAGAGGGGCACAGCCTTCTGTATTCTCGGCTATCTGCAAATCGGACGATTTCGACAAGCTGCCGCTGAACGAAAATTTCCGCAGTAACAGGTGCGTTATCGACGGAATAAACACGCTGTTTGACAGAATGATGACAGAGGAGAACGGCGGTGTTGATTATGCGGAAAACGGCAGACTTATCTGCGGACTTGAAAAGGACAGCGACAGCCCGATTTCCGATGAGGACAAGACGGAGGTCTGCATTGTTTCGGAGAAAGACAGAAAGAACGCTGTCGTTACCGAGGCGGCATATATTGCGGCAAGAATAAAGCAGATGATAGCACAGGGCTATAAGGTCGGCAGTGACAAGCGACCCTGTACCGAGGACGATTTTGCAATCATTATGCGTTCGCCTAAAAACCGCATTGCCGACTATGTCAATGTTCTCACCGCCAACGGACTGAATGTAACGTATAATCAGAGGGCGGTTCTGCTTGACCGACCTGAAATAAGACTTATGCTGTCGCTTCTCAAGGTCATAAACGACCCGTATAATGACACCGAACTTGCAAAGGTGCTTATGTCACCGCTTTATTGCTTTACAGCCGATGATATGGCACGGTTCAGGACAGGAACATTCGGCTTTGACATAAGCAAAATCAGGGCGGAGTGTGCCGATGAACTTGAAAAATATTGTCTTGGTACAAGGGAAATTGTCGGAATGAAGAGAAAACCTCTTTACAGCTGTGTTATGCAGGCGGTGAGAGGCTACGATACATCGGAATACGAAAAACTCCACGAACTTACAAAGGATATAAAGCCCGATGCTAAATGTGCCGTATTTGTAAACGACCTTGACAGCTTCAGAAATGCCGCAACCGCTTCTTCACCTCAGGAACTTATCCGCAATATATATGACCGTATTTCAGCCGATGAACTGCTCAGTGTCGGTGACGATCCGGCAACACGTCAGGCAAACCTTGAACTGCTCGTTTCATATGCTCGTGAATATTCGGACTATAAGGACGGCGGAACGCTCGGTGACCTTATTTTCAACCTCGAAAATATGAGCAGTCTTACTGCGGCACAGACGGCAGGCGGACACGGAGTAAAGATAATGTCAACGCATATGTCAAAGGGACTTCAGTTCCCCGTTGTATTTGTCGCAAACTGTGCATCGTCATTCAACGATGACGACTACACGGGCGATGTTGTGATAAGCGAGGAATATGCGATAGCGTCAAAGAGCGTTGATATTTCCACTATGAGCAAAATCCAGTCGCCTGCATATCATGCGGCGGCTCAGGAGGTAAAAAAACAGCTTGAGAGCGAGGAAATGCGACTGCTGTACGTTGCGGCGACCAGAGCCGAAAACAAGCTGATATTCACCGCCAATATTTCAAAGGCGTGTGATGAATATATGTCTGTGCTTGACGTAAACAGGGCAGGAAAAAAGGTCGGAAAGTGTAACGGAAGCAGTTATCTTTCGTGGCTTATCGAGGCGCTGTCAGCCGAGTGCGATAAGGTAAACGATATGCAAAGCGGTATAATCGACTACGGCGATGTAAGATATATCTTTTATCCGCTTGCATACGAAGGCGATGAACACAGCCTCACAATTCCTGCACTTAATACGGGGGCGGAAAATGCCGATGAATATACAGATGATAAAAATAACGACAGCACTGACATTGCCGTTGACGAACAGTTCAGAAGCGAACTTGAGAAAAAACTCAATGCGGCATACGCATATGAGCCGCTGACGAAAATTTCCGCAAAATTTACAGCTACCGAACTTGCGGCTAATCTGAGAGAAAAAAACGGCGAGGAAAACTACGGCCTGTTTATAGGAAAGCCTTCATTCCTCACCGAAAACAATACGGGCAAACTCAGCGGAAAGCGCCGTGGTGACGCATATCATAAGCTGATGGAGCATATACCTTTTGAGAAAATACTCAGCGAGGACGAAATCAGTGACTATATCAAAAACAGTACCGCAGGTTTTCTTGACAAGGCAGAGCAAAACAGCATAGACGCAGGCGATATAGCGGGATTCTACGGAAATGACGTTGCAAAGCGTATCGTGCAGGCAAGTAAGAACGGAAAGCTGTACAGGGAGTATCCTATTTTCCACAGGCTTGACACGCAGTGCTACGATCCTGCAATATTCGGGGCGGACAGCCGTGAAATGCTTGAGGGCGCAGAGCCTTATGTACAGGGTATAGCCGATATGTTCTTTATCGAAGATGACGGTATAGTGCTGGTCGATTACAAGACTGACAAAACGGACGATGAGCAGAAATACAAGGACGATTATAAGTTACAGCTTGATATATATAAAGAGGCACTGGAGAAGGAATTCTCTGTGCCTGTAAAGCAGATGATAATATACTCGTTTACGCTCGGACGTTTCATTGATCTTGAAAAACCGGAGGAAAACAAATAATGCAGTTCAACAAAACGCCTGCTACCATAAAACAGCAGATCGAGATACTGAGGCAGAGAGGCTGTATAATAGATGATGAGGAGTATGCAAGGAAGTGCCTTACAAATATCAACTATTACCGGCTTGCCTATTACTTTGCGCCGTTTCTGGAGCGAAAGGGCAAGTACAGGGACGGTACGACCTTTGAGCAGATAATGAAGGTCTATGATTTTGACAGGGTACTGCGCCGTATGCTGATGACCTATCTTGAGGAAATCGAGATCTCAATGAGGGCGATAATCTCAAATTATCACGCTATGAAGTACGGGGCGTTGGGCTATCTCAATGCGTCCGGATTTGATCCGCATCATAACCATCAGGCGTTTTTGTCGAAGATAGAGCGGCTTATCGAGGCGAACGAGAACGAGGAATTCGTAAAGCACCACAAGAAAAAGTACGGCGGTATAATGCCGGTGTGGGCGGCTGTAGAGCTGTTCAGCTTCGGAACGCTGACATATTTTCTGATAGATATGAAATCGGCGGATAAGAAGGATATGGTTTCACAGCATTTTGATCTTAACTACAGAACGGTAGAGGACAGAATGCTGTGCCTGTCGGATCTCAGGAACGTGTGCGCTCATTATACGAGATTATATGAGAATCCGTTCCCGAATGCGCCGAAAAGCTCGGATGGGCTTGGCTTTGAGCCTGACAATACGCTTAAATCCTATATGGCGGTGGCAAGGTCGCTCTATCCCGATAAATACAAGTGGGAAAACGAGTTTATACCTGCTGTTGCCAATCTTATTGACGAGTACGGGATGATAGATTATATGAGCGGATACGGGTTTAAAAAGAAAACAACGTAATGATAAAAAAAGCGGAGCCGACCGGCTCCGCTTTTGTCGTTATATTTATATATCGAGCGTCTTAAGATATGCTCTGAAATCCTCGCCTATCTCGGGGTGATTCAGTGCAACCTCAACACAGGCCTTCATTATGCCGAGCTTGTTGCCCATATCATAACGTGTGCCGGTAAAGTCAACGCCTACCATGCCCTCGCTCTTTGCAAGCTGTTTCATAGCGTCGGTAAGCTGATATTCGCCGCCTGCGCCTGTCGGGAGGGTTGCGAGAATATCGAATATCTTAGCAGGAAGAACGCATCTGCCGAGTATGGCAAAGTTTGAGATTACTTCCTCGGGCTTGGGCTTTTCGATCATATCCGAAATGCTGTAGAGGTTGTCTTCAAGCGGTTTTACGTCAAGCGTGCAGTATTTCAGCACAAGCTCAAACGGAACTTCCTTCATACTTACGACAGCCTTGCCGTACTTCTCGTACGCTCTGCAGCACTGTGCCGTGCAGGGATCGTCACCGATTATAACATCATCGCCGTAGATAACTACGAAGGGATCGTTTCCGACAAACTGCCTTGCATACATAACAGCGCCGCCTGTGCCGTTCTGCGTCTGCTGGCGGACGTAGGTGATGTTCTTGCCCATTTCGGCAATGTCGCATACTACCTTGTAGAATTCTGTCTTTCCGCCTGCAAGGAGCTGAGCCTCAAGATCGGGCTTGCGGTCGAAGTGATCCTCGACCTCCTGCTTGCCTCTCGACAGAACTATCAGTATCTCGGTTATGCCTGAGTTTATGACTTCCTCAACGATATACTGTATAGCGGGCTTGTCGACAATATTCAGCATTTCCTTCGGAATAGCCTTACTTGCGGGGAGAACTCGTGTTCCGAAGCCTGCGGCGAGTATTACTGCCTTTTTAACTTTTTCCATTATTGGTACCTGTCCTTGTTCTGATGTATTCCCTACCGTTTTTCTTCATATCCACATATAATATAATTTGCAGACGCAATGGAAATTACGCCTGCAATTATTATTTTAAGCGTCAACGCTTATATTCTGTTTTGTAAAATTACTTGATAAGTGCTTCGTAAGCCTTGAGCAGCTTTGTAAAGCAACCGATAGCGTAGAAGTCGCCGCTTATAGCCTTTGCAACGAAATCGTACTTGCCGTTTACAACAGCAACAACGTCAGCGATAGGCATATCTATATGTACATCGTTGTCGATGTAGCCCCAAGGCTCTACTGTTACCTTACCGTCATCAATAAGAATATAAATGTAGAATTCCTTCTCGCCGTAAGCCTTGATCTCTATAGCGATCTTTTCGTTTACCTTTGAAACGTCCTTCTTTGCGAACTTTTCTCTTACCATATCTGCAAGAGCAAACTTGTCGGGTTCTGCGGGAGCAGCCTTCTTAGCTTCTTTCTTAGCGGGAGCAGCCTTCTTAGCAGCGGGAGCGGGCTTCTTAGCAGGTGCCTTTTCAGCAACCTTTTCAGCAGCCTTTTCAACTGCCTTTTCAGCAACCTTCTCAACTGCCTTTACAGCCTTTACGGCATCTGCCTTTACCTCAGCGGCAGCCTTTACAGCTTCAGTCTTTACAGCTTCAGCTACGGGTGTCTTAGTTCCTGTCGTATTTGTCTTCTTAGTAGCCATTTCACTTAGATCCTTTCTGTATTTGCTGCCTGTCGGCAACAAGTGTGCGGGGATTGTTTCCCTCTATTGCATATAATACCATATACATTTGGAAAAAACAAGGGCTTTAATCGTCTTTTCGCTTTTCTTCACAAAAAACAGTGCAAAATCATACAATATGATAGCAAAAATGTAACGGATAACAGCGTAATATGCGTTTTAAGGTGATTTATCGGTGTTTTCTAAAGGTTATACACGATATTCATAAAGCATACATACGGCACAGATATAAATTTCCGAAGAAAGCGTGGTAAACGAATATGAAACTTATTATACTCGGCGGAGATGTCCGCTTACGTTACACAGCCGACAGGCTAAGCAGAAAGCACGAGGTGTATACCTACGGGCAAAGCGATCGTGATATGCTTCCCGATGGGAAGTGCGATGCCGCTGTGCTGGGTATCCCTGCAAGCCGTGACGGCATAAACATAAACGCTCCGCTATGCGATGAGCCGATACCTCTTTCGCTCCTGACGGCATTACTAAAGCCGCACGGCATAGTTATCGGCGGTATGATAACTCCTGCGGTGAAAAATTTCTGTGCAAAAAACGAGTTTTTCTGCGAGGATCATTATGCCGATGAGGCGGTGATGCTGAGAAATGCGGTGCCGTCGGCTGAGGGTGCGCTCGCTGTCGGGATAAACGCAACGCCTATACAGATGCTCGGTCAGAAGGTGCTTATACTGGGATTTGGCAGAATCGCTTCACAGCTTGCACTTTATCTTACGGCGATGGGGTGTGAGGTTACGGTTGTGGCAAGAAGCCGTGAAAAACGTGCGAAAGCCAGAATGTCGGGATGTCACGCTGTCGGCTTTGACGCACTGTGTAACACATTGCCTGAGGTAACACTGATATATAATACAGTGCCGTGCGCAGTGATAGGTGAAAGCGAGCTTTCGGCACTTGACAGCGAGGCTGTATATATCGAGCTTGCGTCTGAGTGGGGCATTGATAAGACGGCAATGAAAAACTATGACGGCAAAGCAAGGATAATAAAGGCAGGCGGTCTGCCGTCACGGACGGCGCCTGTGACCGCAGGAGAGATAATAGCCGACTGCGTGGAGGAAATACTTGAAACTTATATTGACAAGATAAGCAACTGCGATAAAGAAAGGGGCGGTAACCGTGAGCCGTGAGCTTGACAGTTTACTTTGCGGAGTAAAGGTCGGATTCTGTATGACGGGTTCGTTCTGCACATTCTCTAAGGCATTTTCGGCGATGGAGGCATTGCGTGACGCAGGCTGTGATATTCTTCCGATAATGTCGCTTAGTGCAGGAACTGTCGATACCCGTTTCGGCACTGCGCAGGAGCATATAAAAAGGGCGGAGAATATCTGCGGAAAGCGTGTCATAATGTCCGTTGCGGATGCAGAGCCGATAGGGCCTAAAAAGCTGACGGATATAATGATTGTCGCTCCGTGTACGGGAAATACGATGGCAAAGCTCGCAAGAAGTATAACCGATACGCCTGTCACTATGGCGGTAAAAAGCCACCTGAGAGGAGCAAGACCTGTGCTTATAGCCTGTGCGACAAATGATGCGCTTGCAGGGTCGTTTAAGAATATCGGATTTCTTATGAATTGCAGGAACTATTACTTCGTTCCGCTCGGACAGGACGATCCGCTGAAGAAGCCTTGCTCACTGGTGGCGGATTT
>OHKS01000791.1_pt1 | contig 11428 bp, 12 predicted proteins | sample 1568881 | NCBI WGS metagenome assembly OHKS01 (sample SAMEA3879569, study PRJEB24766) | human gut metagenome | biome: human-associated habitat; feature: feces | place: USA | collected 1985/1987 | reverse complement strand
AGTTTTGAGGTCTATTCAATGAAACTCAAAATTCAGGAGGTTTACGATGGCAAAGAAAAATATTGCCGATAAGTATTGGATTTACGGCGAGGATGCAGAATTAGCCGCGCGCCTTACAAGCTATTTGACAAGAGTGGTATACAATCAGCGAGCAAATTATATCCGCGCACTAATGAAGATTAAGGAACATGAGTGCTCGATTGAAGATTGTGATTGGGATATTGAATCTCAATCCATGCGCTCAGGTAATTCATTGGAGGAAAGTATTGAATCCAAGCTGATGTGGGAAGCTATTCGAAAATATTTGCCCAAACTGGAACTGAAAGAGTGCGAGGTTATGATAGCCTTGTACATTGACCGTCTTTCCGTTACGGCTACGGCTGCTAAGTTGAGAGTTGATGCCAGTACGGTCAGGCGCCGCCGTGACAGCGCCTGTGACAAAATTCGCAAAGCAATGGAGGAAAAATAAAATGGGAATGTTCAAAAACACCCTTTTGCTGGCCCAGCAGGGTAATGAAAAGGCAATGGAGAAATTGCTTAGTCGCTACGATCCTCTGCTGAAAAAGTGCAGCATTATACAAGGACACTTCGATGAAGATTTATATCAGTCCTTGATTCTTGAATTTGTGCGGGCTGTATCCGCATTCAAAATTTAACTAAAAAAGTGGCTGTCGCAATTCAGTGCGGCGGCCACTTTCTCTTTTAGGCTGATTCCATATCGTTATTATCTGTCCACAGTTCACACTGGGTCATAACGGTTTGCACGGCATCGTCCATCCCTTCCGGCGGGTAGCGGTGCCTTTTGAGCAAACGCTTTATCATCATACGCATCTTGGCTCGCGCAGAATCACGCTTTTGCCAATCTATAGTACGGTTCTTTCGCAATGTATCTGCCAGTTCTTTAGTGATAGCAATAAGTTCCGTGTTTTCGTAGAAGTCCTTGATTGCCTGCGGCTTTGTCAACGCATCATAGAATGCCAATTCATCTGCCGTTAAGCCAAGCTGTTCTCCCTCTTTGTTGGCTGTTGCCATCTGTTTTGCAAGGTTCAAAAGCTCCTCTATGACCTGCTCGTTGGTCAGCATACCATTAAGATAAGAGTTCATTGCCCGCTGCATAATTTCGCTGAACTTCTGCGACTTTACCACATTGGTGTGACGGTAAATCTGCACCTGCTCCGCAATCAATTTTTTCAGCAATTCTACAGCAAGGTTCTTTTCCTTCATCTTTGAAATTTCCTCAAGGAATTTCGGATCAAAAAGAGAAAATTCCTTATCGGCATCGGAGAACAGGTTAATAACGCCATCGCTTTGTATACTTGCTTTCAACAACTCATTGACGCGGGCGTTCATCTCTGGCAGGGAAATCTTTTTGCCCTCGCCTTGGTTCATCAGTCTGGTAACAAGTACGCGGACAGATTCAAAGAATGCGGCCTCAATGCGCATATCTTTTTCTGCAAGGGAAGAACACAACGACAGCGCCTGCTTTAACAGCAGAGCTTCTTTCAAGAAGTCCTCACGCTCACGCTCTTTATCAACACCAACAATAAAGTTTACCGCACCGCTGATGGCCTTAGAACGCTCCAAATTGGTGCCGGTAATAAACTTAGAGTAATCATACCCGTGGAACAAGTCGCGGCAGATAGACAGTTTTTCAAGGAAACGCGGATAGGCAACTTTGGCAACATCGGTGTCGCCGTAGTTTTTCTTGTCGCGGGCGGTGTAATCATTCATTGCCTGTTTCAGCGCTGAGGCAATTCCAACATAATCAACAACAAGGCCGCCTTCTTTATCCCCGAACACACGGTTTACTCTGGCGATGGCTTGCATCAGGTTGTATCCTTGCATCGGCTTGTACACATACATTGTGGCAAGGGACGGTACGTCAAAGCCGGTCAGCCACATATCAACGACGATCGCAATTTTCAGCGGACTATCATTGTCCTTAAATTCTTTTGCCAGTTCATCCTTGTGGTGCTTGTTGCCAATAATTTTATTCCATTCTTCGGGGTCCTTGTTGCTGCTGGTCATAACAACTGCAACTTTTTCTTTCCAGCCGGGGCGCAGCTGTAAAATGCGCTCGTAAATTTTCATTGCAATCGGGCGGGAATAGGCCACGATCATTGCCTTGCCGGTCAACAGGTTTTCGCGGTAATTCTCATAGTGATTGAGTATATCCTCTACAAGCGAATTTATAGTCTTATCATTGCCGAGTATGGCCTCCATCTGGCCGAGTTCCTGCTTGCTCTTTTCGATAACTTCCGGGTCAGCATTGTTCGCCATAATGTCGTATTCCTGATCGATGAGCTTTAATGTTTTCTCGTCCAGTTTCAGCTTGATAACACGGCTCTCGTAATAAACGGGCCTTGTAGCGCCGTCCTCTACGGCCTGTGTCATATCGTAAATGTCTATGTAGTCGCCAAACACCTCACGGGTGTTGCGGTCTTTCATAGAAATCGGCGTACCGGTAAAGCCGATATAGGTTGCGTTCGGCAGAGCATTGCGGATAACGCGGGCAGCGCCAATTTTAAGCTCCCCTGTTTTGGCATCCACCTTTTCCTTTAAGCCGTATTGACCTCGGTGTGCCTCATCAGCCATAACCACAATGTTTCTGCGTTCAGAAAGGCAGTCGAAGGATTCCTCGAACTTTTGCATCGTGGTAAAAATGATGCCGTTCGCTTTTCTGCCGTTCAGCAATTCTTTCAGATGCGCCCGGCTTTGGGCGTGTACCGGCTCCTGCCGAAGGAAGTTTTTGCACTTGGCAAACTGCCCGTAAAGCTGGTCGTCCAAATCGTTGCGGTCCGTGATAACGACAATTGTAGGGCTGTCCAGCGCGTCTTGTAAGCGGTGCGCATAAAACACCATTGACAGGGATTTGCCGCTGCCCTGCGTGTGCCAGAATACGCCGCCCTTGCCGTCTGTCTGCGTTGCGTGCTTAGTGGACGCTATAGCCTTATTGACGGCAAAATACTGGTGATACCCGGCCAAAATCTTGAATTGCTTCGTCCCTTCATTGGAAAAGCAGATGAAGTTTTTGATAATGTCCAAAAAGCGCTGCTTTTCAAAGATGCCCTCAAAGAACGTGTCAAACTGCGCATATTGGGTGTTTTCGTAGCTGCCGTCTTTCGTTTTCCATTCCATAAAGCGATCTTCGCCGGAGGTAATGGTTCCTGCCTTGGAAGTCATAAGGTCGCTCATTACACAGATACAGTTATAAATAAACATCGAGGGGATCTCGTGCATATAATTCCGAATCTGCGTATAGGCTTCGGAAGCGTCGGTTTCCTCACGAGAGGGTGACTTCAGTTCGATCAGCACAACCGGCATACCATTTAAGAAAAGCAAGACATCGGGACGCTTGTTGCTGTTTTCAATAAAGGTCCACTGGTTGGCAACCACAAAGGAGTTGTTGTCGGGGTTTTTGTAATCCACAAGCCCGGAGCGTTCCTCACCTTTGACAAAATAGCGCACTTCTACACCGTGCTGCAGGTAGTCCATAAAGAGCGCGTTTTTCTGCACCAGTTCAGCGTTCTCAAAGTTCTTTAATTTATAAAGGGCATCTGCAATCGCATCTTCCGGCATAGTTGGATTCAGTCGGTGCAGGGCTTCGTCCAGTTCTTCTTCGTACAGGGGGCTTTTGAAGTCACGCTCCAAATCCGGCGCGTAAACGTGCCGATACCCCATATTCTGAAAAAGCTCTATGACAGAATTTTCATAGTCCGCTTCGGTATAAAAGGCAGCCATTTTGTATCAACTCCCTATTATGTGGTGGGTACGGAATTTCGGTTAAACAAGAATTTAGCGGCTTAATCTTTGAGCTTCTGGTACTGCTTTTTCCATGCGCGAGACGGTTTTCTACAGATTCCATCCTTGCTTACAAAAGCACAGACATCTGCAAGACCATTGTTCCCACAGATGTCGGGATTGTTTTGACGGCAACCATAGGTCTGCAATTCTGTGTCCACCTCGTTGAGAGGAGCATTGAAGGGAATCCTCAACTCCTTTTTATTCATAGCGACACCTCCGAAACATCAAGCTGTCCTGACATAAGCTGCGGAAGTAGTTCATCACGTAGTGATGCAAGGTTACGGTTCTCTATACGATTTGCAATAACAAGGTCGTACAGAGGAGCAAGCAGACCACCTATGCGGTCATAGTCGAATTGCGAAGGAATCAACACTTCTGCTTTTGCCAGTTCTTCTCGCTTGATATGCCCCATCGTTGTGGCCATGTCTGCAGCGATAGCTGCAAATTTTTGCAAATGGTGACTTGTCCATGCGTAATAGAACCATTTATCGTAAACGGAGGATGTGACTTTAAATAGATGTTGATTCAAACCGCAAGTTCCTCCGCACCAAAAATCAACAAGGAGACTGCCAGACCATGAGAATATTACATCGCCGTCATGAACAATATATTCTGGCTTAATGGAGGAAGAGCATAATGCGCTGTTGGCATCGCAGGAGCCTTGACGTAGCTCCTTGATTTTAAGGACGGGTAAGCCTTGCTCATCGTCCCTTGGACGATACTTTTGCATAGCGAGACCATTGAGGTAGTCGGCAATGCCAAGCAGGGAGCTTTCTTGCCAGCCGTCTGGGATGGCATCTAGCACAAGAAACTCTTGTGCGAAAATGCTTTGTGCTTGCTGAAGTAAATTCTTGTTTATAATTTCATTGGATTCAATTTTCTTGTCTAAATTGCCCAGTAATGAAGCGATTTTATTTTGTTTTTCTATTGTAGGGATTGGGAGTTCAAATCCATTAAGTATTTTTGCGGTTAAAAATTTTGTGGCTGTTCCTTGGGAAATCTGTTTAAAATGATGCAAACACATTTTTAATGCATAGTATAAATACCGCAGATTCACCCTCGATGCATCACATGATTCAATCACGTATGTTCTTTGATACGCATTGAATTTCCCCTCATAATATTGTATATGAAAATTTCCCTCTGCGTTATTACCCGCAAGGATAATTGCTTCTGTATTAAATGCGTATGTATTTATTCTCAAGGGCTCCGGTGAGCAAGTAAAAAAAGGATAGTTTCCTCCTGCTTCGGCAGCGTTTGAGTTTAATTTTCCTGTTGTAAATTTTGCTATATCACTTAATTTACAGATTTCCATCATGTCACCTTCCTAGCCTATGTATTTCCTATGAGCCTGTTTAACATTGCTCTGCTTAACCATAGCATATTGCAAGGTCGTGTCAATTCGCTTATGCCCAAGCAGCCGCTGAAGCTGCTCTATCGGCATTCCTTTATCAATCGCCATTGTTGCAAGGGTTCTTCTGAACTTGTGGGGATGCACTTTTTTGATTGCCAGCGCTTTGCCCATCTCCCGCAGGCGTGTTTCAATACCGCCTATGCTGATTCTTTCGTGCGGAGAACGTAACGTTACAAACAATGCCGGGTTGCTGTCGGTTCGGCTAGCAATATAATTTTGCAGATGGATTTTTGTGCGTGCGTCAAAGTAGACAACACGTTCTTTATCACCTTTGCCGAAAACCACACATTCACGCTCGTTGAAATTTATGTCTGCCTTATTTAGCAGCACCATTTCGCCGATACGCATTCCGGTAGAGGCCAGCATATCAATAATTGCCAGATCGCGCAGCTCCGTGCAGTTGTCGCGCATTGTTTCCAGTTCCTCGTCCGTGTAGGTTTCTTTTATGTTGGTTGCCGTTTTTACTTTGTGGATGCGGCGGACAGGGCTTTTCAAAATGTAATCCTCGTCCTCCAACCAAGAAAAGAAGCTCGACAGGATTCGGCGGATATTATCGATCGTCACGCGGCTTGATTTATTCCGGTTCTGATAATGGGTCAAATAGGTCCGCAAATCCTCTGTTTGGATATGGCGAACGCCTTTTCCTACAGTGGCTGCCATCGCTTCAATCGTAGTACGGTAATACTTCAGCGTCTTTTCCGAGCAGCCCTCAATCCGCTTTGCCGACACGAACGCATCTATAAGTTTGGGATTTTCCTTGTTTGTTTCCACTTGCGTTCCTGTGATTTCACAGTCGAACAAGGTGTGGTCTAATACTTTTTGGAGCTGCTGCAACTGCGCGTTGTCGAGATGGGGCAGCATTTGCTGCACAATGTCAGTAATGATTTTCTGCTTCATAAGTCATTCTCCTTATAGGGTTATTCCAGAGAACGACTCAACGGCAGTTCGTTGGTTTATAACTCCCGCCGTTGGTGGGAGGGAACAATGGTAAACAAGAATTTAGAGCAGCAGGCTCAGGCATACTTTAACGAACTCTTTGTCGTGAATGCTGTTCCTACATGGTCGGAATGTACCCTTTCTGATATTGGAACCATTGTTGCAGGTGGTACACCATCAAAATCGAAACCTGAATACTATGCTAAGCAAGAAATCGCTTGGATAACACCTAAAGATTTAGCAGTCGATAAGTCAAAATTTATCTCTCGTGGTGCAAATGATATCTCCGAATTGGGTTTTTCAAAGAGTAGTGCCACTAAGATGCCAGCCGGAACAGTACTTTTCAGCTCCAGAGCACCGATAGGTTATATTGCCATTGCTCAAAATGAAGTTACAACTAACCAAGGGTTTAAATCAGTTGTTCCAAATGAGAATATTGGAACTGCATATGTATATTTTTTACTGAAAAATCTTCTTCCAACTATTGAAGGAATGGCTTCTGGTTCAACATTTAAAGAAATATCTGGAACTGGAATGAAGTCCGTACCAACTATTATGCCAGATATGAGTACCATCCAACGTTTCAATATTTTTTGCGAACCAATATTTAAGGAACAAGAAGTTCTCGAAGCAGAAAATCATCGACTTTCTATCTTGAGAGATTCTCTTTTGCCTAAACTTATGTCTGGTGAACTGGATATCTCTGACATCGACCTTTAAGCCGCTAAATTCTTGTTTATCTTGTCGTTTAGCTCAATTTTGTTATCAAGAGCAGACAGCACAGTGGCGATTTTGCGTTGTTCATCTATGGGTGGATAAGCGATAGGCACTTCACCCATAAATTTAGTGTTAATTGATGGCATAGTCGCCCCAGTAGCTATTCCACGCACAAATTGCTTTGTTGATTCAAGCGTGAAATAGTAATAGAGATACTGCGAATCAATTTCAATACATGGACGTACTCTAAGGCATCGTCCAGAAAACATCCATCCATTGTATTCACGGCTAACATATGAGCAACGATCTACCGAGCCAACACGGCTAAAGACCACATCTCCCTCTCGCAAAATATATTTGTTAAGGCGTTCTTTATCAATCTCAGAAACGCATGGCAAATTTTTCTCAGTAAATCGTTTTTGGCCCAAATGTTCAACTGTTACAATCGGTGTGCCATTTTGAACATAATCTTCTTTATGTAACTGACTGCCAAAAGGTCCCGTTTGAATATCCGCGAGAGCGGAAAGAGGCTTTGTTGTAAACTCAGATTTCATACCCAATCGCCCCCAACTTCTTTCTGATTTCATCTTCCAGTTCGTGGGACTTCTTGAACATATCTGACAATTCAGAGGTAAGGCGCGCCATCTTTTCCTCAAACGGCTCGCCGTCATCTTCCTGTTCCTCAATACCGACATATCGACCGGGCGTAAGAATATAATCCTGCTTTGCAATATCCTCAGTAGTGGCAACCTTGCAAAAGCCCTGCACGTCCTCTAATGTACCGTTCTGGAACGCTTCAAAGGTATCGGCAAGTTTCTGTATATCCTCCTCGGCAAAATCTCGATGCTTACGGTCTACCATGTGTCCCATCTTGCGGGCGTCGATAAACAAGGTTTTGCCGGGCTGCTTTTTGCCCTTCGTGATAAACCACAGTGTAACAGGGATTGTCACGCTGTAAAAAAGCTGGGTAGGCATAGCAATAATGCCTTCGATAAGGTCTGCTTCAATAATGTTCTTACGGATTTCGCCCTCGCCGCTGCTTTGGGTAGAGAGCGCACCGTTTGCCAGCACCAAGCCGATTTTTCCGCTCGGTGCAAGATGATGGATCATATGCTGAATCCACGCATAGTTGGCGTTGCCAGCGGGCGGTGTACCGTATTTCCAGCGCTTATCCTCCAGCAGTTTTTCCTGATTCCACGGATGGTAGTTGAACGGGGGATTGGCAAGGATAAAATCAGCCTTTAGTGTGGGGTGCAAATCGTTTGTGAAAGTATCCGCATTGTACGGTCCCAGATCGGCATCAATGCCGCGAATCGCCATATTCATCTTGGCCATCTTCCATGTGTCCGGGTTGGCTTCTTGACCGTACACGGAGATAGCACCGCGCTTATGTCCGTGTGCTTCAATAAATTTCTCGCTCTGCACGAACATACCGCCGCTGCCACAGCAGCAGTCATATACACGGCAGTTATCAAACGGGCGCAGAATCGAGACTAGCGTTTTAACTATGCTGGAGGGTGTATAGAATTCGCCGCCGCCAACGCCCTCTTTCTCGGCAAACTGCGCAATGCAATATTCATATGTGCGGCCAAGCAAATCTTCACTTGCGGTGGCATCGCTCATATCAATATTGTTTGTAAAAATATCAACAACATCGCCCAAAACCTGCTTGTCCAAATCAGGGCTGGCATAGTTTTTTGGCAACACGTTTTTTAGCTTTTTGTTTTCGGCTTCAATAGCGCGCATTGCGTTGTCAATGATCGTGCCGATTTCAGGCGTGTGCGCCTTTGAGGAAATGTTGTTCCAGCGAGCCTCCTCCGGCACAAAGAACACATTGTCCATCTCGTATGCATCGCGGTCATCTTCGAAGCCATCGCCTTCAGCAATCAGCTTTTCGCGTTGCCGGTCAAAGGCAGCCGAGATATAACGCAGAAAAATCAGGCCAATGATTACCTTTCTGTACTCAGCAGCGGGAATATGCCCCCAAAGAACGCAGGCGGCATCCCACAGTTGCTTTTCGAACCCGATATTGGCATTCGTTTTTTCAGCCATTGTGCAGTCCTCCAATGTAAGTGTCAAGTACCGGCGGGCAGTGGCATTCTATACGGCAACGAAATTGTGCAAAAACCATCTGCACAATTTACCTATGCGGTGCCCTGCACAGTTTTTATACTATATTTAGCTTTATTATAGCAAAATTTGATAGCTTTTGGGGGCTTATAGTAAAAATTATAAAAATTTTTTTGATTTTTTTGCACGATTTGGCTTTTAATTGCGATGATATATATAGAGGGACAAAAAAGACCCTCTCCCCTTGAGAACCTTGAAAGCAAAATATCCGAATCACCGGCTACATACAACTGACCTTGCCGCAACCCAAGGAGCGTTTCGACAGGTGCGTCCCGGTTCTGACGCGATGAGGCTGCCTAACCGCAGCGGAGCGCCCCCAGAGGCGGGAGAGGTGGCGTGGAACACATACCTCAAGCGAAGGGTCAGCAATCATGATACACACCGTGGCGATGCTCTCAAGGCGTCGGCGGTACTGCCAACAATGTGGTACAGGAAGTGGGAGCTGTTTCCAGCAGCCGGGCCGGTGGTTCGCCCTCGTATGTCCGGGAAGTAGTGTCGAATAGGATGTACAATTTGATTTCAGATTATGGCGGTCACTTGTTTTCCACAAGTGGCCGCTATGCTTGTGGAATTAAATCCGCAATTATTATGAGAGGAGTTGACGACTATGGGAGAGCCGATTGGAAAACGAGAAATTTTCCGCAAATATCCCGATGTGGTGGACGTACCGCAGCTGTGCGAGATGCTGGGCGGTTCGCGGCCCGTGAGTAAGAAAACGGCATATCGTATGCTGAATGCAGGGAAAATCAAGGCGTTTCGCATTGGGCGCAGTTACCGCATCCCCAAGGTGAATGTAATCCGATTTTTGCAGAAAGAAACACCCGCAGATTGCAACACTGTCAATGCGGCAATCGACAGTGTGGAATAAGAGGTACATATCCGCTATCATATAGGTGTTGCCAATACCGTTGGATAGCCGGAAAGGAGCAACACAATGAAAACGAAAGTTACAGGCTATCTTACGCAAAAACACGGATTCTATTATGTGGTTCTGAATCTGCCCACGGATGAAAAAGGAAAACGAAACCGCAAAACGCTGAGTACGGGGTTGTCCACCGACCGCAATGCAACTAAGGCCAAGGCGCTGCGCCAGACGATGATTCGCGCGGCCAGCGCCGGAGAAGAAGTGCATGGTGTAAAAGAGCGCGTCGCCGCAGCCGCCACAGAAGATACCGAGGAAAGTTGGAATACACCACATCCCAATATGCTGTTCTCCAATTATCTTGAATTTTGGTTGCAATGGAAACGCAAAAGTTGGGAAGAGGTCACTTACTCCGGCTATTGCCAAAATGTCAGATCGTGGATTGCGCCGTATTTTTCCGCACGGAAAGTACGCTTGAATGAAATCACGGTGCTGGATATTGAGATGTTCTACACCCATGAAATCAACAAGCGTGGAGTAAGTGGGAACACGGTTCTCCATTACCATGCCAACATCCGCAAGGCTTTGTCGGACGCAGTAAAACTCAAACTGATTCCCTATAACCCTGCTGCCGAAGTGGAGCGCCCCAAAAAAGACAACTTTGTTGCCAGCTATTATTCAGCGGATGAATTGATGGAAGTGCTGCCTATTTTTGCAAATACCAAAATGGAACTTCCTGTCATGCTTGCTGCGTTCTATGGATTGCGCCGCAGCGAGGTAATCGGTCTGCAATGGTCGGCCATCGACTTTGACCGGAAAATCATCACGATTTCACGCACCTTTGAACGCATCAATGTGGATGGCAAAGTGGTGGATGTTTCCAAGTGTCGGACGAAAAATAAGGCCAGTTTCCGCAGTTTGCCTCTGATTCCCGCAGTAGAACAGGCTTTACTGAAAGCCCAAAAACGCCAGCACCAGCAAATGAAACTTTGCGGCGGCAGCTACTGCAAGGAATATAAGGACTACATCTGCGTGGATGATATGGGTCATCTTGTGACCCCGGACTATGTGACACGGGTTTTCCGCGAAATGCTCTTGAAGAATGGTTTTCGCCCGATTCGCTTCCATGACCTCCGCCACTCCTGCGCCAGCTTGCTTATCAAGAACAAAGTCACAATGAAAGAGGTGCAGATGTGGTTGGGGCATTCCAGCTTTTCCACCACAGCCAATATTTACGCCCACATCGACGTGGACAGCAAGATGGAAGCCGCGAACATGATTGCCAGCAAAATCAACCTTGGCGAACTTCCCGAAAAAAAGAAATCTCCCAAGCGAAAAATTGCTTAGGAGAAAAGCTCCGTTGAGCGAACTTGTCCGCCAAAACCAACGGAAAATAAATCCGTTTTGTCTGCCATTTGGGGTAAAAGTGGCAGACAAAATGGCAGACAAGCCGAAATCTTGTCTGCCACACAAAAAATACCTAAGCCGCTAAAAGGCTTAGGTATAAGGAATGCCGGTGATGGGGGTCGAACCCATACGGTGTCACCACCAACGGATTTTGAGTC
>OHKS01000785.1_pt1 | contig 11487 bp, 10 predicted proteins | sample 1568881 | NCBI WGS metagenome assembly OHKS01 (sample SAMEA3879569, study PRJEB24766) | human gut metagenome | biome: human-associated habitat; feature: feces | place: USA | collected 1985/1987 | reverse complement strand
CCCGCTGTTTCGCGGTCGAGGGGAAAGTTTCGCTCGACTCGTCGCTCTGGGTGTCGAACGAAACGTATTTCAGAAATCTGTCTTTGAGTTCCATAGTATATTTCGTTGATTTTTTATTCTTCCTTTTTAGCGCGGAGCGAATGTACGGCGAAATAGATGATAAGCGCCAGATACATGCCCAGACCTACCCACGAGGCTGCGTTCGAATTGCTCCACTGCGTGAATTTCCAGTCCACGTCGGCGAATTTCAGGATCGCTCCCACTACGCCCATCAGGGCGCCGCCTGCGATGAAGCCCGACGCGATGAGCGTACCCTGGCTCATGCGTGCCTTGTTGAGCGCCTGGTCTTTCGATCGGGTCGATACGAACCAGGCGATCAGACCGCCGATCAGCAGCGGAAGATTGAGCTGTAGGGGCAGGAACATGCCCAGAGCGAACGGAAGGGCCGGAATACCGATGCCGGTGAGTACCAGCGCGAGGACTGCGCCACAGAAATAGAGTACCCAGGGAGCTGTTCCGCCCTGCATCAGGGGTTGGATCACGGCGGCCATCGCGTTGGCCTGCGGAGCTGCCAATGCGCCGGTGGAGAAGCCGTAGGTCTTGTTCAGGATCATGATGACGCCGCCCACAGTTGCTGCCGATACCAGTGTGCCGAGGAATTTCCATGTTTCCTGTTTGGCAGGAGTACTGCCCAGCCAGTAACCTATTTTCAAGTCTGTGATGAACCCGCCTGCCATAGAGAGTGCCGTACAAACCACACCACCCATAACCAGTGCAGCAACCATGCCGGTAGCACCTTTCAGTCCAACGGCAACCATTACTACCGAGGCAAGTATCAGTGTCATCAGTGTCATTCCCGATACTGGGTTAGTGCCGACTATGGCGATAGCGTTGGCGGCTACGGTGGTGAACAGGAATGCAATGCCGGCTACGAGCAGGATGGCTACAATGCTGTGTAATACATTTCCATGCATCACATCAAAAAAGAAGAACAGTAAGATCAGCAGGATGGTGAAGATGGAACCGAAGGCGATCACTTTCATGGAAAGGTCTTTTTGCGTGCGGATGACGTTTGCTTCCACCTTCTTGCCGCCCATCTCTTTGGCGGCCAGTCCCACAGCACTCTTTATAATGCCCCATGAGCGCACGATACCGATCACACCGGCCATGGCGATACCACCGATACCGATACTTTTGGCATATTCCTTGAATATAAGTTCGGGTGACATTTCGCTAATGGTTTGTGTCAAGGCCGGATTCCATGCATTCAGCACTTGGTCGCCGAACAACAGGGCCATACCTGGAACAATAACCAGCCATACCACCAATGAACCGGCACAAATGATAGCCGCGTATTTCAAGCCGACAATATAGCCTAGGCCTAATACTGCTGCACCGGTGTTTATTTTCATCACCAGTTTGGCTTTTTCGGCAACCATCTCACCCCAGCCGCATACGCGGGTGGTGAAGTTTTCATTCCACCAGCCGAATGTGGCTACAATGAAATCGTACAGACCTCCTATTAGTCCTGCAAAAAGCAATGGCTTTGCCTGGCTTCCGCCTTTCTCGCCGGAAACAAGCACTTGCGTACTGGCAGTGGCTTCGGGGAAGGGATATTCGCCATGTTTGTCGCTGACGAAATATTTACGGAAGGGGATGAGGAACAGGATTCCCAAAATACCTCCCAGCAGTGAGCTGACAAACATCTGAAAGAAGTTGACTGTCATTTCGGGGTATTTGTCCTGCAATATATAAAGGGCGGGCAATGTGAAGATGGCTCCTGCCACTATGACTCCCGAACAGGCACCGATGGATTGGATGATGACATTCTCACCTAACGCGTTTTTACGCTTGGCGGCTCCCGATACACCTACGGCGATGATGGCGATAGGGATGGCGGCTTCAAAAACCTGTCCCACTTTTAATCCCAGGTAAGCTGCGGCCGCCGAGAATAATACCGCCATGGCGATACCCCATAGCACAGACCATAGGTTTACTTCGGGATATTTTTTGTTTGGTGACATGATGGGGTGATATTGTTCCCCCGGTTTCAGAGGTCGGAACGCGTTATCGGGCAATCCAACCGATTTTTCTTCTTCTTGTTTCATGTTTCTCTATGTTGTTATTTTTGAAATTTATCATAATAAATGCCCAAAAATAGTGAAAAAATAGAGAAACATCCTCATGATTTGATTAGAATATCTGAAATTTCAATCCAAATGATAGTCTCAGATAGTCATCGGGTTTCAAATAACTGTTGTTGAACGCACTGACAACGTATAAATCGCATGTGCTGATTTCGTAGAATGCGGTGATACTTTTAGAGAACTTCCGGTACTTTTCGGGCACATCGAAACGGACGCGTTGTCCCAGAAAGATATGGGTGCGGATACGGGTGGAAAATCCGTAGTATCCACGGGGATAGCGCTCAGGTTCGCTTGTCCAGAAATCATCGCTGAATACGGTGTTGAAATAGATTCCGGTAGTCAGCGGTTCCAGCGAGAAGTCTTTACCCAGCCAGATACTCCACGGGATATAATTCTGTTTCAAGGTCATGGTCATCTTGAAATGTTTGGATGAGTAGCGGGGGATGAAGCCCAAAAGAAGATCGGTTTCCCATTGGCCTCTTTTTCCATAATCCCAGCCTATGCCCCAGGATAACAGGCCCATTCCACCGGCGTACTGTAATTTGGTGTGGGTGGGGATCAAAGCTTCCCACGCACGCCTGTAACGGTGTACGCGCTTGTCGTATTTATGGTGCCGGTTTGGCATTTGGGTTACAATATCTTCCTCTTGGTTTTGAACGGAAGGAGAGGAGACAAGTATGCTGTCTTTGGATAAGATGGAGTAAAGTGTATTATTTTCTTGGGCTTGTGCCGTAAAAGGCAATAGTGGCCACAATAGGTTCAGAAATATCTTTTTAAAATTCAACTGTTTCATAATCGTAGGTTCCATCTTCTTTAATGGTGAATAATAAGTAGATGCGTTTGTCTATGCAGGGGCATTGGAAATACAGAACTCCGTCGTTGAATAGATCATCTACTGCGAATTTGTGTTCATGGCCGTAAAGACAGAACTGGACTTTGGGGAACTGGTTGACGTATAGTTGGAAGATTTTTGCTACATTGTTGTTGAATACAAATTCAAAAGGTTTTACGTGCATTGCGAATACCGTTTTTTCTATTTCAGGCGACAGGTTGTTCAGTTCATTTTCTATAAAATTGAAATCGGGAACCGGTTCCGAATAATCATATTCCATCGCATTGGTATTGAGGCAGATAAAGCGTACATTTCCGGCTGTGAAGGCGAAGTTGGGATCTCCATAAATGGCTCTGTATGCGTCTTCACCTGTACCCAGGCAGTCGTGGTTGCCTAAAAGGCATACGTAGGGCATCTGGAATTTGTTAAATATGTCCCGCATCCATATGAATTCTTTTGTGACGCCGAAATCGGACTGGTCTCCTCCGTGAATGACAAAGTCTATGTCACCACGGGCATTGAGGGCTTTTACAACATCTTCGGTAGAGTTGTACCATCGTTGGGTATCACTGATCATGGCAAAGCGGATTGTTTTTTTGCCTTGCATTTTGTTTTCTATCAACTGGATGTTTTTGTTGGTCAGTTCTCTTTCTCCTGTAATATGTACATCGTATGGATGGGTTTCCAGCATGTCACAGCCACTGAAACAGAGGGCCAGCAGGACAAAGAATAATAGCTTGTTTGTCATTGTTCTCTTAAATTTGCTGCAAAGTACGTTATTTTAATCAGAATAAGAGTGGCTTATTATTGGGGAAAAATGTTCTTTTTTTCTTATTTTTTTGTCTTTACTTGGATACAGGCAGGCGGGGCAGTGTTTTCCGGATATAAAAAGAGGATGTATCAAACTCGAATCTTCTTTTGTTTTGATACATCCTCTCTCTTATGATGTGAGAATTCTATTCTGCAACTGTGCCTTTCGGGGTCATATCACCTTCTATATAAAGACGTGTCATTTCATTTTTCCCGTTTGTGCGGATAGTGATTGATTTCTTGAAATGTCCCGGAAATTTGCCGGCTCCATTATAAGTCACTGTTATCTGTCCACTTTCACCCGGTTTGATGGGCTCTTTAGGATATTGGGGAACAGTACATCCGCAAGATGCGATCGCTTGATGGATGACCAAGGGACCGTCTCCCGAATTTTTGAATTTGAAAACGCAAGTAACTTTCGGGCTAGACTCGGGGAATGAACCGAAGTTATGTGTTGTTTTCTCAAAGGTTATTTCTGCTTCTCCTTGAGATTGCCATACGGCTGCGTATGTGGTTAACCCTATAATCAACAATAATGTTGAAAGCAAAATTTTCTTCATTAGTTCCACTTTTTAAAAATTATCGGGGCTAAATTACTGTTTTTTTTATAAAAGGTCTTTAACTGTTAGTGAAATAAATGGTAAATTAACACCTTTAAAAATAAGGGACAAAGATAATCAACCCTATGAGGGCGGCAAAGATAGCGCAAATCAGTACGGCTCCTGCCGCTATGTCCTTTACGTCTCCGGCTATAGGATGGTAGTCTGGTGATACCAGGTTTACCAGGCGTTCTATGGCTGTGTTGAATGCTTCGGCAGCCAGTACCATTGCAAAGCACAGGAGGATGACAAGCCATTCGGTGCGTGTTATTTCAAACCGGATGCCTGCAATGGTTACGGCGATGATGGCTGTGCAATGTATCCAGGCATTGTGTTCCTTGCTTAAAAAACTACATACGCCTTTCCAGGCGTATGTAAAGCTTTTTAGTCGTTTATGCAGTTCATTCATTTTTTTAAGTTTGGGGTGAGTTTATCCTCTGTTTACCTGTTTTACTCCTTTTACTGTCTTTATCTTTTTTACTAATGATTCCAGCTTTGAAGTATCATCTACCATTACGGTCATCATGCCGCTGAACAGCCCGTCGTGCGAGTCGATGCTGATGGAACGGAGCAGGATATCGTTTTCCTTATTGATAATGGAGGTGATATTTGTCACAATTCCTATATCATCATGGCCAACGATGCGCAGCGTGATGGGGTATTGTTTGCCGTGGCTTTTCCCAGCCCAACGCGCCTTTACGATACGGTAGGCAAAACGTGATTGCAACTCCCGTGCATTAGGACAGTCGGTACGGTGTATTTTGATTCCTCCGCTGATGGTTACAAATCCGAATACATCATCGCCATAGATAGGGTTACAGCATTTGGCTAATTTGAAGTCCAGTCCTTTCAAATTCTGATCAATGACCAGTACGTCCTCTTTGAAGGTCTTGTCGTCCTGTGCTGTCTGCATGCTGAAATTCTCGGCGCTGCGATAGACAATATCTTCCCGGTTTTCCGTTTCCTTTTTCTTCAGTTCCAGGTATTTTTCGATGATGTCGTTCACATCTCTTGTCTCGTTGGCTATGTCCTGGTAGAACTCGGTTACGGTTTTGTATCCCAGCTTTTTTATCAGGCGCATCATCACTGCTTCATCGTATTCCAGTTTGCGGTTCTTGAATTTACGTTCTATGGTTTCTTTGGCGAACTCTGTCTGGCGGGCTTCTATCTCTTTGATGGCCTGGCGTATTTTGGTTCTTGCCTTCGAAGTGGTGACGATGTTCAGCCAGTCGCGTTTGGGTGTCTGGGTGTTTGAAGTCATGACTTCTACCTGGTCACCGCTGTTCAGCGTTTGCTTTAATTGTGCGTTCTTTCCGTTCACCTTTGCTCCGATACACTTGGAACCCAGTTTGCTGTGGATGGCGAAAGCAAAGTCCAGTACGGTCGCTCCTTTCGGCATCTTGTACAAGTCACCTTTGGGGGTGAATACGAATACTTCGTCTTCGTATAATTCCAGTTTGAACTGGTCCATCACTTCCAGGTCACTGTCGGCATTCTCCAGTGTTTCCCGGATGGAGGTCAGCCATTCATCCAGACCGCTTTCTCCTTTTACGCCTTTGTAACGCCAGTGGGCTGCCAGACCACGTTCCGCTATCTCGTCCATGCGTTCGGTGCGTATCTGTACTTCCACCCATTTGCCTTCAGGCCCCATTACAGTGGTATGCAAGGATTCGTATCCGTTACTTTTGGGTACGGAGAGCCAGTCGCGCAGACGTTTGGGATTGGGCATATACATATCGGTCACAATGGAATATACCTGCCAGCATTCTTGTTTTTCCTTGTCGACGGGAGAGTCCAGAATGATTCGGATGGCAAACAAGTCATACACTCCTTCGAAGGGACATTTCTGTTTCTTCATTTTCTGATAGATGGAATGGATGGACTTGGTACGCCCTTTCATGTGGAACTTCAATCCTGCTTCTTCCAGCTTATGCTGTATCGGTTCGATAAAGGCGGCTATGTATTTGTCACGGGAGGCTTTCGTTTCGTTCAGTTTGTCCTTTATATGATAATATACGTCGTGTTCGGTATATTTCAAGGAAAGGTCTTCCAGTTCCGATTTCAGTTTGTATAGCCCCAGCTTGTGTGCCAGCGGTGCGTACAGATAGGCAGCTTCGTTGGCTACTTGGGTGCGTGCTTCTATATTGGGAGTCTCCTTTATCTGTCTCATCAGGTTCACGCGGTCTGCAATGATGATCAGAATAACACGCATGTCTTCGGCAAAGGAGAGCAGCAGGTTGCGGAAATTTTCCGATTCTATGGTAGGGCTTTTGGAGTATAGCTCATTGATTTTCACAAGACCGCGTATGATCCCCGCTACATCCTCTCCATATTCCTGTTGTACAGATGCTAAGGTGCATAAATGGTTCTTTACCGATTCGTGCAGCATGATCCCCAGGATGGAAGCCCGTTTCATCCCAATTTCCTCGGCCACGATGACAGCGGTCTGCATATCTTTGATGATAGGATTCATTCCGAAACAATTTCGTGGCAGGTTACCTTCGGCAACTGCTTTTATGAGGTGTATTTTTAACTTATGGCAATCACCCTTCTGCAAGGTGTCGCCGGATAATTGCAGCAATCGTTTATAGAGGGCGAACAGTTGCTCACGCTCTTTGGCTGTGAAAAATGCTTTTTCTTCCATAACACGTGAAATCTTTTCGAGGGTAAAGGTAGTTTTTTTCTTTATTTATTAGGTAGTGTTCTCGCATTTTTTTGTATTTTTGGGCAATTAATAGTGAAAGAATAAGGTAACAATTTATTTAAACCATATAAAATCATGTACTTATGTTAACACCTGAAGACAAAGACTTATTAGTGAAAAAAGGAATTTCCGAGCAGCAGATTGCAGAACAACTGGCTTGCTTTGAAAAGGGTTTCCCATTTTTGAAGCTGGATGCGGCCGCTTCTGTTGAAAAGGGAATCATGGCTCCCGCCGAAAATGAAATGAAAAATTATTTGGAAGCATGGGATACATATAAGGAAGGTGAGAAAACCATCGTGAAGTTTGTACCCGCCTCTGGTGCTGCCAGCCGCATGTTCAAGAATTTGTTCGAATTCCTGGGGGCTGATTACAATACTCCGAAGACAGATTTCGAAAAGAAATTTTTCGACCATATTCATAGCTTCGCATTCTACAATGACTTGAATGCGGCTTGTATGGATAATACAGGAAAGAATATTGATGCTTTGATGGCCGGGAAGGATTATAAACCTATAGTAGCCAATCTGCTGGAAGCTGCCGGCTTGAACTATGGGGCATTACCGAAGGGGTTGTTGAAATTCCATCGGTATGCGGATGGTGTGCGTACACCGCTGGAAGAACATTTGGTGGAGGGTGCGTTGTATGCGGCAGGCAAGACCGGAAAAGTGAATGTGCATTTCACCGTTTCTACGGAACATCGTGAATTGTTCACAAAGCTGGTGGAAGAGAAGGTTGCCGTTTATGCAAAGAAATACGGGGTGGAATATGATGTGTCGTTTTCTGAACAGAAGCCGAGTACGGATACGGTTGCTGCCGATATGGAGAACAAACCTTTCCGCGATAAAGGCAAACTGTTGTTCCGTCCGGGAGGGCACGGCGCGCTGATTGAGAATCTGAATGACCTGGATGCCGATGTTATCTTTATCAAGAATATAGATAATGTGGTGCCCGATCGCTTGAAAGAGGATACTGTTACGTATAAAAAGCTGATTGCGGGGGTACTGGTTACTCTGCAGAGGCAGGTATTTGAATATTTGGAATTGCTGGATGGCGGTAAATATACACATGCGCAGCTGGAAGAGATCATTCGTTTCTTACAGCAGACTTTATGTTGCCGCAAACCGGATATCAAGGATCTGGAAGATGCCGATTTGGTTATTTATCTGCGTAAGAAGTTAAACCGTCCGATGCGTGTATGCGGTATGGTGAAGAATGTGGGTGAACCGGGAGGCGGCCCGTTCCTGGCTTATAATGCGGATGGTACTGTTTCACTGCAAATTTTGGAAAGTTCTCAGATTGACATGAATGATCCGGCCAAGAAAGAGATGTTCGAGAAAGGTACTCACTTTAATCCGGTGGATTTGGTGTGTGCGGTACGCGATTATAAAGGAAACAAATTCGACTTGGTGAAGTATGTGGATAAGGCTACAGGTTTTATCTCTTATAAATCAAAGAACGGTAGAGAACTGAAAGCATTGGAGCTTCCGGGCTTGTGGAACGGCGCAATGAGTGACTGGAACACTGTTTTTGTTGAAGTGCCGTTGAGTACCTTTAATCCGGTGAAGACTGTGAATGATTTGTTGCGTGAACAGCATCAATAATTCCTTTTTTTATTATAGACTACATGGATTTATACAGATCGGACGATTTGTGTAGGTCCGTGTAGTTTTTTGTGAAATTAATTTATATACCCTTGATTACTAACCTATAATTAAAAAGAATGAACCTGCTGACCTTTATTGCCCCACTGGCTGTGGCGGCAACTTTTATGATGCCGGCCGATGCTGCAAATCACAAAGAATTACCGGCATTGGGAAATACTCATATTCAAGTATTCGACAAAACCCCTGTTTGTTTTCGTCCCGATTCTTTCCCTAATTATACTCCTGCCAATGCTGACGGAGTGATCCGTCTGGTAAACGGGCGTATCATTTTAAAGAAAATAACCTTGCCCGATTATAAAAGGGATGTGGATGTTACCCTGAAAGTAACTGTAGCTTCCAATGGTGACCGTTGGGATAAATCTGGCTCTTGTTTTGTGCTTCCCAAAGAATCGGTGATTAATCTGATGAATATAGCCGAAGGCAAGAGGGCGTTTCCTGCGGTAGACAGTACCAAATATGAAAAAATGATTGGTATTGTTCCGGGTCAGGATTATGTGCCTACCCTTGAACTGATGCGTTTTATGACCCCGTTCGGTGTGGGGTATTATAGTTCGGATAATGATTCTTTGAGCAGCAAGAGACGTCCTGTATATATCCCGAAATGGGAAAAGAGTGTGACTTGGGTGCAGGATATTACCGATCTTTATCCAGCATTGGAGAGAGAGGCATACGTGGGAATTTATATTGATACATGGACTGCCGAGGGGTATGTGGCCAGTATGGAATTGGATGTGAAGGAGAGTAAGATCACTTGCGACGTGATGCCGGAGCGCCGTGTGAAGCCTTTGATGAATACGGTGTATTATATCGGACAGACTTATCCGGATATTTTCTCACGCAAAGATGTAGTGATGGATTTTGATATGCCGAAAGCTGCCAAGAATGTTCGTTTGAAGTATATTGTAACAGGTCACGGAGGACATAGTGGCGGAGATGAGTTTGTGGAGAAACGGAACATCGTGTCTGTTGATGGCAAGGAGGTGTTGAATTTCATTCCTTGGCGTGATGACTGTGCTTCTTTCCGCCGTTTTAATCCGGCCACGGGAGTATGGCTGATACCACGAGTTGCCGCATATATAGGTGATAAGGGGTATACGACAAAAGAGATTGAAGAACCTTTGGCTTCTTCGGATTTGTCCCGTTCCAATTGGTGTCCGGGTAGCGATGTGATGCCTGAGGAGGCTGTTATTGGTGACTTGTCGGCCGGTAAACATTCTTTTAAGGTAAGTATCCCTGAGGCACAACAGGTAGATGGCAATAAATTGAATCATTGGCTGGTTTCAGCTTATTTGGTTTGGGAGGAATAACTTTTCCCGATTATTAATAGCTGCTGGAGCGGTTTGGATCTTTCCGAATATGAATGGTGAATTTCTTTCGGAAGGATTCAAAGCCTCTTTGCGGTAAATGGACATTATTTGTTTTTTCTTTTCATGCTGCGGATGATTTCTTTGTCCTCCGTGCTTACCCGATAAGATTCTATGATTTTTTGTAGTGCCTTATTGTAAGTAAAGTCATCTAAATGATTTTCCTTCAGATAGTTCATCGTTTTTTGAGGAAACTTGACATAACATACGGATAAAGCCCATGCTACAGCCATCTTCACATAATATCCTTCGTGACTGATCCGGTCCATCCATTGCAATACGTTGTCTATATACTCTTCGTCAATATAATGAGCCATTGCCATTACTACTCCGAAACGTATTTCATATTCTTTGTCGGATTTCATCCGGTCTTCCAAAAATAGCCAGACCCTTTTCTTGTTCTTGTCCACAAACCGTTGTTTGCCGTAAAAGTCAAAGGTGTCACAAACAGACCAACTGTTGATGATGGCAATAAACCGGGCAACCAGTGAAAGATATGCTTCCGTGTCTTTCATTTTCAGATTACTTATTACCATACCTTGTAGCATACGTTCCTCCATATAATAAGTATCCGCAGTCTGTAGATAACTCTCCCAGTCATCTTTGGCAATTTGTGCTCCTAACCGCCTTAGGGCAGGGATGCGGATACCCAATACATTTTCTATTCCCGGATGCAGCGATTCGGTGAACTTTTTATTTCCATTTTCTGCCAGTTGCAGCAAATTTTCTTTTATGGTCAATCCATTGATACGATATTCGTCCATTTTGTTTTTGTAAGATAGGGTTAGATTTTCAGTCCCATGATATAATCGTTCATATAATATCCGTTGCCTATATGGAAATCTCCTTCTGCAACTTTTTCCATTCCCAAATGTTGGTAGAATTGTAAAGCCTTATTGTTACGGTTTACATTCAAATGCATTTCGCAAGGTCCGGGATGGATTTCTTTAATTGCTTTGACGGCCTGCTCAAATAGTGCTTTGCCCAACCGGCAACCTTGAAAAAGGGGAAGTACATAGATTTTCTGCAGATGAAATAAATGTTCTCCTTCGGGCTGTATGGAAACATATCCGGCAGCTTCTCCATCTTTGTAAGCTATGTAATAGATGTGCCCTTCCTCTTCCATTTGTTTACGCAGGTTTTTCGGAGAGTACATCCAGTCCATCATGTAATCCAATTGTTCTTTTGAAAGAATTTCCCGGTAGGTAGCTGGAAACACGATCTGAGCCATCTCGTTAATCAACTGAATATCATTGGTCGTTGCCTTTTTTATGGTAAACATGATCTTTATATCTTTTTAGTGTTATAACGAGAGGCAAAGATAAACTTTTTGCAAGAAAAAAAGGGGCTTCCTTTCTTTTTCTTGT
>OHKS01000759.1_pt1 | contig 11765 bp, 9 predicted proteins | sample 1568881 | NCBI WGS metagenome assembly OHKS01 (sample SAMEA3879569, study PRJEB24766) | human gut metagenome | biome: human-associated habitat; feature: feces | place: USA | collected 1985/1987 | reverse complement strand
TAATAATTTTATTAATAGGTTTTTGCCCTGATTATAGGAGTACATAGATAGATGTTGAAGTTGTTTAGAAAAAGAAGGATAAATATAGCGACAGTAATAGTCGCTGTTATTTCTATGCTTGCTGTCGGAGCATATGGAATTAAGCAGACGATAGATGTTGTAGCAGCTGTGAATTTTGAGAAGTCACTGGAAGCATTTCCGGAATCATACAGGGACAGTCTGCGTGCATTGCATAAGGAACATCCGAACTGGACATTTGAGGCAGTGAATACGGGACTTAACTGGAATACGGTCATTAAGAATGAACTGGTCTTAAGCCGTAATCTGGTTCCTAAGAATATAATGACACTCAAAGGGGTTGATAATGGATGGTATAAGACTCCGACAGTGTGGAAGGGTGTTGGCATAAGAGGATCATTCGACTGGGATAATAATGATTGGGTTCCATTTAGCGGTGGAGACTGGGTACAAGCATCTACTATTGCGGTAGAATACATTATGGATCCGAGAAACTGGATTACAGAGAACAATATATTTATGTTTGAACAGTTAAGCTATAATGAGGATTGCCACACAATAGAACTCCTGGAACTTATGATGGATAATACATGGATGGACTGTGATTATGCCAAAGTCGGAGGCACAAATAGTACATATGCAGAAGTATTGATTGAGCTGGGTAAGAAATATAATGTCAGTCCAATAATGCTTTGCGCCAGACTTATTCAGGAAAAGGGCCGTGGTTCATACGACCAGATTAAGAAACAATATATCTTGAAAGACAGCCTGGCAACAGGCCTTGCGACAAGTGATGGAGGAAAGACATTTCATGCTGCAGGAAAGAAAGAAACAGCATATTACAATATGTTTAATATTCAGGCAGCCGGAGACAGTGCTGCTGATGTTATAAATAATGGTGGTCGGGAGGCTATGAAGAACGGATGGACAAGCCAGTACAAAGCATTGGAAGGCGGAGCGTCCAAGATTGCAAACAGCAAGAATAATGTAGGACAGGACACTTTATACTTTCAGAAATTCAGTGTGGTAAATGAATTATATCTGTACTGGAATCAGTATATGCAGAATTTACTTGCACCTGTTAACGAAGGATATTCGGTAAGAGCGACATATATTGAAAATGATGTTTTGGACTCTCCATTTACATTCAGGATACCTGTATATAATAATATGCCCAAAACAGCATGTGCCAGACCAGCATCGAGAAGCACAGCTAATCCTAACTACAAACTGAATGCTCTCACTGTAAAGAGCGGTAACACTAATCTTCAGTTAACACCGACATTTTACAGGGATGAATATGCATACAGCCTTACGGTTCCGTATGAAACAGAGAATGTTACATTATCTGCATCGGCAATCGCTTCAACGTCAAGTGTAACCGGAACGGGACAGAAGACGTTGAAGGTCGGAAATAATGAGTTCAAGATATTATGTAGATCTGAGCTCGGAGCCAGCCAGTATTATACAGTTAATATTGAGAGACTTGAAAATACGGTAAAAAGCACAGCACTCACCGTTTTGAAACCTGATTCGGGAACATTTACATCAGCATATAATAAGACGGTGAAGAGCTACAGCATGTCAGTATCCAACAGTGTAAGCAAGATGGGATTTACATTCACAACCGAGGATAAGGATGTTGTTGTAAAACTCAGGTATGGGAATAAGAACATAGAGTGTTCCAACGGAAAAATAGAAGCACAATCACTTTCAGTTGGTAAGAACACATTTTACATTGATGTTTATGAGAAAGATAATACATCCAATAAGACTACTTATAAGGTGGATGTTACAAGAAAAGCCGCGACTGCGTTTGACCATAAGAAACTTCAGATCAACGGAAATTATATTAATGGATTCTCGATTGGTGAGAAAGTTTCAAGCGTACTGAAGTCAATGTCAGTAACAAACGGAACATTAAAGGTACTCAATTCATCTAAAAAGGAGAAGAAGTCAACAGATATAATTGCAACAGGTGATTACATAACTGTTTATGATGCTGATGGAAAAGTGTTCAAACAGTATCAGGCGGTGTTGTATGGTGATGTGGATGGAGATGGTGAAGTTAATATATTTGACCACACCGAAGTTAAAATTCATTGCTGGTATGCACCGTCTCTGACGGGAGCATATCTGGAAGCTGCCAACGTTGATACGTCTTCTGAAGGTGTTGATATATTTGATATGGTAGATATAAAAATATACATGTGGTACAACGGGACAATTAAACAAACGAGGTAAATATATGAATAAAATCAAAAAAATATCAGTAATTATAATGGCGGTGATAATGGCGGTAACCTTTCTTATACCGTCACATAAGGCATATGCCGAATCCGGAAGCATGTCAATAATGGCCCCGGGTGAGGCTACTATAGGGCATAATATAACAGTCATTATAACAATGTCGTCCGCTGTGCCGATATTGGGAATGCAGTTTAATTTTAACTATAATGCAGAATTGTTTGATTATGTAAGTTCCGAGGGGGCGGATGCAGGAACCACCAGCCCGTCAGGTACAATTCCGTTCAGGGACGAAGGCAAAGGCCAAAATAAATACGAAATAAAGGTTGTTCTTAAGCCTAAGGCAATAGGAACTGCTAATTTCTCGGCAACGGATATAGTTGTACTCGGTGTTAAAAATAATAAAAAAACAAGGATTGATTTACAATCCAATTCGCCGACAACACAGGTTATGGCTGAGCCGGAGACAGAAGATCCGACTTTTTCGGATGCAACGCTCAGTAGCCTTAGCATAGCAGAGACATCATTAAAGGAGCCTTTTGCCAAGTGGACAATAAATTATTCATGCAGTGTTCCTTATGATGTCACAGTCCTTCACATATCAGCTAAATCATCACAGGGTGGTAAGACAGAAGTTGGAGGACCTTACACCAATCTTGCAGTAGGAAATAATGTTATTACTGTCAAGTCGTATGCAAAGAGCGGTAAAGTCATGACATACACTATTAATGTAAACAGAGCTTCCGCTCCGGCTCCATCTCCTGAAACCGAGCCTGCTACCGAGCCGGAAACCGAGACCGAAACTGAACCGGTTAAGGATACCACAGTTACGATAGACGGCAAGGAATACGTTATAAGCAAGACTTTCCCGGAGAATGAAATTCCTGACGGATATACAGCAGGAACACTTGATATCAGCGGTAATACAATAGAAACCGTTACAAACGACGTTACGGGACTGAATCTTGTATACCTTACAGATGCCGATGAGAATGGTGCAATATATATTTATGATAAGGAAACCAAGACCTTTGAGAAGTATATTGCATTCAAGAGCGGAAAGAATGTTTATGTATATCTGGATGCATCACACGCATCAGAGAAACCGGAAGGAATGGCAGAAACCAAATGTGAGATACAGGGTACTGAAGTCAAAGTTTACACACCGGATAAAGACAGCGAATTTGTATATTTCTATGCGGTCAATTCTAAAGGCGAGCGCATATGGTATGTATATGACACTGTAGAAAAAACAATACAGCGAAGTAATAATACATCATCGCAGCCGGCAATATCCGATGATGATATGCAGAAAGAACTGGATTCACTTAAACAGGACAATGATAAGCTTACAGAGTCCAAGGCATCACTCATAAAAGGCCGTAATATTACATTTATAGCCGGAGGAGTTGTGCTTGCAGCATTGATAGTGCTTGTGGTAGTTCTGGCTGCACACAAATCAGAAGAGAAACATTCGGTTGTAATACCTGATGAAGATGATTATGACTATGATAATGAAGATGACGATTCACAGTCTGACAATGCCCAGGATGAGCCGGATGCATTGTTAGCTGCCGCAGAAGAGAATACAGAATCCGAATCAGCAGAAGAAGAACAGGCCGCAACGGAAGAACAGGCCGCAACGGAAGAACCGGTTCAGGATACCGAGGATGAAACCGAAGCACCTGAGACGCCATCTGAGCCGGAGGTAAAAGAAGACGATTTTGATGATGTCAAAGATAAGGTAACCCAGGCGGATATGGATGCTTTTGTTACCGAGGCACAGCAGGTTGATGATGAACCCGCACAGAAACCGTCTGAGATTAAGTCATTGAAGAATGATGAAGACGGGCTTGAAATCGAGACCGAAATCATTGACCTCGGAGATGATATATTTGATGACGACGAAGAACCGGCGGCTAAGGAGCCGGAAAAGGAGCCGGAAAAAACCGGGGAAGAGCCGGAAACAATAGAACTTGAGCCGTCTGACGGAGATGACGAGGAATTTTTTCTCTAAGATAAATAATTATTAAAAAAGTATTAAATCAGCGCAGAATCAGCAAAAGATATTGCTTTTTCTGCGCTTGTTTGTTATAGTATATGTATAACACAGACATATGGTTATGTCATAGGGAGATGATGATATATGATTTTTACAATTGACTTTAACAGTGATGAGGCATTGTATGTTCAATTATGTAACCAGATTATAATGTGTATAGCGAATGAGAAGATACACGAAGGTGATTCGCTCCCGTCGGTAAGACAGTTAGCCGATAATATAGGAATTAATATGCATACGGTTAATAAGGCGTATTCGGTTCTCAGGCAGGAAGGCTATATTAAGTTGGACAGACGGCATGGGGCAGTGATTGCACTGGATATAGATAGGATTAAGGCTATGAATGAGCTTACGGACGAACTCAGGGTTGTGGTGGCCAAGGCAATGTGCCGTAATATCTCGACGGATAAGATTCATGCACTTGTTGATGATGTCATAGCTGAATTTACAGGAGAACAGGAGGTATAATCATGTTATGTGAAAAATGTCAGAAAAATGTTGCAACATTTCATTATACAGAAGTGGTTAACGGCGTTAAGAATGAACATCATCTGTGCAGCAGCTGTGCGGCCAATACGGATGTAAGTTATTATTCAAGTATTTTTGATAATGATATGCATTTTACCAAGCTTTTGTCGGGACTTCTCGGCGCACAGGGTTTCTTGTCAGATAATGGGAACGATGATCCGGCAGTGAATGTGGTATGTCCGAAATGCGGCATGACATATGGTGAATTCATTGCAAGTTCACGATTCGGATGCTCTGAATGTTATGATGTTTTCGGACCGCTTATTGCGGGTACAATTAAGAAGATACAGGGTAGCGACCGTCATACCGGTAAGAAGCCGATGCTATATAAGATGCAGGAGCAGAAACAGATACAGCCGGAAGGAACCGCAGGAGTAGATGAACATGATATTGCTAAAGAAATAGATTTTATGACAAAGAAGCTTAAGGAAGCCGTAGCTGTGGAAGATTACGCCGAAGCAGCCAGATTACGTGATGCGATAGCCGAACTTAAGGGAAAGGAGCAGGCATGAATAAATGGTACGAAAGTAACGGCGCCAACAGTGATGTGGTTCTTTCAAGCCGGATAAGGCTTGCGAGGAATTTCTCAAATTATCCGTTTGCATCCAAGATAAGCGATGAAGACGGAACCGAGCTGGTTAACTCCGTTGTCGGAACATTTCAGAAGGATTTTCCGGACGAATACAGATATTATTTTATGAACAGCTGCACCGAGGCTAAGAAGAATGCGCTCAAGGAACGCCGTTCTATAAGCTCGTATCTGGTAAAGTCAAAGAACGGTGCCGTGATCTTGTCGGGGGACGAGGGAACATCGGTGCTGGTTAACGGTGAAGATCATATAAGAATCCAGGTTATTGCCAATGGAATGAATATTCCGGCCTGCTTTAAGAAAGCCAACGAAATAGATGATTATATAGATTCACGATTTGATTATGCCTATGATGAACAATACGGATATAAGACCACATACCCGACTAATGTCGGTACGGGACTCCGCGCCGGATATACATTACATCTGCCGGCATTGTCGCAGACAAGAAAAATCACCCAGATAGGTACGGAACTTGGACGTTTCGGAATAAGAATGCGTCAGGTTTACGGTGATGAGGAAGACAGTTTTGGTAATCTGTACCAGGTGTCAACACAGAAGACGCTTGGACAGGATGAAAGGACGATCATCAAGGATTTTGATGATATTGTCCTGCAGATAATCAGTCAGGAACGTGAACAAAGAAGTGCTATATATGACAAGGATAAATGCCGCGCCGAGGATGTGGCATACAAATCATACGGCGTACTCAAATACGCGAGAAAGCTCACATTACGTGATGCGATGACACTTTTATCTGAACTTATGACAGGTCTTGCAATCGGAATTTTGTCAACGAAGGACGGTCATAATATTGATGTTAACCGGCTGATTATGGACATACAGCCTGCTGTGCTTAATAACTCGGCCGGCAAGGCATTATCGGTGGCTGAAACAGATATGTTAAGGGCACAATATTTAAGAAGTAACCTGCCCGAAATTGATTAATTAATAAATATATGAAGGAAGTGATTATATATGCAAAGTGGATTTACCAAGAAAGCAGAGGAAGCATTAAAGAATTCCGCGACAACAGCATATGCGTACGGACATTCAAGTATAGGTTCGGAACATATTCTTATAGGACTTATGCAGACGGACGAGAGCGTTGCACAGACAGTGCTTCTTAAGAATGAAGTCGATCTGGAACGTTTTGAGGAAATGGTGAGCCAGCTTATGCATCCTGATAATATGGCTGAATATTCGGAACCGGAGAGTTACACTCCGAGAGCCGCGGGTATTCTCAATATGGCAGCCAGGGAAGCCAGAAGGTTTAAAGCGCAGTTAGTGGGTACGGAGCATATTCTTATTGCCATGCTCAAAGATTCCGAATGTGTGGCTACCAAGTTGCTTGCAACCATGGGGTGCAATATACAGAAAATATATGTCGATGTGATGATGGCAGTCGGAGATGCGAATAATTACGGTGCTTATAAAGATGAAATAAGCAATAAGAATAAGAAAAAATCACCAACAGCCACACTTGATCAGTACAGCAGGGATCTGACCAAGCTTGCAACGGAAGGTAAGCTCGACCCGGTAATAGGAAGGGAACATGAAATCCAGCGTGTTATACAGATAAGCAGCAGGCGGACCAAGAATAATCCTTGCCTTGTCGGAGAACCGGGTGTAGGTAAAACGGCAATAGTTGAAGGCCTGGCATTGCAGATTGCTGAAGGAAATGTTCCTGACACCATTAAGAACAAAAGAGTTGTGACACTTGATTTGTCAGGAATGGTTGCGGGATCCAAATACCGTGGCGAATTTGAAGAAAGAATCAAGAAGATAATCAACGAAGTCCGTAATGCCGGAAATGTTATTCTTTTTATAGATGAGCTTCATACAATTATCGGTGCCGGCGGTGCCGAGGGTGCGATAGATGCGTCCAATATATTAAAACCGTCGCTGGCTCGTGGTGAAGTTCAGATAATAGGTGCCACAACCATTAATGAATATCGTAAGTATATCGAGAAAGATGCTGCTCTTGAGAGACGATTCCAGCCTGTTAATGTTGAAGAACCGTCGGAAGACGAAGCTATTGAGATATTAAAGGGGCTTCGTAAAGCATATGAGACTCATCATAATGTAACAATCACTGATGAGGCACTTACTGCGGCTGTTAAACTATCGGAAAGATATATAAATGACAGATTCCTTCCTGACAAGGCTATCGATCTTATTGATGAGGCGGCATCGAAGACAAGGCTCGGGGTATATGTAAAGCCTGAGAAAATAAGCGAAATCGAGCACATTATAGAAGAACTTGACAAGGATAAAGAACAGGCTGTTGTCAATGAGGAATTTGAACGTGCGGGAGAACTTAAGGCACGTCGCGTGGAACTTGCCGGTGAACTTGACAGCCTTAATACACAGTGGCAGAAGGAGAAAGACAGCCGTAACCTTGTTGTAGGAGAGGAAGAAATAGCGGATGTCGTATCTGACTGGACCAAAATCCCGGTTCATAAAATAGCTGCGGGAGAGTCAGAGCAGCTCATGAATCTTGAGAAGACACTCCACGAAAGAGTTGTCGGACAGGAAGAAGCTGTAAATGCAGTCGCCAAGGCGATAAGAAGAGGCAGAGTCGGTCTTAAAGACCCTAAGAGACCTACGGGTTCATTTCTTTTCCTCGGACCTACAGGCGTGGGTAAGACAGAATTGTCCAAAGCACTGGCTGATGCAATGTTTGGCAGCGAAGCTAATCTTATCAGGGTTGACATGACCGAATATATGGAGAAACATAGTGTATCTAAGATGATAGGCTCGCCTCCGGGATATGTGGGATACGAAGAAGGCGGACAGTTAAGCGAGAAAGTGCGCCGCAATCCATATTCGGTAATACTTTTTGATGAAATTGAGAAGGCTCATCCGGATGTATTTAATATTTTATTGCAGGTACTGGATGATGGTATAATAACTGATTCTACCGGACGTAAGATTGATTTCAAAAACACCGTAATCATAATGACAAGTAATGCAGGTGCTGAGAACATAGTTGCGCCAAAGAATCTCGGATTTAACACATCGACCGATCCTGACCGGGATTACAAAACAATGAAGAGCAAAGTTATGGAAGAGGTAAAACGTCTGTTTAAACCTGAATTCCTTAACAGAATTGACGAGACAATTGTATTCCATATGCTTACACGTAGTGATATAGCGCAGATTGTTGACATAATGGTAAATTCTATCAACAAGAGAATCGGCGAACAGATGAATCTTCATATTGAACTTGATGATTCGGCCAAGGCGCTTATTGTTGACAAAGGATATGATGAGAAATACGGCGCGCGTCCGTTAAAAAGAGCACTTCAGACGCTTGTGGAAGACGAACTTGCCGAACAGATTCTCGAAGGCAGAATTAAGAATGGCGATAATGTTCACATAACATGCGCAGACGACGGTGATAAAAAACTGATTTTTTCTACAAATTAATGTAGCAATTAGACAGGAGATATATTATAATAAGATTACATTCTTTTTACAAACACAATCAGGAGGAACGGCAATGGCTGTAGTAAACGATTTGATCCACATAGAGGGCGATGGAACGATCAGTTTTGGTGATTACACACTTGATACCAAGACCAAGCTCGATAATGTTGAGTACAACGGAGATATCTATAAGGTTAAGACATTCAAGGAGATTACCAAGCTTGAGAGGAACGGAATGTTTGTTTATGAGTCTGTTCCGGGAACAGCTGTTAATAATTTTTCTATGAATGACGGTGCTGTCAGCATGAGAGTGGAAGGCAGTGAAGACCCTCAGATTACACTTGAACTTGAACCATCTACAGAGTACAAGGTATACGTTGACGGCGTAAGCATTGGCAGCATGACTACCAACATCAGTGGTAAGCTTGTCCTTTCAGTTACACTCGGAGGCGGTAATTCCGCAGAGGTTAAGGCTGTAAGAGCATAGAATGAATTTAATTTATGTTATTAAGGACTGTGTTTAACACAGTCCTTTGCACACCGGAAAGGCGGATATGGCAAAGGCTAAGAATATAACTTTTTTCTGTAAAGAATGCGGGTATGAATCATCCAAATGGATGGGGCAGTGCCCGTCATGCCAGGAATGGAATACAATGGTTGAGGCACCCGTGAAGGGTTCGGCACAGACCGGAAGTCATAATGTCGGTATAACAGGTATATCGGGGAATGCACCTATCAGGTTTTCACAGATAGATTCTAATTCTGAGGACAGATATACCACGGGATTCGGCGAGCTTGACAGAGTTTTGGGCGGCGGAATTGTCGCAGGCTCCATGGTGCTTGTGGGAGGTGATCCCGGAATCGGTAAGTCTACGATTCTGCTGCAGGTGTGTGCCAATATAGCAGCATCGCGCAAGGTTCTGTACATATCAGGTGAGGAATCGCCGGGACAGATTAAGATGCGCGCAGACAGAATAGGTAATATGCCGGATAATTTTACACTTATGTGTGAAACGAATCTTAATACAATTGATTCGGCAATCAGGGCAGAGAAGCCGGATGCAGTTGTTATTGATTCTATTCAGACGATGTATTGTGAGACATCGGATTCGGCACCCGGCAGCGTAAGTCAGGTGCGTGAATCTACGAATGCTCTTATGCAGATAGCCAAGGGACTCGGAATAACGGTATTTATAGTCGGACATGTGACGAAGGAAGGCGTTGTTGCCGGGCCGAGGGTTCTTGAGCATATGGTGGACACGGTTCTTTATTTTGAAGGAGAACGAAGTGAATCATATAGGATAATAAGAGCGGTAAAGAACCGATTCGGAGCAACCAATGAAATCGGCGTGTTTGAGATGTGCCATGAGGGACTCAGGGAAGTGCTTAATCCATCGGAATATATGCTTGAGGGTAAGCCTTCTGGCGAACCGGGTTCGGTCGTTGTATGTCTTATGGAAGGTACAAGACCAATCATGGTAGAGATTCAGGCTCTTGTATGCCATACGAATTTCGGAATGCCGAGACGTACAGCTGCCGGAGCAGACTATAACAGAATGAATCTCCTAATGGCAGTATTGGAGAAGAAAGCAGGAATGCAGCTTTCCGGATGTGATGCTTATCTTAATATAGCAGGCGGACTTAAGGTCAGCGAACCTGCGTTGGATTTAGGGATGGTAATGGCGTTGATATCAAGTTTTCGTAATATTCCCATACCGGATAGGACAATAGTGTTTGGCGAAGTTGGCCTTACGGGCGAGGTGCGTTCGGTAAGCCAGGCCAAGCAAAGGGTTGCCGAAGCAGTAAAGCTTGGATTTGAAGAATGCATTCTTCCGGCGGCATGTCTTAAGAGTGTGGGAGATATAAGCGGTATCAGGCTTACCGGGGTTAAATCAGTTTCCGAATTATGCAGAAGGTAAATATATTTACGGAGGATTGGATAATGGAAGAACATTTTTTAACAGAATTTACACAGATTATCAATAATCTGGACGAGTCACAGCTTAAGGTTGAGAAACATGCATTTGATGTAATTAATTCATCGGATACATCGCTTAATCTTGTCAAAGAAGGAATTGCGAGCATTAATGACATTGTGGATGAGATTAACGGACTTAATACAATTGTTGAGGAATCAAAGGACAATATAAAGCGTCTTGAAGAATTGTCGGAGATGATTGAGAATTTTGCCGGCGTGATATCTAAAATTGCATCCAAAACCAATATGCTTTCTCTCAACGCATCGATAGAGGCGGCAAGAGCAGGCGAACAGGGCAGAGGATTTGCGGTTGTAGCCAAGGAAGTTGGTAATCTTGCAGCGCAATCGACAAGTTCATCCAAGGATATAGCTGATACAGTTCATGAGGTACATGATTTTGTGGAGACAATGGTTTCGATGATGAATGATATATATGAGCGTTCTGTGAAACAGAGCAGTAAAGCGGCTGATATAGGCGTTCTTCTTAATAAGATTCTTGAAGCGGCCAAGGTTGCCAATGATGAGTCACGCGGAATGGAACATGAAATAGCATATCAGAGAGATATTACCGATAATGCCAAAGATGTTATTTCCAAATGTAATAAATAATTTGCAAAATTGTCGTAAAGTCAAGTAGTAAGTGCAATTTTTTGAAAAAAATACAATAAAATACAATCATAACCCAAGTTCCTTTAAAGCGGCCGCGAACATGTCATTTGATGATTGCCAGCCGAAGAGCTTCCGAGGATAGTTATTTATCCAATTCTCAAGCCGAACTATATCCGAACGGGTTACACGCGTAAATGTGCAGCCCTTCGGATAGTGCTTCCGGATCAGCCGGTTTTGGTTCTCATTACTTCCTCTTTCGCAGCTGGTATAAGGATGGCAATAGTAAAGATCAACACGCTTAT
>OHKS01000758.1_pt1 | contig 11769 bp, 13 predicted proteins | sample 1568881 | NCBI WGS metagenome assembly OHKS01 (sample SAMEA3879569, study PRJEB24766) | human gut metagenome | biome: human-associated habitat; feature: feces | place: USA | collected 1985/1987 | reverse complement strand
TACCACTGGAGCGGCCGCGCCAGAAGTTGCCGCCGCCCACAACGATGCCGATCTGCACGCCAAGCTCATGGGCCTTTTTCACGCCGCCGCAAATGGCGTCCATGGTGGGCTCGTCAAAGCCCATGCCCTTTTCGCCGCCCAGCGCCTCGCCGCTGATCTTCAAAAGGATACGCTTATATTTCAATGTCATAATCCAAACACCACCTATTTTATCTTTCGCCGGACAGACCCGGCATTTTTGCTATACTCTATTTTACAATAAATTCGCCACATTGTAAACAGTCAAACGCGTCGTTCTTCGCAAAGCTTTTGTGAACGAATGCGCAGCGCCCGCAAAGCCTGCTTTTGCTCCGGGGGGATGCGGCGGCTTTCTACTGCTTTCTGGATGGTCTTGTTGTGCGTCCACACGTCCAGCCGCTTTTCGGTCAGCCACGGCAGTGCCGCTGCGGGCTGCTTTGCCAGTGCAGTGGCAAAATACCACGCCCGCATCATATTGACATAGTATTCCTCGCTGTGCACCGCCGCCACCCAAGCCAGATATTCCGGCCGGAAGGCATCGTCCAGATAATACCGCAACAGCTCTGCCTGCCGGGCATCGCATACGGCCTGTAACACACCGGCTGCCGTACACCCCAGCAGAAACGCCGCAGCCAGCAGCCAGCAATCCCGGGTGGCGTGCCGCTTTGCCGGGATGCAGGGCTCTTTTGATGGCAATTGCTCTACGGGCTCCGGTGCAGTTTCCGGTACAGTCGGCAGAGCAGGCTCTGCTTTCTGCACCGGCAGACTGACCGTCTGTGGCAGCAAGGACAGGTTTTCCTCCGGTTTGGTCTGTTCATAGATCCACATACGCTGTTTTCTCCCTCTGATGGATTCGATTTGCCGGATCGATCAACGAAGCGTGTGCCTGTGGCTGCGCAGGGTGACCCCAAGAAGCCCGCCAATGCAACCGCAGAGCAGAACCGCCAGAAGGCGGCATACCACAGCAGGCTCGGCGGCTGTGCCGTTCCATACAGCAGAAAGCGCCAGCGGCACTGCCAGAAATGTACTTTGGAGCAGTCCGGTCAGCAGACCGCGCGCTTTTTTACGAAACGCTGCCGCCAGCGCACACAGCAGACTGCCCATGCACACGGCTGTTGTGGCAAGTATCGGCACTACACTGCCGGAGCAGCCCTGTCCGGCCATCAGCTGCGCAAAACCGGCCAAAGCTGCCGCCGTTACAGCTACCCCAAACACCCCGAAAAGCAGAAACGAAAGAAGCTCCGCCGGGAAACCTCGAGACTCAGACATAACAAAACCGCCTCCCTGCACATAGTCTATGCAGGGAGGCGGTTCATGTATGCACGGTGTAAACGCTTACTTCTTGTCGGCAGGAGCCTTGTCCATGTTCAGCTTTTCGACCGAAGAGATCGCAGACTTGGTGAAGCGGATCTTCACGCGGTCAGCGCCGGTCTCCAGAACAAAGGTGTCGTCCTTGATGGCGACAACGCGGCCAATGACACCACCGATGGTGGTGACCTGATCGCCGATCTCCAGACTGCTGCGCATAGCGGCATCCTTCTTTTCCTGCTTCTTCTGAGGACGATAGATCATGAAGTACAGCAGAACCAGCATCAGTGCCAGCGTGAAGAACAGGCTGATGTAGCCTTCGGACGTGGTAGTCAGAAATTGCATGGGGCAAAATCTCCTCTCAAAAATTCAGATAATGCTATTATACCCTCTTATCAGTCTTGTTGCAAGGCTAAAGTTTAAATTCGGGTATCCAGAAGTTTAACGTATCTGTCATGGAAAGCGGTAAAGGTACCGGCATCCAGTTCATCCCGGATGCGTTCCATCAGGTGATTGTAGAACCACAGATTGTGCATCACGGTCAGGCGCATACCCAACATCTCATCTGCCTTGAGCAGGTGCCGGATGTAGGCGCGGGAATAGTTGCGGCACACCGGGCAGCCGCAGGCGGGGTCAATGGGACGCTCGTCCCGCTCATACTTGGTATTTTTAATGTTAATGATGCCGCTCCATGTATTCAGGTGGCCGTGGCGGGCATTGCGGCTGGGCATAACGCAGTCAAACAAATCCACACCACGGGCTACGGCCTCGATGATGTTGCCGGGAGTGCCGACACCCATCAGATAGCGGATCTTGTCCTTGGGCATGTGCGGCTCCACCTGACTGATCATCTCATACATCACCTCGGTAGGCTCACCCACAGCCAGACCGCCGATGGCATAGCCGTCCATATCATACTCCGCGATCTGCTTCATATGCTCTACACGCAGATCCGCGAAAGTGCAGCCCTGATTGATGCCAAACAACAGCTGATCCGGGTTGACTGCCTTTTCTTCATGCTTTAGACGGTTCATCTCCGCCTTGCAGCGCAGCAGCCAGCGCGCCGTGCGGGCGCAGCTGTTTTTGGCATATTCATAGGTTGCCGGGTTTTCAACACACTCATCAAAGGCCATAGCGATGGTGGAGCCCAGATTAGCCTGAATCTGCATGCTCTGCTCCGGGCCCATAAAGATCCGGTGTCCGTCCAGATGAGAGTTGAAGGTCACGCCTTCCTCGGTGATCTGGCGCAGCTTGGCCAGACTGAACACCTGAAACCCGCCGCTGTCCGTCAGGATGGGGCCGTCCCATTTTGTGAATTTGTGCAGGCCGCCCATATCGGCCACCAGCTTATCACCCGGACGCAGATGCAGATGATAGGTGTTGCACAGCATGACCTGTGCGCGGATATCCTTGAGATCCAGCGCCGAAAGACCACCCTTGATGGCAGCGGCCGTGGCAACATTCTGGAACGCGGGGGTCTGTACCGTACCGTGGACCGTGGTAAACTCACCGCGGCGGGCGGCACCTTCCTGTTTGATAAGGCGGTAAGGCATAGATACTATCTCCATTTTATATATTGTCCGAAAAAAGCGGCGCAGGGGGCTTTTCCCCGCACCGCCTAATAGAATATTATAGAAGAAAACCGATGATTCGTCAACCGGCAATCAGCGAATAAACATCGCATCACCGAAGCTGAAGAAGCGGTATTTTTGCTCAACAGCGGTCTTGTAGGCAGCCATCGTCTTATCATAGCCGTAGAAGGCGGCAATCAGCATGATAAGGGTGCTTTCCGGCAGATGGAAGTTTGTGATCAGGCCGTCAATGGCGTGCAGTTCGATGCCGGGATAAATAAAGATGCTGGTGTTGCCGCTGCAGGGCACGATCTTGCCGTAGCGATCCCAGACGGATTCCAGCGTGCGGCAGCTGGTTGTGCCGACAGCAATCACGCGATGGCCCGCCGCACGGGTCTCATTGATAAGCTTCGCAGTCTCCTCGCTGACAGAGTACCACTCGCTGTGCATCTGATGGTCCTCAATCTCCTCCTCGTTCACAGGGCGGAAGGTGCCAAGCCCGACATGCAGCGTAACCTCGGCAATGTTCACCCCGCGGGAGCGGATGGTATCCATCAGCTGCGGGGTAAAATGCAGGCCGGCCGTCGGCGCGGCGGCACTGCCAAGCTCCTTGGCATAGACGGTCTGGTACTGGCTTTGATCCTCAAGCTGCTTCGTGATGTAGGGCGGCAGAGGCATTTTGCCGAACTCGTCCAGCTTCTCATACAAAGTCTCTGTATCATAGCTGAAAGTTACATGCTTGTTGCCGTCCGGCAGCGTCTCGTCCACCACGGCAGTCAGGCTGCCGTCACCGAATTCCACCTTTGTGCCGGGCTGCATCCGCTTGCCGGGGCGGGCCAGACACTCCCATGTATCGCCCTTGACCTGACGCAGCAGCAGCAGCTCACAAACCGCACCCGTGGGCACCTTGGTGCCCATCAGGCGGGCGGGCAGGACCTTGGAGTTGTTGACCACCAGAAGATCGCCCTTTTCCAGATAGTGGGGCAGCTCATGGAATACCGAGTGCAGGATCTTATCGTTCTTGCGGTCCAGCACCATCAGGCGGGCAGCGTCCCGCGGGTCAGCGGGTTCCTGCGCGATCAACTCTTTAGGCAGGTCATACCAGAAATCTTTTTTTAACATGATTTTTCATCCTTTTTCACTTTAAAGCGATATTATCTTGACATTCGTTCCGGAGCATACTATAATGAATCCAAACACAGAGGCGCGAAGTGCATCAGTACCGGTTTCTTTATTCCCTGCCAAGGGCGGAAACGGGAAAGGGTCCTTCGCCGAAGGGGATGCGCGGCACGCATCTTCCTGGGTCCGCAGCCGAACAGGTGCGGGACTGTCACACCGCAAAACGGTGTGTTGCGCTGTGTTATATGCAATATGATATTATATTGCATTTTGTGCCGGTTTTCAAGCCGGTTTTTTTATTATCTGTGCAAAATTTCGTTTGGACTGCATAGATATTGGGAAGGGTTTGTGAAAGGAAGGTCTTAGTCAGGATGAAACAGTACAATGTTGGTGTCATCGGTGCAACCGGTATGGTCGGTCAGCGCTTTATCACACTGCTGGAAAATCACCCTTGGTTCAATCTGGTTGCCCTTGCAGCCAGCGCACGCAGCGCAGGCAAAACCTACGAGGAGGCCATCGGCAGCCGCTGGCTCATGACGACCCCCATGCCCGAGAGCGTCAAGAAGATGGTCGTGCTGGATGCCGCCAATGTTGAGGAGGTCGCATCCAAAGTCGATTTCGTTTTCTGCGCCGTCAACATGAAGAAGGATGAGATCAAGGCACTGGAGGAGGCCTACGCCAAGGCCGAGTGCCCCGTTGTCTCCAACAACAGCGCACACCGCTTTACCCCTGATGTGCCGATGGTCGTGCCTGAGATCAATGCCGACCATATCGAGATCATCCCCGCACAGCGCAAGCGTCTGGGCACCAAGCGCGGCTTTGTGGCCGTCAAGTCCAACTGCAGCCTGCAGAGCTATGTGCCTGCCCTGCATCCCCTGCGCAAATACGGCATCTCGGATGTGCTGGTCTGCACCTATCAGGCTATCTCCGGTGCCGGCAAAACCTTTGAGACCTTCCCCGATATTCTGGACAATGTCATCCCCTATATCGGCGGCGAGGAGGAAAAGAGCGAGCAGGAGCCGCTGAAGCTGTGGGGTCACATCGAGGGTGACAAGATTGTGTCCGCAGATGCCCCCCGCTTCACGGCACAGTGCCTGCGCGTTCCCGTTTCTGACGGCCACATGGGCGCCGTCTTTGTACGCTTTGAAAATAAGCCGACCAAGGAAGAGGTTCTGCAGGCATGGAAGGAATTCCACGGCCCCGCACAGGATCTGAATCTGCCCAGCGCCCCCAAGCAGTTCCTGCACTATTTTGAGGAAAACGACCGTCCGCAGCCGAAGCTTGACCGTATGCTGGAGAACGGCATGGCTGTCAGCATCGGACGCCTGCGCGAGGATAACCAGTACGATTACAAATTTGTCTGCCTGTCTCACAACACACTGCGCGGCGCGGCAGGCGGCGCTGTTCTGCTGGCCGAGTTGCTGGCCGCCAAGGGCTATTTTGACTGATTCGATACAAAGCAACGCTTTGGTGTAAGGAGAATTTGTATGAAGAAACCCGTTTTTACAGGAGCCGCTGTGGCCATCATTACCCCGATGCACGCGGACGGCAGCGTCAACTATGACGAGCTGGGCCGCATTATCGAGGATCAGATTGCCCACAGCACCGATGCCATTGTCATCTGCGGCACTACCGGTGAGTCCCCGACGATGACCGACGAGGAGCATACCGAGTGCATCCGCTATACCGTCAAAAAAGTGGCCGGGCGCGTTCCCGTAGTGGCGGGCACCGGCTCCAACGATACAAAGTATGCGATTTGGCTGTCCCAGCAGGCCGAGGCCGACGGTGCCGATGCCCTGCTGCTGGTCACCCCCTACTACAACAAGGCCAGTCAGGCGGGCCTGATTGCCCACTACACGGCCATTGCGGATGCTGTGCATCTGCCCTGCATCCTCTACAATGTACCCAGCCGCACCGGCTGCAACCTGACCCCGGCCACGCTGGCGGAGCTTGCCAAGCACCCCAACATCAACGCCGTCAAGGAGGCCAGCGGCAACATCAGCCAGGTGGCGGAGATCGCCGCCCTCTGCGGTGATGAGCTGAACCTCTACTCCGGCAATGATGATCAGATCGTCCCGCTGCTGGCGCTGGGCGGCAAGGGTGTTATCAGCGTGCTGTCCAATGTGGCACCGCAGTACACCCACGACATCTGCGCCAAGTGGTTTGCCGGTGATTTTGATGAGAGCCTTGCGATGCAGCTGAAGGCGCTGCCCCTCATCAAGGCCCTGTTTGCCGATGTAAACCCCATCCCGGTCAAGTGGGCCATGAACCGTCTGGGATGGCAGGCCGGCGAATGCCGTCTGCCGCTTGTAGCCCCCTGCGCAGCCGTACAGGCACAGCTGGAAAAGGCTCTGCAGGATTTCGGCCTGCTGAAATAATTCGCAGCCGACCCTCCGTCCGGTACGGGTCGGCTTTTTGTGTTTTTGTGAAAGGAATGGCAACAATGACGGATATCATCATTCAGGGCATCTGCGGCCGCATGGGGCGCGCCCTGCTGGAGAAAATCGGTGTACGGGACGATTGCCGTGTCGTCGCCGGTGTGGACCGCGAGCCGGGGCATCTGGGCGAGATTCCCATCTTCTCCGACTTTGATGCGCTGCCCTGCCGCGGCGTTATCATCGACTTTTCCTCTCCCGCCGGGGCTGTGGCTGCAGCACAGTATGGCGCATCCAACGGTCTGCCCTGCGTGATCTGTTCCACCGGTCTTTCCAAGGCGGACGAGGCCGTGCTGGAGGCCGCCAGCGCCAAAACGCCGATCTTCCGCAGCGCCAACATGTCGGTGGGCGTCAATGTACTGATCGAGCTGGCGCGTCAGGCTACAAAGCTTCTGGGCGGCGAGTTTGACATCGAGATCATCGAAAAGCACCACCATAACAAGCTGGATGCTCCCAGCGGCACCGCACTGATGATTGCCGATGCCATCAACGCCGAGGCTGACGGCCGGTATGAGTATGTCTACGACCGCACTCAGGTTCGCCAAAAGCGCGGCGCGCAGGAGCTGGGCATCAGCTCGGTGCGCGGCGGCGGCATTGTGGGCGAGCACGATGTCCTTTTCTGCGGCCCTGACGAGGTCGTCACGCTGAGCCACAGCGCGGGAAGCCGCGGTGTCTTTGCTGACGGTGCCGTGCAGGCTGCGCTCTACATTGCGGCTCTTGCCCCGGGCTACTATACCATGACCGATCTGCTGCGGGGTAAGCTGTTATGCGAATGAAAGGAAACGACATTGCCGCCTGTCTGGTGATTGCGCTGGGCGTGGGCGGTGTGCTGGCCGGCTCTCTGCTGGGTGTCGGCAAGCAGGAGCAGGCCCTGCCCGCTGCGGAACCGCAGCCGGTGGCGGCTGTTGAGCCCGCTGCCACACCGGAGCCTACCCCTGAGCCGCAGCCTGTCGTGGAGACCGTGCGCTTTTCTGCCACAGGAGATGACCTGATCCATGACGGCATCTTCCTGCAGGCCAAGCAGCGCGGCGGCGACCACTATGACTTTTCCTTTGCCTATGAGAACATGCGGGACTTCTACACCCAGTTCGATGTAAACTGGCTCAATCAGGAAACGCTGGTCAATGACGCTTTCGCCCCCAGCGGCTACCCGATGTTTTCCACCCCCGGTGAGATCACCGATACGCTGTACAGCCTTGGCTTCCGGGTGTTCAGCCTGTCCAACAACCACAGCTATGACAAGGGCGCTGCAGGCATTGATGCCTCGCGTGAGCATTGGGCCGCCATGCCGGATGATGTTGTCTCGATGGGCTTTTATAATCTTGACACCTATGACGATTATGTCTATCAGACCGTCAACGGCATCACTTTCGGCTACCTGTCTTATACGGAGCATACCAATGGGCTGCCCACCCCCTCCGGGGCTACCTACGGCGTGGTTTATCTCGATGACCGTGATACCATTGCCCGGCAGATCGCCGCTATGCGCCCCAACTGTGATGTGCTGGTGGTCAGCGCGCACTGGGGCACCGAGGGCACCCATGTGGTCAACGACTTCCAGAAGGATACTGCCCAGTGGCTGGCAGATCAGGGCGTTGACCTGATCATCGGCACCCACCCCCATGTAACCCAAAACGCCGCATGGCTGACGGGCGCCAACGGCAATACCACCCTTGTCGTATACAGTCTGGGCAACTTCATCAATGCGCAGTCCTCGCCTGATAATGTCATCGGCGCGATTTTGGACATGACCTTCGAGAAAACCACCCAGCCCGATGGCAGCAGCACCGTTGCCATGCTTGACCCCAAGCTGCACTGCGTCATAAGCCAATATGAGGCCGGGTATAAGGATATCCGCGTCTACCCCTACAGCATGTACACCGATGAACTGGGTGCCGCCCACGGCGAGTTTACCCTCTCCCGCGAATACATTGAAAGCGTGCTCCGCAATTCTATCGACGAGCAGTTTATTACATTCGATTGAAAGAAAGGATGACTGTTTATGTACGGCGTCAGCAAGATCACCAGTGAGCAGAATATCATGCTCACCACCTTCCCGGGTGCCCAGTACAGTGCCCAGAGTCTGGCCGAGCATCTGGATGTCTTTGCAAAGGCAGGTATCGTGGTGGATATGATCTGCCAGAGCGCACCCCGCGGCTCTGCGGTGGATTTCAGCTTCACGACCAGCTATGACAACTTTGCCGCTGTTATGCGGGCCCTGCCTGCAGCGGCCAAGGCCAATCCCCCGCTGGTCTCCGGCGGCTACAGCAAGATCAACCTCTTTGGCGAGGATATGGTCACCAGCTGCGGTGTCGGCGCCCGTGCGCTGGCCGCCCTGGCCGGGGCAAGCATCGAGATCGTGCTAATCACGACCAGCGACCTCGACATTTCGCTGTTGATCCGCCAGCAGGACGAGGACGCCGCCCTCGAAGCCCTGCACAAGACGTTTGCAGTCTGACGGCAATCAAAAAACAGGTGCAGCCCCATTTAAAGGGCTGCACCTGTTTTTTATTTATTCTTGCGGTAGCACTTTGCTGCCAGAAACGGCAGGAATACAACCCCATACATAATGGCGCTGATTGCCACATCTGTCCAGCTGATGATCTGATTTGAAATATCCGCCGTACCGGTCCAGACCAAGACCATGTTGTTGTTGAGGTAGTGCAGCACCACGGGGAGCCAGATATTTTTGCCGCACTTCTCATACGCAAAGGTGAAAAATACACCGAGCGTCACGCAGGCAACAAGCTGTGCGGCAATGCTCTGCAGTGAGGTGTCGGGGCTGTAGAAGAAAAGATTCAGCGGCAGATGCCACAGCCCCCACAGCACGCCTACCGCCAGTGCGCCGCGCCGTGCGCCCAAGCGGTTTTGCAGGGCGGGCGTCAGGTAGTAGCGCCAGCCGTATTCCTCGCCAAAAAACGGCAGAAAACTCAAAAAGAAGTTCGGCACAAGAACCACTGCCATAACCCACGGTGCAGATGTGCGCCAGTAGGCCAGATATTCAGCCCAGCTATCACCGCCCTGCATCGCCATCGAAAGAAAGACCATAGCGGTCTTGACCGCAAGGAAATAGACGCAGATGACAAGAGCCGTCAGCAGCTTGCCGTGCAGGCGCAGACCGTAGTCTTCGCGCTTTGTCTTTTTCTCGGTCAGCAGGAAGATCCAGCCCAGCACCGACGCGATAATGATGACAAAGTTTGCAATATTCAGCCAGCCCTCCTGCGGCAGGAACGCGGACAGAACGCTCATGACGAGCATCAGTGCAGTGGCCGCGATGTGCAGGATGTAAAACCGCTTGGGCGTATCCGGCCGCCGCGCCAGCAGGAAGGCCAGCATGACACCCGCCGCCGGGTAGAACATCTGGGCGTTGGCAAAAATGCTTGTATCCTGCCCGTTCTGCAGGCAGATGTACAAAAGCGGCATCATCAGAAACGGCACCGCATAGGCACAAACGGCAAAGACGGTCAGCTCGCGTTTATTCGTTTTCATCATCGTCCTCCTTGGGGTTTTCCAGTTCTGCGTGGCGCTTTTTGTAAGCCTGCATGATGAGCTGCAGCAATGCAAAGCACAGCACCCAGGTACAGACCCCCATGATGACCGCCTGCAACACCGCAATGCCCGCGCCAAGCGCTGCAAATTTGATAAGCCCCCACACAAACACGGCAACACCGCCCACAGCGGACACAGCGGCATTGGTTTTCGTGTTCGCCTTAAGGTGGCGGTCCCAGATACCGGCACGCAGATCACTTATGACCGAATAGGCACTCCCCAGCATAAAGATAAACCATTCCGCCGCCATCTCCCGCGGAGTAAAGCCCAGCAGACTTTCGATGATAAGCGCCGCCAGCAGCAGCACCCACAGCGCCCAGAAGCCGCAGGACTCAATTTTTAAAAGGGTCTGCTTTTGCATTTCATCAAGATTGTCGCGCTTAAAAAATTCTTTTATGTTCATCGCTCATTCCTCCCAGAACAGCTCGTCCAATGTCTTGCCCAGCACCCTGCAGATGCTGCGGCAGAGGTTGATCGTAGGGTTATACTCCCCTTTTTCAATGGCGTTGATGGTCTGGCGGGACACGCCTACCGCCGCCGCCAGATCCGCCTGCGTCATATCGCGCACGGCGCGGGCGGCTTTCAGCTTCAAGTTTTTTGCCATGTCGCTTGTCCTTTCTTCTTACGGTGGCTTTATTATATCGCGCACTTTACATTATGTCAAGTATATATTACTTTTTGAATGATATTTTTTGCTTGCAAAAGCAGCACTTGCGGCCCGGCGCGCGCTGTGCTATGATAATTTTATATACTATGATAAAGGAAGTTTGGCTATGAAGTACAGCTTTCCCGCTTTTGAAAACGGTTTTATCCGCGCCGCTGCAGCCAGCCCCGCCCTGCGCGTGGCCGATTGTGTGTATAATGCCGAGCAGATCATCGGCGTCATGCGCGAATATGCCGAGAAAAATGTTCAGCTGCTCTGCCTGCCGGAGTTTGCCCTGACAGGCTACACCTGCAGCGATTTGTTTTTGCAGGACACCCTGCTGCGCGGGGCGGAGGACGGCCTCGCTGCCATCTTAAAGGCCAGTCAGGGCCTCAACCTTGTGGTTCTGGTCGGTCTGCCGGTGCGCTGCACCGGCAAACTGTACAACTGCGCCGCCGTTGTGTGCAACGGCGAGCTGTTGGGCCTTGTACCAAAGCTGCATCTGCCCAACTACGGTGAGTTTTATGAAAAGCGCCACTTCATCCCCGGTATGCGTGAGCCGGAGTGCATCGAGCTGGCCGGGCAGGAGACGCTGATTGGCACCAACCTGCTGTTCGCCTGCAGGCAGATGCCTGCCTTTGTGCTGGCCGCCGAGATCTGCGAGGATCTGTGGGCGCCTGTCCCGCCAAGCTGCGCCCACGCGCTGGCCGGGGCCACGGTGGTGGCAAATCTCTCCGCCAGTGACGAGACCGTCGGCAAGTCCGCCTACCGCCGGGCGCTCGTCTGCGGCCAGAGTGCGCGGCTGCTCTGCGCCTATCTCTACGCCGATGCCGGCCATGGGGAAAGCACCACCGACATGACCTTTGCCGGGCACAATCTGATTGCCGAAAACGGCAGTCTGCTGGCCGACACCGCCCCCTTTGCAGGTGAGGCTGCCGTGACCGAGCCGGATCTTGGCCGCATGGTGCAGGAGCGTATCCGCAACACGACCTTTGTGCCGGAGGGGGAGTGCGTACGCGCCGTGACGTTTTCCATGCCGCTGCGCCCCACCCCGCTCGGCCGCGCGGTGTCGCCGCACCCATTCGTGCCGGACGATGCCGAGCAGCGCTTCAAGCGCGCCGGGCTC
>OHKS01000757.1_pt1 | contig 11778 bp, 17 predicted proteins | sample 1568881 | NCBI WGS metagenome assembly OHKS01 (sample SAMEA3879569, study PRJEB24766) | human gut metagenome | biome: human-associated habitat; feature: feces | place: USA | collected 1985/1987 | reverse complement strand
TTCTTTAATATTAATTAATTCATCATATAAAGCCCTTAAATTATATCTAACATTACTATCTAAAAATAAATCTTTACCACCATGAGTTATATATATATCTTCCCAATCTTTAGGATATAAACTTCTATATTTTTCAATCATTTCTAATGCTGAATAATATGTCATTAACTCATACATTTTACACCCTCCTTATTCGCAATATTTTCAAAGTACGAATATAGGTCATAGTGCAATGTACATTATGCCTATATTCCTTGTGTGATGTACTACGCAATTGCTTATAAATCCCACCCATCATTTGATTTGATGTATTTAGGACATTCATCAAAGTAGTTACAGAAATTTTTACAGAAATACTTACCACCTTTTGCTTCTGGAATGAATATTCCTTGCTCTATTGCGTTAGTAATTCTTTTTATTCTTGCTAACCCACGTTCAATGAAAGCGTGATCTATTTCTATTTCTTTTGTTTTTCGCTCTTTCGTAAAGATAAACACGAATCTTTTTGGATAGAACCCATACTTCTCTTTGAACCAAAGTGAATAAACTGTTGCTTGAATGTTATCACTTAGTTCACGCTTAGTGTATTTAGTAGAAGAACCAGTTTTATAATCGGCTAACACAACTTCTTTCTCTTCTATACTTCCATCAATTCTATCAATAAACCCTTTAAAGTGTAATGGAACTCCATCAATATAAAATTCATCAAATTCTTCTTCTGTTGCGATTGGCTTCATTGGAGCGTACTTTTCGTAGAAGTAATCAAATTGTTCCAATGCTTCTGTCATGTATTTGTCTTTCTTTCCATCTGGGAACTCACATTCAAATCTTAACACTCTATCGAAGAATATCCCTTTCATATCTTCGATAGTTAAGCTTTGTTTATAGTGCATATCAAATAAATCGTGAAGAAGTGAACCAAACTCACCATAAAAGTTTTTATCATCTTCTAATTTATCTTCTCCCATCTTGTTGTACTGTCTTAAACATTTGTACCCACACGTTTCATATGTTCCTAGACAACTAACACTAAACCTCTTCATTTTTATTCTCTCCTTTTATTAATATTTTTAATTCTTGAAAGAACCATAATAACATTATCCCACACATAGAACCCATAGTAACAAAAATGATATATGCAATTAATTCAGCTATATCCATTCTATCACCTCCATTTTTTAGCAAAATAAAAACTGCGCAAATGTAGGAATAAACGCAGTTTTTTCTGAAAGTGGCTTTATTGCTTTATCCACACCTTGTTAACATAATGTTAATAACTCTTTTGGTATAAAACACGCAGTTAAAAAGAACAAAACACGCAGTTTTTAATTATACACAACCTAATCTTTCAATATTATCTGATAACCATTTATTGTTACCATCTTTACGACCTTTGGTAAAGACAATGTTTCCTTCAACCAAATTGTGCTTACACGCTGTATAAACATTTGGGAAAACTGTTACGTCAATAATTGTTTCCCTATCCTCTAATTGTAAGAAACACATTTCTTTACCGTTTTTGGTCTTAATTACCTTCACACTATTTATTATACCACCAATCACACCAAAATTCGACACTTCTGAGTAATTTTTTACTAAAAATTTGTCTAATGGGTGGCTTGTTAGGTATATACCACAAACGTCCTTCTCCCAAGCAAGTTTCATTTTTTCGTTATATTCAGTAATCATTTCAGTTTCACGCTCTTTCTTGCTTCTAGTAGCGATATAAGAGTTAATTAAATCAACTCTTTCACCTTCCTTATCGAATACGCCACATTTAATCATAGCAAGTATTCCAGTTTTATTAAGAGTGTTACTATCTATAAGTTCTTGAAGCGTAGTTATCTTAGTGTTCTTAGTATAAGCGATAAGTTTTTCAACAGCTTTTTCACCAACGCCTTTTACACCAGATAACCCGAAACATATGTTCCCATCTACCACATCAAACCCTACGTGTGTAGCATTTATGTTTGGAGCTGTAATGTTTATCCCTAGAGCTTTACATTCAGCAATAGCAACATTTACAGTATCTCTATCGTCTTTATACATATCAATAAACTCGCACATATATTCAGCAGGGTAATAGGCCTTTAAGTAAGCAGTAGCAAAAGTAATAAAAGCGTAAGCCACGGCATGAGATTTGTTAAATGAATATCCCAAATCGAATCTATCAAATATGTTATTGGCAAAAGTAGATGTATAGCCATTAGCCATAGCACCGTGAACAAAATCATCTCTATATTCTTCAAGGTCTTTCACCTTCCTCATATAGTCGGCTTTCCCTAAAGTCCACCCACCAACTACATTCATTAATCTCATTGTTTGCTCTTGGAACACAATAGCTCCGTAAGTAGGTTCAAGTATTTTATCTACCTCTTCTATTCCGTAAGAATGACACATTTTTTCAATGTAATCTTTAGCTTCTTTAACTCCAGGCCTACAAACAGCTTCACAAGCGATTATATCGTCAAATTTGCTAGGCTTTAGCTTCTCAACAATAGCTTTAGCACTATCTCCATCAAGCTGAAACACGCCAGTTAAATGACCAGAGTTTAATAAACTATATACTTTCTTATCGTCTTTAGGTAAGTTCCATATGTCTATATCAACACCATATGTCTTCTTGATACGTGCAAGTGTTTTTCTAAGTATAGTAACAGTTTTAAGGCCTAAGAAGTCGTGCTTAATTAAACCAACTTTCTCAACTTTCTTTTTGTCTAAGCTTATTACATACTTGTTTCTATCATCACTTGCTGTATGACAAGGAGCATAAGTGTATATAGGTTCGTCAGTTACAACAACTCCTGCAGGGTGCATTGATTGTGTAGTAGTTATTCCTTCAAGTGCTTTCATAACTTCTATCTCTTTTTCCATACCTTTTGTTGCGAACATTAACGCAGGATCTTTAAGAGCGTCATCTATCTTTTCACAACCTTCTGGTATAAGTTTTGAAATTTTATTAATAATATTAGTAGGATAATCAAATGCACTTAGTATTGAACGAAAAGTAGCTTTAGGCTGAAGAGTACCGAAGGCACTAATTTGAGCAACATGTTCACTACCATACTTATCAATCATGTATTGAATACCTTTTTGTCTATGTTCGTAGTCAAAATCCGTATCTATATCTGGATAAGATAATCTGTCTACATTAATGAAACGCTCAAATAACAAATCATATTCAAGTGGATTTACTTTTGTTATACCTAGTGCATAAGCAACCAAAGAACCTACACCAGAACCTCTTCCTGCTCCACACATTAAGTTTTGCTTTATACCGTATTGATCTATTTCCATAGATTCAAATGCGTTAATATAATCAGCGACAAGCAAGAAGTAACCAGTAAAGTCCTTTTCAATAATTACTTTTAATTCGCTATTTATACGATCAATTACTTCCTTATTATATGTGTTACCAAATTTCTTTGCGTACCACTCATTCATTTTAGCTTTAATAAGTGCAACTTCTTCCTCTTTAGTAGGGCAATACGAAGGAGCGTGTATACTAGACAAATCAATTTCAACGTTACACTTATCTACTATTTCTTGCGTATTGTGAATAGCTTCTAATGGAAGAGGTAGCTTTAACATTTCTTCGTATAAATGTATATAGTAACTATCTCCATCAAACTTCCAACGTTTTTCATCATTCATTTTCTTTTGTTGTTGTATGGCAAGCAAAACTTCGTGAGCGTAAGCGTCTTCCTTAGTTAAGAAGTGAACGTCATTAGTTGCTACTATTTTAATTCCTAGTTTTCTTGCTAAATCAATAAGCTCTCTATTAACACTTTCTTGTACTGGAATAGAGTTGTGTTGTATTTCTACATATAAATCATCTTTGAATATGTTTTTATACATCATTAAGCTGTTATAAGCATTTTCTTTTTCACCATTTATGATAAGTCTACCGTGTTTTCCACCTATACACGCAGTAAGCACAATAAGGCCTTCTCTATTAGCAAATAAATCAGCTTCTTCTATCGTTGGTTTATAATAAAAATGCTCTGGTTTGTTACTTAACGCAACTAACTTTAACATATTTTTATATCCTTTTTCATTCTTTGCTAAAACTACTAAATGGTTACGTTCTTCTCTTCCAACGTAAAATTCACACCCTACTATAATTTTAAAATTCTTTTCTTTTGCATAGATATATGCAGGTATAATACCTGCCATAGTTCCGTGGTCAGTTATTGCTATTGCTTTATGGCCTAGTTCTATTGCTCTATCAATTAACTTTTCTACTTTGTTAGCACCATCACGCATAGAGTATTCGCTATGAACGTGAAGCTCTGTAAATCGGTTAAACATAAATATTCTCTCCTTTAACAGCTTTAGGTAATCCCAAAGCTTTTTTATAACTTTTATATTCTACTATTTGTTTTATTGTTGTTGCGTTAACACCAAATTTAATGGCTAATCTATGATAAGATTTACCTTTTCTATATTCCATTCTTATGTACCTTGCTTGTTCGTCAGTAAGCTTACGCTTGTTATGGTTCTTCCTTGTCTTTTGCTTACTTATTTTATCTGGCAGTACACACTCTCTAACGCCAACATCTACACCTTTATCCTTTAGTTCTTTAATTATATCCTCTATCATAATTTCTCTCCCTTTTGTGTATATAAAAAGGAAGCATTAGGCTTCCTTATTGTACTGTAGTTGTTTTTCCACACAAAGGACACGCAACTTCGTATCTTTCTTCAAGTAGAAATCTATCGTCAACTTTTATTTCAACGCTTATTTTGCAACATTCAGTTTTGTAAGTAGCGTAAAATTCTTCATTTGTCATTACTTACTCACCTCTATTGCCCATTTTAAATATGTAAGTGCTTTTTCTAAATCTTCTTTACCGTTTTTATGCTTGTATCTTGATACGTATTTGATTACGTTACCTATGCAAAAAGCTTCATAACCTTCAATACCAAGCTTGTCTTTTATGTAATCAATAACTTCTATATCGCCATTGTTATAATGATTTGGGTGATTTACAGTATCATTCTTATTTGATTCGTTTTCTTCTTTTTCTATTTCTTGCATAAAAATTTTTGCTAAATCATCTAAGTATTTGCTGTATTCGTTCATTACTCACTCACCTCGCTGTCATCAAAGAAATACTCAAATTTAGTAACGTTTATTTCTTCTCTTCTAAAGCCTAGGTCTTGCTCTATAGCTCTTATAAAATCTTCCTTAGCAATCTTTTGAATTTTCTTCATGTTGCTTTCGTAATCAGTTTCTAATATTTTTTCTAACTCTTCTTTAGTAAGTTCTATTGAACCATTTAATCTCACGTTAGCTTTTAAACATAATTTTCCCATTTGTTATTCCCCCATTTTATCTTTTCTTTCATTAGCGTCTTTAATTGTAAACCCATTAGGGAAACGCTCTCTAAGTTTTTTTATATTGCTTTCCATACATTCGTCCATTGTTATGTTGTTTACGTTGCAAAAATTAGCAATGTACCAAAGAACATCTCCTATTTCTTCAATCACATCAGTAATATCAAGCTCTTTGCCTTGATATATATGTTTTTTCATAATATCAATCACTTCACCAATTTCACCTGCAAGTCCCATGCACATATTTGAACACATAGCTTCATAAGGTAAATCATCTCTTAAACTTCTTCTCGCTTCTCTCTGAAATATCTCTGTATTACTTTCAAATCTCAACACATCTGCTACGTTATGCACTCTCTAATTCCTCCCTCAAATACGCTTTAAATTGTTTTAAATTGTAATAAAAATTAGTACGACCTATGTTAAGCGTTTTTACTATGCTTTCTATCTTGTGTCCTTCTAAATACATTAAAAGTGCTTTCTTCGTTTCGTCTTTTTCAAACTTACTCAAAGTTTCATTTACGATATCCTCGTATATGAGGATACTTAAATCATCTGACGCTTTCAACATCTTATCGAAGCCGAACACATCTAGCTCTTGCAACGCACTATTCTCGAAATTCTTTTGTTTCTGCCTTACGTAATCACGCAAGTACATCTTTAGTTCGTTAATAATAATTGTACTTAAATACGTTGTGAAAGAAGCTCGTCCACTCGGATTCCACTTGGTTACAGCTTTGTTTAAGGCGATTCCAAATATGTAATTAAGCTCTTCCTTTGGAACGTTTTTATAACTCTTGCCAAACTTATAAATTATTTTTATTGTGCTTTCAGCAATCATATTTAAGTACGTTTTATCACTTGTATTTTGATAGGCTATTACCATAGTTTCTATTTCATTTTTTGTAAATCTCAAGAATCTCACCCATATATAGGATAACACATATTTCCTATTTTTTCAACAAATTATAACGAACATTGACACGAAATATTAATTTTTTGTTCGACATTTGTTTTGTAAAAAGTTTAATTAAATTAAAAAAGCAATGCTAAACGCATTGCTCCATATTTTTATACATTTCTTCAAACTCGTATGGTTTGCATATTTTTATATCTTCCCACGTATTAGGTGTTATATCTCCTGGATCTACGCCCCAAGGTAAAACATATACGTTTATATCCATCTTACCTTTAAGCTTTTGTATTGCACTATAAGTAGCGTCAAGCCCTGCTTTATCTCCATCATACATTAAATTAACTGACGTGAAGTTACGTATAAGTATCTTCGCTTGTTCATCTGTTAGTTTAGCTCCGAAGCAACCTAAAGCAAATATATCTAAATCACGTAACTTTAACACATCAATAGCACCTTCAACGATCCAAGGTGTATTACCTAAATTTAGGTGCATACCGTATAAGTATTCACCAACCTTAATTCCAGTAGGGTAATGCAGCCATTTAATAGGATTGTTATTATCTCTTCTACGCATTGTAGCTCCTATACACGTTCCACTTTCATCACGAATTGGAAACACTATTCTATCCATATCTTTAGAGTAAGATACTTCAAATAGTCTAAGCGTTTCTTCGCTTATGCCCCTATACCTTGATATGTCTTTTAATTCACCAAGCTTTGCTAGGTTATACTCTTCTGTCTTGCATATAGTCTTTTTATTCATTATTGACCTTTTCCATTGCTCTAGCTCTTTTAAATTTTCTCTAGTTTTTGCGTTATAAGTAACGTTAGTAACATCTATATTAAGTATTTGAGCAACTTTATTAGCAACGTCCTTAAAATTCGTTTCAACATCTAAATTCTCCATTTCAGCAACGAAGTTAAATACATCACCTCCACGTCCACACGCTGTATGGCAGAACCAAAGCCCATTGTCTTTCCATACAAAAGATGTTGGATTATCACCTCCGTGTATAGGACAAGTACATCTTATTGTGCTTCCAAAATTATGTATTCGGTTAACTCCGTAATAATTTAATACATCTACTATTCTATCTAAATTCATTTGAGATTGCACTAATTCAACGATATTCATCTTACGCTTCCTCCATTCTTAATATTGGTCTATTGTTATATATATTTATCGGTGGAAGGTCGCTAGAACCACTTCTTTGAAATGCTAACCATAATGTTTGATTTCCCTTCTCTAAACCGTTTCTAGCCAGTTCTTCATCAGTTTTATTTACTAAGAAGAACAACTTGCTTGCCATGTGAAGTATTCTCTTAGAACCACCAATGAAGCTTTGCCCTGGTTTACCACTTATTGCTTGTTCATCAGAATTACTTTGACACGCAGATATAACTGGTATGTTAAGTATTCCTGCTAAATCTTTTAAGCAAGTAGTCATATAACCCAATCTTTGATATTCTTGTGCTGACGCTAATTGGCTAACATCAGATGGTGGAAGCTTTATATAATCGAATATAAGAACATCACATTTACCTTGTAAATTCTTTTGCTTTGCAAGTGCTGTAACTTTCTCTACTGTAAAATCTGGCATATATATATGATTAAATGGAGCTTCTTTTATCATTTGAAGTGCTTCGTTTATTCTATTTGTTTTATCTTGTGCTAATCCATGCTCTGTATTTTTAACAAACATACCATTACTTATTTCTACGTAAGGTACACCAGATAAACAAGACAAAAGTCTATCTTCCATTTCCTCATCTGTCATTTCTGTACTAATGTATAGTACGCTTATGCCACTACCAACTGATAAGCTCATTGCATGATTCATAAGGATAGCTGATTTACCAGTTTTACTAGGAGCGCAAAATACTGTTAGTTCTCCCCCTTGATAACCTTGCGTATATTTATCATATTGCGTCCACCCAACTTTATATCCTTTTACGTCTGTTGGTGCATTTGCTCTTTCGTTTAACCTATCAGCTAATCTATCTCCCATTTTATACACCCTCCCCACATCACTATTATCTAAACTCATTCCCAATAAACTATCTTGAACACTATTTAATAGAACTGGTAAATTAACATCATCATCTAACATTCTCTCTTTAGTGTTTTCGCATAAAGAGTAAATATTTCTTCTTTTATAAGCATTGACAACTTTATCGACATACATACCTAACGTGTCTGAATATATTTCACTCATCATAAGTAAATCTATATATTCTATACCTCCAATTTCATTCAATGCTTCTTTACCTTTTGTATCTAAACTATTTATTATTGCAACTCCATCAACTCTAGTATATCCTTGACCTACTAGGTACGCAATAGCACTATAGATATATCTATTAGCTTTTACACTAAAGTGTTCTTTCTTTAACCCTAGCTCTTCGCATTTTAATATATAATCTGTGTTTTGCATTATTATTGTTAATATAGCACGCTCTGAACCACTATATGCTATCATTTCTTCTAATTTAATACTCATATCATCATCTCCCTTTCACTATTGGCGTAGATCGTATGCCTACGCCATATAATGTTTACATAAATTTATCTAAAAATGAACTCTTTTTAGGCTTTACTTCTCTATCTACATTAAATATCTTAATACCCAAGGTAGAAGTGTTATCTTTGCTTTTAACTTCTTTTAAGCGTATTTCATCAAGTATCTTGTTTGTAGCATAACTTAGGTATCCTGGGCTATAAACATTAGGTACGTTCCCTTCTTCTATATACTTTATTACACTTTCTAACTCTTCAACTGTATATACGTTTAGTAAATTCTTGAATTGTCCTATCCCTTGACGCATTAACGCAGGGGTAACTTTCTTATTTATTGCTCTGTAAAAATATTTACAAAGCTCTACTGCGAATTTGTTATTTTCTTTTGTCATACGTAAATCCCTCCGTGATATTCAACGAAGCACATTTCATCACAATAATAGTCATCACCTTTGTTTATTGCTTCGCCTAAATATAAACATACCTCATTTCCACAATTTTCGCAAATAGGTAATTCTTCCTTTTCTTCATCATATAATCTCATATTGTCTAACATTTTATACCACCTTCCCAGTAACGCTTTCATAATAATTATTTGTTATGTTTATATCACCTCTATAATGATAAATGTAATTATTATTAAACTGCGTTGATATAACGAATTGCTCTGTATTTATTACTTTTAAATAAGTTCTTTCTATTTCAGCTCTAGCAATCAAGAATTGGCTTATAAAATAATATAAGTCATAAAATCTTCTTCTGGAATAGATTCTTTTGTTATTTTGTAAGTAAAAGTTTTTGTTGCATTTTCAGCTTTTATTTCTTTTTTATCTTTTGCTACGAATAAGAATAAATCACCGTTATCTTTTACTAAATTTTCTAAAAATTGAACACTCTCTTTTCTCATACCAATCATTCCTCCAATTATAAAGCTAATTGTATTTGTATAGCTTTATTTATTTCTTGCTTTAGATGTAATGGTGCGTGGCCTATACGATCTTTTAATTGATATTTGCTTATAGCCATTATGTTCTCACACATCACTTTACTTTCTTTCTTTAAACCACACTCTTTTAACTCTGCTTCATTATCAATGATAACGTGAGTTTTGATAATTTTATTTAAACTAGATGTAACTGGTACTACTGTTACGCAATTACTAAAATTATTATAGAAATTATTACTTACAACAACTACTGGCCTTATCCCCTGCTGAACATCACCAATAGAGTTATTCAAATCTGCATAATATATATCACCTTTTAAACAACACATTATTTTTTCTTCTCCTTTTTCTTTCTTTTTAGCATTTCTTCTACTTGTAATTCACACTCTCTAAGGGTGCAATCCCCCCAATAATTTTCATTAATACAACCACTTTGGCACATAAATTCTCTCCTTTTTTGTATTAAAAAGGACGCATTAAGCGTCCTCGTTATTTGAATGGCACGAATGATTCTTCTTCGATACCAATATCTTCTGATTCATTAGGCGTTGATGTTTCACCAACTGTTTTCTTAGCGTCCTCTATTGTCATTCCAGATATTAAAAGCTCAACAACCATTGGATCGAACTTTTGTGTTATTTCATCTAAATCATAAAGCTCTAATCCTTCTGGTACTGGTTCGCTGTTCATTACTGGTACTGGTGTATACTTAGTGTCTAAGCCTTTTCCTGCTTTAACGATATTTATATCATATCCAGTAATATCACCCATAGATTTATGGAATGTTGCTAGAGTTTCAAATATACTCTTACCTTTTTGTAATATCTCAACTCTTTTTGTGTTTCTGTTATATACATTAATTACAAACTGTCTTGATAATCTATCTCTTGTATTTACGTTATTAGCTTTATCATAACGATATTTTGCACACATTGGACAATCCTTACCTAAACATACAACTGATAAGCCTTTACCATTGTTTGCATTTGCTAACCAATGAACCCATATAGCTTTTGGCTCTGCGTCTAAAATTCTTATTTGATTATTTCCATCTTGAAATTTAATATAATTTGTTTCGCTACTTCCTTCTTTTACATTTCCTTTTTCTAATGCTAAATCCCAATTTGACATAATTTCATACCTCTTTTCATTTATTTTTTTTATTTTTTATTACTCACTTTAGCGTGATTGACCATATATAAATTTTAACATAAATTACACGTTTTGTCAAAATACAACTATATTTGACAAGTTACGTAACTTATGAATTTTACTTATCTCTATATCATTTTAATATCCTCTTTAAGCCATTTGCTTTTACTCTTCTGTGCTTATTTTTTATAATTTGTTCTGTTTCCTGCTTGTTAGGAACGTACAGTATACCTTTTTTCACTCCTAGCACGTCGTATACGCCATTTTGTAACGCTTCAACATTACCAAACTTGATTAACTCTACTTGCTTTTCAATCGCCTTGTAGCGTGTTATACCATGATATGCTTCAAGTGCAATTTTAGCTTTAACGCTTTGTATTTCATTGCAGGTGTATATTCTACCTATGATAAACTCGCTATTGCGTTTACGCTGAAAGTATTCTTCACTTATCAACCTATAATCGCCATAGTATTTGTATAATCTCACTCCATCTATAAGGCAATACTCACACTTTTCATATTCTAGTCGTAGCTTTTCAAACAAATCATCATGTAGAATGAATTTTTGCTTCTTTAGTTGCTCCATTTTTACTCCTTTCTGTTCGTGTCAAGCATTTTTTAATTGTTAAATTTGTGTTAATTTTTTTAAAAAATGCTGTACTTTTTTACATTTTTTAGCTTATAATAAGGGGGAAGGGGGTTAAGCGTTAAGAACGCTAAGAACGTAATAAACGTAAAGTAAATAAATAACGTATTCGTGTTCTGTAAGAACACAACTTACGAAGTAAGTTAAATACGCTAATAACGTTATATACGCTTAAACCTCATTACATTCGGTTGATTTGCCTAAAGACAAATCATAAATATAATTCTTATAATTCTTCTTTTATCGCTTCTAAGTTTTCT
>OHKS01000745.1_pt1 | contig 11891 bp, 11 predicted proteins | sample 1568881 | NCBI WGS metagenome assembly OHKS01 (sample SAMEA3879569, study PRJEB24766) | human gut metagenome | biome: human-associated habitat; feature: feces | place: USA | collected 1985/1987 | reverse complement strand
AACCCTGTGGCACAGGTACTTTTCCGGAAAGCTGCTCACGCGGCAAACGGCCACGGGCGGAGCAGAGCCCCCGCCCCTACGCAGCAATAGCGTAACTGATATCTAAAATACTTTTTCATTGAGGTAACTTATGCCAAAATTAGTCATCGTGGAATCCCCTGCCAAGGCAAAGACCATTGGCAAGTATCTGGGCCGCGGCTACAAGGTCACGGCCAGCATGGGCCATGTGCGCGACCTGCCCGCCAGTACGCTGGGCATTGATGTCGAAAATGGCTATAAGCCGAAATATATCACGATCAAGGGCAAGCAGAAGCTTGTCAAGGAGTTGAAGGCCGAGGCCAAAAAGTGCGATGGCGTGCTGCTTGCGACCGACCCGGACCGCGAGGGCGAGGCCATCAGCTGGCATCTGGCGAACATTCTGGGGCTGGACCCCGCTGCGCCCAACCGCGTGACCTTTGACGAGATCACAAAGAAGGGCGTCAAGGAGGGCATGGCCCATCCCCGCGCCATCAACATCGACCTTTTCAACGCACAGCAGGCCCGGCGCGAGCTGGACCGTCTGGTCGGCTACAAGCTCAGCCCGTTCCTCTGGAAAAAGGTCCGCAGGGGCCTTTCCGCCGGCCGTGTGCAGAGCGTGGCCGTGCGGCTCATCCGCGACCGTGAGATCGAGATCGAGAACTTCAAGCCGGACGAATACTGGAACATTGACGCGCTGCTGCACCCGCAGGGCGAAAAGGGCGAGTTCACCGCCCGGCTGGCGGCAACGGCAGACGGCAAAAAGCTGACGGTCACGGACAAGCAGCAGGCTGATGCTGTGCTGGCCGCGCTGGACGGCAAGGATTACACCATTACCAAAATCGAAAAGGGCAAGCGCCGCCGTCAGCCTGCGCCGCCCTTTATCACCTCCACGCTGCAGCAGGACGCGAGCCGCGCGTTCGGCTTTTCGGCCACGCGGACGATGCGCGCCGCCCAGACCCTGTACGAAGGCGTTGACATTGCGGGGCACGGCACGGTGGGTCTGATCACCTACATGCGTACCGACTCGCTGCGCATCGCTGCCGAGGCGCAGGCCGCCGCCAAGACCTTTATCGCCGACCGCTGGGGCGAGGGCTATGTCTGCAAGGCGCCCCGCAAGTGGAAGAGCCGCTCCGCCACGGCGGCGCAGGACGCCCACGAAGCGATCCGACCCTCAATGCCCGAGCTGACCCCCGATGAGGTCGAGCAGAGCATCAGCGGCGATACCGCCAAGCTGTACCGCCTGATCTGGAGCCGCTTTATGGCAAGCCAGATGGCCGACTGCATTCAGGACACGGTCTCGGCGTCCATCACGGCGGGGGAGTATCTTTTCCGCGCATCCGGCTTCCGGGTGTCGTTTGACGGCTTCACGGCACTGTATGAGGAAGCCACTGACGACACGAAGAAAAAGGAGACCGCCCTGCCCCCGCTGGAGGAGGGCCAGAAGCTGGCGCTCAAAAAGCTGACGGCGGACCAGAAGTTTACCCAGCCGCCGCCGCTCTACACTGAGGCCACCCTCATCCACGCGCTGGAGGAGAACGGCATCGGCCGCCCGTCCACCTACGCGCCGATCATCACGACCATCGTGGATCCCCGCTGGGTCAGGCCGTCAACACGGTCATGATGGAGCAGTTCCCCGACATTGTCAATGTGAAATTCAGCGCTGACATGGAGAAAAAGCTCGATGTGGTCGAGGCCGGCGAGGCAGACTGGGTCAAGACGATCGACGAGTTCTATCAGGGCTTTGAGAAGAGTCTGGAGCAGGCCGAGAAGAACATGGAGGGCAAGCGCATCAAGGTCGAGGACATCCCGACCGATGAGATCTGCGAGAAGTGCGGCCGCCCCATGGTCATCAAGTCGGGCCGCTACGGCAAGTTTGTGGCCTGCTCCGGCTTCCCGGAGTGCCGCAACGCCCACCCGCTCGTCAAGGACACGGGCGGCCTCTGCCCGCTGGACGGCGGCCACATGCTGGTGCGCAAAAGCAGCAAGGGCCGCGTCTACTACGGCTGCAGCAACTACCCTAAGTGCAATTATATGACATGGGACGAGCCGGTGCCCGAGCGCTGTCCCCAGTGCGGCAGCACTCTGTTCAAAAAGAAAGGCCAGCTCTACTGCGCCAAAGAGGGCTGCGGGTTTGTGAAGGCGATTGAGAAAAAGTAACCGCTTTAAAGCCTCCCCGCAAAGGGGAGCCTGAGAGAGGACAAGTATGCAACTTAACATTATTGGTGCCGGTCTGGCCGGGTGCGAGGCGGCACTCTGGCTGGCGGATCGCGGCGTGCAGGTCGAGCTGTACGAGCAGAAGCCTACAAAATATTCCCCGGCCCATAAAAGCGCGGGCTTTGCGGAGCTGATCTGCTCGAACTCCTTGAAAGCCGAGCGCCCGGATTCCGCGTCCGGCCTTTTGAAAATCGAAATGAAGATGATGGGCAGCCATCTGCTGGACGCGGCCGAGACCGCCCGCGTGGCGGCGGGCGGCGCGCTGGCTGTCGACCGCGACGTGTTTTCCACCGCCGTGACGGAGATGGTGGAAAAGCACCCGAACATCACGGTCCGGCGCGAGGAGGTCACGGCGCTGGACGAGAGCGCACCGGTGCTCGTTGCCAGCGGCCCTTTGACTGAGGGTGCGCTGGCGCAGGCGGTCGCAGCGCTGACCGGGGACCATCGGCTTAGCTTCTATGATGCGGTGGCTCCCATCGTGACCGCCGAGAGCCTTGACTATGACAAGGTGTTTGCCGCGTCCCGCTATGGCCGGGGCGAGGCCGACTATCTGAACTGCCCCTTTAATAAGGAGGAGTACGAGAGTTTCCACGCGGCGCTCATCGCTGCCGAGCGCGCACCGCTCCACGACTTTGACGGCGATCTGACCGTCTACGAGGGCTGTATGCCGATCGAGGTCATGGCTGCGCGCGGCGCGGATACGATCCGCTTTGGGCCGCTGCGCCCGGTCGGCCTGCGCGACCCGCGCACCGGCCACCGCCCGTGGGCGGCTGTGCAGCTGCGTGCCGAGAACACGGCCCGCACGCTCTACAACCTTGTCGGGTTCCAGACGAACCTGAAATGGGGCGAGCAGAAGCGGGTGTTCAGCATGATCCCCGGTCTGGAGCACGCTGAATTTGTGCGGTACGGCGTCATGCACCGCAACACCTTCCTCGAAAGCCCCAGAGTGCTGACAAAGCAGCAGTTTCTGGCGGACCACCCCAATGTATTTTTTGCCGGGCAGATCACCGGGTTTGAGGGTTATATGGAGAGCGCGGCGTCCGGCTTGCTGGCCGCCCGCCAGATCTACGCGCGGCTGCAGGGCCGCGAACTGCCGCCGCCCCCGGCGGCCACGATGTGCGGCTCGCTGCTCGACTATATCACGACCCCGAACAAGGACTTCCAGCCGATGGGTGCGAACATGGGCATACTGCCCCGCACCGAGGAGATCAACGCCATCCGCGACAAGCGGGAGCGCTATATGGCGCTTTCGCAGGCCGCACAGGACGCCATGCGTGCATGGACGGAGGAATATAAAGCATGAAAATTTTAGTGGATGCCATGGGCGGTGACAATGCCCCGCTGTGTGTGCTGCAGGGCGCAAGTCAGGCTGCGGCGGAGTTTGGGGACGGCATGACTCTCACGCTGCTGGGCGAGGAAAAAGCCATCCGCGACTGCGCAAAAGAGAATAAAATTGACCTTGCACCGTTTGAAATCATCAACTGTACCGAGAATATCGACATGCACGATGACCCGGTCAAGGCTGTGCGCCACAAGAAGGATTCCAGCCTTGTCAAGGGCCTGACCATGCTGAAGAACGGCGAGGCCGATGCCTTTGTCTCCGCCGGCTCCACCGGTGCGCTGCATGTCGGCACCAGCCTGATCGTGCGCACCGTCAAGGGGGTCAAGCGCCCGGCGCTGGCCACCCCGATGCCCGGCGCCAAGCAGAATTTCCTGCTGCTGGACTGCGGTGCGAATGTCGAGTGCCGCCCCGAGATGCTCAACGCCTTCGGCACGATGGGCAGCGTCTACGCCGAAAAGGTCATGGGCCGCGAAACGCCGAAGGTCGCACTCGTCAACAACGGCGCCGAGGACACGAAGGGCACCCCCACCTACCGCGAGGCGCACCAGCTGCTGAAGGCGAACCCCTGCATCCATTTTGCTGGCAACATCGAGCCACGCTATATCATGGACGGCGAGATCGATGTCGTAGTCTGTGACGGCTTTGTCGGCAATGTGGTCCTCAAGCTGACCGAGGGCGTTGCCAAGACGCTGCTGGGTATGCTGAAAAAAATCTTTTTGCAGAATATCATCACCAAGCTCAGCTATCTGGGCATCAAGGGCGGTCTGGGTGAGCTGAAACGTATGATGGACTCCGAGGAGGTCGGCGGCGCGCCGCTGCTGGGTGCCGCCAAGCCGGTCATCAAGGCGCACGGCTCCAGCCACGCCAAGGGCATCAAGAACGCTATCCGTCAGGCCAAGCTCTGCGTTGCCAACGACCTGTGCGGCACGATGGAGAAGGCGCTGGGCGAGGTGGCTGCACAGAAGGAAGAAACAGACGCTTAAAAGGTAAGCCGCCCTGTAGGGGCCGGACATGTCCGGCCCGCGGCATAAAAAATACCGCCCGTAAAAGGGCAATCGAGATAAGGTTGAGGGCCGGGCATGCCCGGCCCCTACGGACCAGCCGGAAAGGTGAAAGAATATGGCTCACAAACCGGAAGAACTGCAGGAAGTCCTGCAGTATACATTCAAAAATCCTGCGCTGCTGCGCATTGCAATGACCCATACCAGCTATGCCAACGAGAGCAAGGTCGCCACGACCCACAATGAGCGGCTGGAATTTCTGGGCGACAGCGTGCTGTCCGTTGTGGTGGCGGACTATCTGTTCCACCAGTCCGGCCGCCCCGAGGGCGAGCTGACCCGGATGCGCGCAAGCCTCGTCAGTGAGGAGGCGCTGTTCCAGTTCGCGCAGGAGATCCACCTCGGCGAGTATCCGCCCGAGCGTTGTCTCCGATGCGTTTGAGGCCCTCATCGCCGCGCTGTATCTGGACGGCGGCATGGAGGTCGCGCGCAATTTCATCCTGCCCTTCATCACCGAGGGCAAGACCGCCGAGGACGACTACAAGACCCGTTTACAGGAGGTCGTCCAGCAGGACCCCTCCGCCGTTTTGAAATACGAGGTCACCGGCGAGACCGGCCCCGACCACAACAAGCAGTTCACCGTCTGCGTATGGCGCAACGGCGAGCTGCTGGCCGAGGGCAAGGGCCGCAGCAAAAAAGCCGCCGAGCAGCACGCTGCAAAGGTGGCGCTGGAAAAATTGCAGTAATATTGCCGTTTAATGATGCTCTGTAGGGGCCGGGCATGCCCGGCCCGCGGCATAAAAATCGCAGCCCGTTTACGGGTATACAGGGCGGGGTTGAGGGCCGGGCATGCCCGGCCCCTACGACCAGACAGAATCGAAAGGGTACACCACTTCATGCGCCTGAAAGAACTGGAAATCCAAGGCTTTAAATCCTTCCCCGATAAGACAAAGATCGCCATCGGGGAGGGCATCACCGGTGTTGTCGGGCCGAACGGCTCCGGCAAATCGAATATATCCGACTCCATCCGCTGGGTGCTGGGCGAGACCAGCTCCAAGCAGCTGCGCGGCACCGGCAAGATGGAGGATGTCATCTTCGGCGGCACCCAGTCCCGCGGCGCTATGGGGTTTGCCTCTGTCGCACTGACGATCGACAACAGCGACCACGGCCTTGACATGGACGCCGATGAGGTCACGATCGGCCGCCGGTACTACCGCAGCGGCGAGAGTGAATACTCCATCAACGGCCAGAATGTCCGCCTCAAGGATGTGTATGAGCTGCTGCTCGACACCGGCATCGGCCGCGACGGCTACGCCATCGTCGGGCAGGGCCGCATTGCCGAGATCGTCGGCGCCAAATCCGCCGAGCGCCGCGAGATCTTTGAGGAGGCGTCCGGCATCGCCAAATACCGCTACCGCAAAAATGAGGCCGAGCGCCGTCTGGCCGCCGCCGAGGGCAACCTCGAGCGTCTGCGCGACATTCTCAGCGAGCTGGAACGGCGGGTCGGCCCGCTCAAGCGGGACAGCGAGAAGGCCCAGCAGTTTCTGGAGCTGAGCGAAAAGCGCAAGGGGCTGGAGATCACCCTCTGGGTGGACGCCATCCGCCGCGCCAATGACGCGCTGCGCGACCAGCAGCGCCGGTACGAGGCCGCTCAGGCTGACTACGACCGCCTGAGCCGCCAGCTGGACGCCTTTGACGAGCAGAGCGCCGCCCTGCGGGAGGAGGCCCAGCAGCTGATGCTGACGGTCGAGCAGGCCAACACCGACATCCGCACCATCACCGAGGCCAACGCCGGCAGCGAGAGCGAGATCGCCGTTTTGAAGAACGAGAGCGAACACAGCCGCTTCCGCATTGACGAGGCCAACACCGAGCTGGAACGTGCCGGGCAGGGGCGGGAGAGCATCGACCGCGAGGCCGCTGACCACCGCGCTGCCATCGAGGCGCTGCGCACCGGTATGGCCGTGCTGGATGCCCGTGTGGCCGCGCTGCGCGAGGCGCTGCACGCGCTGGAGGAAAAGGCTGCCGCCAGCGGCGAACGGCGCGATGTCATTGACGCCGCCATGGCCCGATTGCAGGACACCGCCACTGCCGCGAAGGTCCGCGCCGCATCGGCCCAGTCGGCGGGTCAGGCCGCCGCCGACCGCCTGACCGAGGCGCGCGCGCAGGCCGAGGCGCTGCAGAACGCTGCCGCCGCCACCGAGGAGGAGCGCCGCCGCGCGGAGCGCCGCTTTAAGGACGCCGAGGAGGCCGTAACCCGCAGCGATAACATCAAGGCCGGCTTAAAGCTCAAGCTGGACAGCCGCCGCCGCCAGCAGGCGGACGCCGCCGAGGCCCTGCAGAAGGCCGACCGCGAAAAATCCGCCGCCGCCCAGCGCATCCATATCCTTGAGGACTTGGAGCGCAACATGGACGGCTACCAGCAGAGCGTCAAGTCGGTCATGCGGGCGGCCGGGGCAGGCCGTCTGCGGGGCGTCATCGGCCCTGTGGCCGGTATCCTCACGGTCGAAAAGGGCTACGAGACCGCCATCGAGACCGCGCTCGGCTTTGCGCTGCAGAACATCGTGGTCGAGGATCAGGGCTGTGCCCGCGCCGCCATCGGCTTTTTGAAGGATGAGCGCGCCGGGCGCGCCACCTTCCTGCCGCTGGACACCGTGCAGGGCACCCGCTTTACGGGCCGCTTGACCGGCACGGCAGGGGTTGCTGCAGACCTTGTCAAAGCAGACCCGAAATATCAGCATATCATCGACAATCTTCTCGGCCGCATCATCGTGGTCGAGGATCTGACCGAGGCGTCCGCCGTGGCGCGGAACCTCGGCTACCGCAACCGCATCGTCACGCTGGACGGACAGGTCATCAATGCGGGCGGCTCCTTCACCGGCGGCTCGACCGCCCGCAGTGTCGGCGTGTTCAGCCGCAAGCAGGAGCTGGACGAGCTGCGCAGCAGGCTGACCAAGCTGGAAGCCCGCCGCGCCGAGGCCGAAAAGGAGCTGGCCGCCCGCAAGGCGGAGGTCGATAACCTCTCCGCCCAGCTGGCCGGTGCCGAGGGCGAGGGCATGAACGCCGCGACCGAGCATGTCCGCGCCGGGCTGGAGGTGGAGCGCCTGACGAAAGCCACCGCCCAGAACGAGGAGACGGCCCGCAATATTGAGCAGGAGATCGCCGCCCAGCAGGCCGCCGTGACCCAGAACGAGGCCGCCCGCGCCGAGGCTGAAAAGACACAGGACGAAGCCGAAGCCGAGATGGCAAAGTACACCGCCGAGCTGGCAGCACTGGGCGAAAGCACCGGCAGCCTGACCGCCGAGCGGGAGCACATCACGACAGAGCTGTCCGAAAAGCAGCTGCAGCGTCTGGCCGATGAAAAGGACATCGGTCTGCACGAGGCTGCGCTGCAGGGCCTGCAGAGCCGCACCGGCGAGGCCGAGGCCCGCGCCCGCGAGCTGCAGACCGTTATTGAAGCTGCTAAGGCAAAGATCGAGGCCAACGCCCTGAAAATTGCCGAGATGGAGCGCACCCGCGGCGACAACCTGCAGAAGATCGCCGCTGCCGAGCAGACCATCCGCACCGCAAACGCGGCCCGCATGGAGAAGGAGGCCGCCGTTGAAAAGCTGAACCGCGACAATCGCGCCCTGACCGATGAGCGCGAGCGGATGAGCGGCGAGATGGCCCGCCTGGCCGAGCGCCGCACCGCCGCCGAGACCGAGCTGAACGATACCAACAGCAAGCTGTGGGAGGAGTACCAGCTGACCGAGGGCGAGGCCCGCAGCCATTGCGTACCGTTTGAGAGCCTGACCGAGCTGCGCCGCAGCGTGGCCGAGGTCCGCAGCAAGATCCGCGGTCTGGGCAATGTCAATGTGGGCGCCATCGATGAGTACAAAGAGGTCAAGGAGCGCTACGACTTCCTGAAGGCGCAGGTCACCGATGTCGAAAAGGCAAAGTCCGAGCTGACAAAGATGATCGCCGAGCTGTGCAGCGAGATGGAGGAGCTGTTCACAACAAGCTTCAAGCAAATCAACACCCACTTCCAGCAGATCTTCAAGGAGCTGTTCGGCGGCGGACATGCACGGCTGTATCTGTCGGACGAGGCGAATGTGCTGGAATCCGGCATCGAGATCGAGGTCTCGCCCCCCGGCAAGGTCATCAAGAATCTGTCCGCGCTTTCCGGCGGTGAGCAGGCGCTGGTCGCAATTTCAATCTACTTCGCCATTCTGAATGTCAACCCGGCACCGTTCTGCTTCCTCGATGAGATCGAGGCGGCGCTGGACGATGTGAATGTGGCGCGCTACGCGCAGTATCTGCGCCGCATGACCGATAACACCCAGTTTATCGTCATCACCCACCGCCGCGGCACAATGGAGGCCGCCGATGTCCTCTACGGCGTCACGATGCAGGAGGACGGCGTCTCCAAGATTTTGCGCCTTGATCTGGATAAGGTGAACGCGGAGCTGATTACCTAACGTACCCCTTTTTGTGGGGGCCGGGCATGCCCGGCCCGCCACATAAATACGACCACCCGCCAATGGGAAGCCACACAAACCCGCGGGCCGGACATGTCCGGCCCCTACGGGGCGGCAATTTCAAAAAGCAGAAGGAGGGCCAGCTATGGGCTTTTTCAACTTTTTCAAACGCGATATTACGGAAGAGGAGTTTCAGGAGCAGCAAAAGGTCAAGCGCGGTCTGGAAAAGACCCGCACCGGCTTTTTCCAGAGCATCGTCAATACGCTGACCAACGCGCAGATCGATGATGACCTGTATGACCGGCTGGAGGAGCAGCTCATTCTGGCCGATGTCGGCCCCGCCTGCGCCGTGCGCCTTGTGGATGAGCTGCACGATCAGGTCGAGGAAAAGCACCTCAAGACCGGGCAGGAGGCGCTGGATGCCCTGCGCGGCATCATCTGTCAGGAGCTGACCCCCCGCTACCCGATGGAGCTGGACGGCAAGCCCGCTGTCATTCTGGTCATCGGCGTCAACGGTGTGGGCAAGACGACCACGATCGCCAAGCTGGCAAGCCTGTACAAAAAGCAGGGCCGCCGCGTCATGCTGGCAGCGGGCGATACCTTCCGCGCTGCCGCCAGTGAGCAGCTTGAGCTTTGGGCCGAGCGGGCGGAGGTGCCGCTGGTGCAGGCCGGCATGGGCGCCGACCCGGCCGCCGTCATTTTTGACGCGGTCAAGAGCGCCACGGCCCGCGGCTATGACATGGTCATCGCCGACACCGCAGGCCGCCTGCACAACAAGAAGGGCCTGATGGACGAGCTGTCCAAAATTTCCCGCAGCGTCAAAAAGGCCAGCCCCGAAGCAAGCCTCGAAGTGCTGCTGGTGCTGGACGCCATCACCGGCCAGAACGCCATCAGTCAGGCACATGAGTTCTGCCGCGCTGCCAGCGCTACCGGCGTGGTGCTGACCAAGCTGGACGGCACGCCCCGCGGCGGCTGTGCGGTCTCCGTCTGGGAGAACCTCGGCCTGCCGATCCGGTTCATCGGTGTGGGTGAAAAAATCGACGATCTGATGGAGTTTGACGCCCAGACCTTTGTCGAGAGCCTGCTGCCGGAATCGGCTTTGCAGAAGGAAGAAAAGGCCGATAACACAGAGGAGGGCGAAGCATGATCGTCTGCGCAGCAAGCAACAATGCCGGCAAGCTGAAGGAGCTGCGCCGCATTCTGGAGCGGATGGGCCATGAGGTCAAAAGCCTGCGGGAGTTGGGCATCACGCTCGACCCCGAGGAGACCGGCACGACCTTTGCCGAAAATGCACGCATCAAGGCCGAGGCGTTCTGCAAGGCCAGCGGCCTGCCCACCGTGGCGGACGATTCGGGCCTTTGCACCGACGCATTGAACGGTGCGCCCGGCGTTTACAGCGCCCGCTATGCCGGGCACCACGGCGATGACGATGCCAACAACGAAAAGCTGCTGCGCGAGATGGCCGATGTGCCGGAAGGGCAGCGCGGCGCAAGGTTTGTGTCCGCCGTCTGCTTTATGCTGCCGGACGGCCGTGCGCTCGAGGTCGAGGGCGAGTGCCCGGGGCGCATTGCGTTCAGCTTACAGAACGGGGACTACGGCTTTGGCTACGACCCGCTGTTCATCCCCGCCGACTGCGGCGTGGGAAAGCACGATAAGCGCCCCAACACCGAGGGCCGCAGCTACGCCCAGCTGACCCCGGATGAAAAGGACGCCATCAGCCACCGCGGCAACGCGCTGGCAGCGCTGGAAAAGCAGCTGCCCAGCTTTCTGGGGGAGTGAAATGAAACTGACTGCGTCAGTTTCATTTCACAGACAAAAAATAAGTTCTATTGAAAATAAAGGAGAAAAACTATGCTGACTAGCAAACAGCGCGCTATTCTGCGCGGCAAGGCAAATACCATGGACCCCGTTTACATCGTGGGTAAGGGCGAGATCGACGAGACCCTGATCCAGGGCCTGGCCGATTGCATCGCCGCCCGCGAGCTGATCAAGCTCAAGGTGCTGGAAAACAGCATGTACAACGCCCGCGAGGCCGCTGCCAAGCTGGCCGAGGCCACCGGCGCAGACTGCGTGCAGGTCATCGGCTCCAAGTTCGTGCTGTATCTGCAGAAGAAAAAGGACAGCGCCTACGCTGCCCTGCTGAAGTAAGATGAAGATCCTTCTCTATGGCGGCAGCTTTGACCCGCCCCATAACGGCCACCTGAATAATCTGCGTGCAGCGGCAGAGCGTGTGCACCCGGATAAGATCGTGGTGATGCCGGCAGGTACTTCCCCCTTTAAGGAGGGAACGAATGCCTCCGGTGCGCTGCGGCTGGAAATGTGCCGGTGCTTTGCGGCGCTGGCGCAGGAGCCGGGTATGCCGCCGCTGGAAGTAAGCGGCTGGGAGGTGGCGCAGGCCGCAGCGGGCAGCCGCAATTATACCGTGCTCACGCTGGAAATGCTGGCAAAGGAAAACCCCGGCGCTGTGCTGTACCTTGCCATTGGCAGCGATATGCTGCTCAGCTTTGAGGGCTGGCACCGCTGGCAGGATATCCTGCGCATTGCGCGGGTGGTGGTTACCAGCCGGGATATCGGCGATGCCCCGGCGCTGCACGCAAAGGCAAAGCTGCTGGACCCGTCGGGCGGACGCATCCTGTTTGCCCCCGTGCAGGCGCTGCCTATGGCAAGCAGCCAGCTGCGGGCCCGGCTTGCCGCCGGAGAGGAGTGCAAAACCGAACTGCCGGAGATGGTGCGCGCCGTCATCCGGCGGGAGGGACTATACCGGAATACAGAAGGAAGTAGCAGATAAATGGATCTGAAACAGGCAAAGGAGCTTGTGCGCAGCCGCTTGAGCGATAAGCGCTACGAGCATACCATCAACGTGAA